>JACCDO010214897.1_pt1 | contig 28835 bp, 39 predicted proteins | sample 7446101 | NCBI WGS metagenome assembly JACCDO01 (sample SAMN15323440, study PRJNA562643) | freshwater metagenome | isolation source: river surface water | place: USA:Blue River Watershed | collected 2017-08-16
ATTATTCCTGCCCATGCAGAAGTAATTAACAAAATGATCGAAGGTACGGGCATAACTTATATGCCCCTACGATACAATCTACCAAGAAAGATGTTGTTACATTATCAAACTCTGGATTATGGTTTGCCGCATCTGCTGAAAGACTTTGATAATATTCTTGTGTTGGATGTTGATTGTATACCACTAAGTAAAGAAGCTTTGGTGTATACTTTTGAACGAATCGCTGAGAATGTCCTGATAGGTACTGCACAAAGGTCGATGCACATAGAAAACAATAAACATGTGTATTGTGGCTCACCTTGTGTTGGATTTTCTAAAACTCTGTATTATAATATTGGACGGCCTTCTTTTTCTCCTACGGAGCGTGGCGACACTGCCGAGGAACTTACATATCGATGTGAAGACTCGATTTTTGATATTGAAATCTTCATGCCATCAAAGTATGAATCAGAACCTTTTGGTGGCCCTGCATGGGAGTTAGAAACACCCAACAAGAAATATGGTATAGGTACTACATTTGTTGATCTTCATGGGAATGAAATGTTTTACCATCTGTTTGAGTCTCGTGTCCATGTACACAATCAGTTATTCTTCAACAAATGTAATGAGGTTCTAAATGCAAAACCCTGAGTTGTTCAATCCTTTTGGATGTTTTCTGTTGAAGCATAAAGTGCCTGATGAAATTTTCAATGCACTGACTGATGAAGTTGATTCTGTTCGTGGGCAGTTGAAAGATGTGGAATTTGTTGTGAAGAATAATTTCACAAAGTATCTTGCTGGCCGTAACTCATACCAGATTCGTCTTGACAATAAGTATGCGATAGAAAAAAACATTTATAGTTATATAATGAGTCTTGGTGAATATTATTTGCAACAAGTTGGCATTCAAAAAAATATTCGCATGGGAAGTATCTGGATTAATTACGGATACAAAGGTGATTTCAATCCTATTCATACCCACGATGCTTTGCTGTCTGGTGTAATTTACATGAGTCAAGATGATGATATCACAAAAGAACAAGAAGAAGGCAGTCATGGTCGAGCAACATCTGGTATTCCAGGCATGACTCACTTTGTTCATGATCTTAATCACAGCTCACTAAATCGATTTACATACAGCAATCGATTTGTCAAAGGTGAGTTGCTTATGTTCCCTAGTTTTCTAACACACTGGGTCAATCCATTTCAAACAGATGGTGAGCGTGTCACTATCGCATTCAATATTCTAGAAGCATGAAGTATTCTATCTTTATTCCTTTTTTACCGAAGAGTAAATCAATTCAACGATGCTTGAATGCTCTTCATGAAAACTCTGTACATGATCACGAGATTGTTTTGACTTGTGGTGAGACTGATGTTTACTATGCTTTCAATGAAGGGGTTTACAAATGTAAAAATGATATTGTTGTAATGATGAATGATGATATGGTTGTTTCTAAAGGATGGGATGAATTGATACCAACGCATTCTCGACCAGATTTGATTCTAACGACATATGTTGTTGAACCAAATCCTGGCGGTCTTCCTATTGGGCCATCTTGTATTGCATATGATTGTGGAACTGAAAACAATTTTGACTTTGATAAGTTTCAAGCATATGTCGATGAAAGAAAGAAAGAAACACCCGAACTTGTTCCCAATGCAATCGGTTGGTTTATGCCAATGATTGTGAATAAAAAAACATTTGTTACATTTCCTAATGTAATCAAATTTCCTTTATGTGCTAACGACATTCTACTATTCAATATGCTGAAACAAGCAGACGAATGTGAATATAAATTTGGAGTAATTAACAGTTGGACTTATCATTTCGGCCATGCGACGAGCAGGGCATAACGGAGAATACTATGACTAAAGTATTTACAGATGTGACTTTGTTTATGAAAGCAGTTGATCATTCTGTCAACAAAAACAATCATGAACAAGCAGAGTTATACAAAAGATTGATTGATGAGGAATATACAGAATTCCTCGAAGCAATCGAAGCAAAAGATGAAGTAGAGCAAATTGATGCTTGTTTTGATATGATGTGGGTTATTGTAGGTTACATGAAATCAAAAGGTTGGGATTGTGAAAACATTTGGGATGAAGGTGCCCAAAGCAATCTAAGTAAGATCGACATGGACACTGGCAAAGTTATCAAGCGAGAAGATGGTAAAGTTATGAAACCTGAAGGTTGGATGCCACCTAACTTTAGAAAGTTTGTATAATGGCTTTTCTAGTACATAATCTTCCACCAATACAGTGTTTCGTCAAACGAGAGTTTCTTTATGACTTTGAAAAAGGTCATGGTGAATTAGAACCTTGTGTTTGGATGACAATGAAGTGCATTAAGAATCAAGCATTTCGTATTGAAGCATTGTTGCCAAACTATGGTGCATTGTATGATAAGTTGCCGATTCATGCATTCGTTTGGAAGAAAGTAGAAGGCAAAGAATTGCCGTTAGACTACTTGCAAATATGGGATTGTTTGAGTTATAATTTCACTGTTCTTGAGAAAGATAATTTGCGCCTGTTGAAGTGTAAGTTTCTTGACAAAGATCGCAAGTGGAATTTTGGGCAATATATGTTTACTGTTGATTTTTGCCAAAATGACCCTAGTTATCTGAATACTGGGTTCAGTGAAACCGTGGAAGAACATAAAAGTTACAATTTTATTAAGATGGATAACGGACAGTTTGCCGCACAACCTAACAATAAAGTGTTATTCTATGACTCTTCGCTGACTGTTCCTGAGTTTAAGACTCCAGACTTTAAGATTGCCACAAAACTATATTCTGTCGAACAATTTGCGAAGCATTCGGCCAGAGTAAACAATGACTTTTTTTATGACTTTGAAGAGAGAAAAAAATGACCACACAAGAAATTGCTAAAAAACTTGCCATTGAAAACAACCTGCCGAAAGCAGAGAAGTATGATATGGTTCTTCGGGACTTCGACAATATGGTTGAAGTGATTGGATTGGTTCCTGATCCTAACTATAATATGAAAGACTTTGAAGGAAGGGAGATGTTGTTCCCCAAACGTTGGCTAACCCTTGGCGTTTTTGACGCCTCTACTGAGGTAAAAGTATGACACTAAAACTAATTACATTCAAAACAAACCACACAATTCTTGCAGAAGCAGAATTGAATACCACACACATCACGGTTAAACAACCAGTTCAAGTTGTGGTACAACCCACCAAAGAAGGTCCAATGATCGCATTTAGTCCATTTCTTGAATATTGTGATGAATTCAAGGCGGGAATTGAACTAGATATCAATGATATTCTTTGCGTAACAACTCCCGTAATAGAACTACAAAATCAGTACAATCAAATCTTCGGCAGCGGAATCCAAATCGCAAGTGTAATCCCAAAGGTGTAAATGAAATATTATACTAACATTGCAGTACAAGGTAACAACATCTTGTATCGTGGTGTGAACAATGGTCGGAGAGTAAAGATGAAAATTCAATACTCTCCGACTTTGTTTTTACCATCAAAAAAAGAAACTGAATTCAAGACTCTCTTTGGTGAGAATCTTGAATCTCGTCGTTTCGAAACCATTCGTGATGCAAAAGATTTTGTCAAACGTTTTGATGAAGTACAGAACTTCAAAATCTATGGTAATGATCGTTTCGAATATGCTTTCATTGCAGACGAACATAAAGGTCAAATTGATTGGGACATTTCTCATTTAAACATTGCAATCATTGATATTGAGGTTGGTTCGGAGAATGGTTTCCCTGATCCATATCGTGCGAGTGAACCAATTACTGCTATCGCTATTCGCAAACTGAATGGTGGTATGACTGTCTATGGGTGTGGTGACTATCAGAACTATGATGATAATGTCACATATATCAAATGCCGTGATGAGTACACTCTTTGCAAAAACTTTCTGAAAGATTGGGAAGATAATTGTCCTGATGTTCTGACAGGTTGGAACACTGAGGGTTTCGATATTCCATACATTGTCAATCGTTTCAACAAGATTCTCGGTGAAGAAGAAACTCGCAAGTTGTCGCCTTGGGGTAATGTTTGGGAGCGTTCGTTCGTTTTCAAAGGTAAAGAAAAGAAAACATATAACATTACTGGTGTTGCGCTTCTCGATTACATCGAACTGTATAAATGGTATGCGCCTGGTGGTAAGTCTCAAGAAAACTATCGACTGGATACAATCGCAAACGTCGAACTTGGTGAGAACAAATTATCATATGATGAGTATGATAACCTACACCAGTTGTATCGATTGAATTATCAGAAGTTTATTGAGTATAACATTAAAGACGTTGAACTGATTGTTAAACTTGAAGATAAACTAAAACTTCTAGAGTTGGCTCTGACTCTGGCTTATGATACGAAAACAAACTATGAAGATGTATTTGCTCAAACTCGTATGTGGGATTCTCTTATCTATTCTTATCTTCTGGAAAAGAATATTATCGTTCCCCCAAAAGTCATAAAGAAAAAAGAATCTGCATTTGAAGGTGCGTATGTTAAGGATCCACAAGTTGGAATGCATGACTATGTTGCAAGTTTTGACTTGAACAGTCTATACCCACATTTGATCATCCAATACTCAATTTCACCAGAAAATCTCATTGAAAGAAGTCATATTGAGGAAAGAAAACAGAAAATTCTTCAAGAATTGGAGCGCAGAAATACTAAATAAGTGAGTGTGGTTACTTATTTGGGGGGTTCTATGAAATTCAACATTTCTAAAGATATTCTGTATGAACTGTTTATTACTAAGAATATGAGAAGAAGTGAGGTGGCTGACTATTTTGGTTGTTCAGATGCCAATATCAAAAAATATTTACAGAAATATGACATAAAAAAACCATTTGAACTTGAATGTAAAAACAAAGAACGAAAGGCTTTAGTAAAATGCTTACATTGTGGTAATGAATATGAAACACAAAAGTTCCGAACTGAAAGTGTGAAATACGATACAAAGTATTGTAGTTATTCGTGTTCTCAGAAAAGCAGATACTTGGGTGAAGAACATAAGCGCAGAGTAAGAAACGAAATAGCAGCAAGACGAAGAGCAAGACTTCGTAATCAAACTCCAGAATTATCTGAAGAAGAGAAACTAAAATTGAGAGAATTCTATTTGATTTGTCCTAAGGATCATGAAGTAGATCATATACAGCCAATAGCAAAGGGTGGTCTACATCATCCAGATAATTTACAGATTTTGACTAAGAGTGAAAATAGAAAGAAGTGGATAAAATGAACAAGAATTTTAAAAAGCTGTTTGAGCAAAGTTATTCTAAAGCAGTTGAGGAATGCTTGCAAAGAGGGCATCAAGTAAAGCAAATAGATGCTATTTTTAACAGTATTGTCATGGGTGAATTTGCTGAGTTGATTGTGAAAGAATGTATTTCATTATGTCAAGAAAGTATTGATGACGGATGCGTAGAGGCAGAAGAGCCAATGCGTAAGATTGAAAAACATTTTGGAGTTGAATAATGTTTCGTGATGTAAAAGAAATGACTACTGAAGAACTTGAAAAGGAACTTCAGGCAATAAATTTATTTCAACATGAAGTTAGAGAAGTGAATGTAAATACTTTATTGACGAAAGAGATTGATACATCTTTTTTGAAAGATATGAATTGCACCATCACACCAAACGGGGAACTTTTTAGAACGGATCGGCAAGGTTTCTTGCCTAAGATGATGGAAGAAATGTATGATGATCGTAAGAAGTTCAAGAAGATGATGTTGAAGTGTAAACAGGATTATGAGAATGAATCTGATCCTGTCAAGAAGTATGAGATTGAAAAACTTGTTGCACGATATAACAATCTTCAATTGGCAAAGAAGGTGTCTCTAAACTCCGCTTATGGTGCGATGGGTTCACAATACTTCAGATTCTATGACCTTCGTATGGCACTGGGTGTCACTTCGGCTGGTCAGTTGTCGATTCGTTGGATTGAAAACAAACTGAATCAGTACATGAACAAACTGATGAAGTCTGATATGGATTATGTTATCGCATCGGATACTGATTCAATCTATTTGAATCTTGGTCCACTGATCAAAAAGATTTCTGATTCTAAGATGCCAACTGACAAGATCATTGGTATCATGGATAAAATCTGTGAGGAAAAGATACAACCATACATCGATGAATCTTATCAAGAACTTGCAGAATATGTTCATGCGTATGATCAAAAGATGCAGATGAAACGTGAAGCACTTTCAAATAAAGGTTTCTGGACTGCGAAGAAACGATATGTTCTGAATGTGTATAATAATGAAGGTGTTCAGTATAATGAACCCGACATGAAGATCATGGGTCTTGAGGTTGTGAAGTCATCTACTCCACAGTTCATTCGTGAAAAGATGAAAGAAACAATTCGACTAATTATTAATACGGATGAACAGACTGTTCAGGATTACATTGCAAACCTTCGTGAAGAGTTCAAGAGTCTTCCACCTGAAGATATTTCATTTCCTCGTGGTGTGAATGGTCTTACCGAATATGCCGATTCGGTTCATCTGTATAAGAAAGGCACTCCGATTCATGTTCGTGGTGCAATCATGTATAATCACATTTTAAAACAAAAAGGATTGGATAAAAAATATCAGTTGATTCAAGAGGGTGAAAAACTGAAGTTCACATATTTGAAAGTGCCAAACCCATCTAAAGAAGATGTTATTTCATTTCCTGTTCGACTTCCACAAGAGTTTGGTTTGCATGAATATGTCGATTATGAAACACAATTTGATAAAACATTTGTTGAACCAATCAAAGTTATTCTGGAATGTATTGGTTGGAAAGTTGAGAAACAAAACACTCTCGAAAGTTTTTTTGGATAATATTGGAGATATAAAATGAGTTTGATGGATAAGTTGAAGAAGAATAGTACAATTAAAGATGCTGCTGTTCTTTCTAAATCCAAGTTCTTTACGGACAAGGATGTTGTACCTACCGGAGTGCCAATGATCAATGTTGCGTTCTCTGGTGATTTGAATGGTGGTTTTACGCCAGGTCTTACAATGTGGGCAGGCCCCTCTAAGCATTTCAAGACTGCATTCAGTCTGTTGATGGCAAAGTCCTACATGGACAAGTACCCTGATGCAATTCTGTTGTTCTATGATTCTGAGTTCGGTACTCCCGTCAAATACTTTGAAACTTTTGGTATTGATATGGATCGTGTTCTACATACTCCACTGACTGACATTGAACAGTTGAAGTTTGATATTATGCAACAATTGCAAGAGATTGAACGTGGTGATCATCTGATTATTGTTCTTGATTCGATTGGTAATTTGGCATCTAAGAAAGAAGTTGAAGATGCACTTGATGGTAAATCTGTTGCTGATATGTCTCGTGCAAAACAAGTCAAGTCTCTGTTCCGTATGGTTACACCTCATCTGACGATGAAAGATATTCCGATGGTTGTTGTCAATCACACATACAAAGAGATTGGCATGTTCCCGAAAGATATCGTCGGTGGTGGTACGGGTTCATACTACTCAGCAGATAATATCTACATTCTTGGTCGTCAACAAGAAAAAGATGGTACAGAAATTACTGGATACAACTTCATCATCAATGTTGAGAAGTCACGATATGTAAAAGAGAAGTCGAAGATTCCGATCAACGTTTCTTTTGAAGGTGGTATCAACAAGTATTCTGGTCTACTTGATATTGCGCTTGAAGGTAACTTTGTTACGAAACCCGCAAATGGTTGGTACGCAAAAGTCGATCAAGAAACTGGTGAAGTTCTGAACAAGGTTCGATATGATGCTACACAGACAGAAGAGTTTATGGGTTCTATTCTGAAAGATGAAAGATTCCAAGAATATGTGAGGAAAAAATATGAAATCGCTTTTGGTAGCATTATGGCAGAAACTCCTGTTCTGGAAGAAGCCGATGACTGAGAATGTATATCTTGAAGGTGTAGATTACACATTCATACCAATACAAGACTCCGACCTTTTGGCAATCAAAATTCTGAAAGGTGAATTTGAAAATGTAACTTACTGTTATGGTGGTGTCGGAGTTGTTGAAGAGGGTGAAGGTGCGAGACTGAAGTTTGATTACATAGTTATAGACTCAGGCAGATATACTGTAGAAGACTTGACTGAAAACGAAAACTTTAGTACAATGCTAGGTGATATCCTAGTTGAAATGATTTCTGTAGAAGGACATAATGACTCGCCTAGAAACAACAATTCTGAAGAACCTGATTTATTCTGAAGATTTTACTCGCAAAGTTCTTCCGTTTATTCAAAGTGAATATTTCACAGAACATCGTGACAAAATCATCTTTAATCATGTGGCAGATTTTGTAAACAAATACAAAAATCTGCCTACACATGAAGCGCTGGTGATCAATATTTCAGAAACAAAGAAACTGTCAGAGAAAGATGTTCGTGAATGCCTTGATCTATTGAAAGAAATTCATGAATCGAAAGATGAAAAGTCTGAAATCAAATGGTTGACTGAACAAACAGAAAAGTTCTGTCAAGATCGTGCAATCTATAATGCAATCATGGAATCAGTTCAGATTCTTGATGATAAGGTTGGTAGTCTATCCAAGGGTGAAATTCCTAAGTTGTTGAGTAATGCTCTTGGTGTTTCTTTTGATAGTCACATCGGTCACGATTATATCAATGATCATGATTCACGGTTTGATTTCTATCATAAACAAGAATCAAGAATTCCGTTCGACCTCGATCTATTCAATAAAATTACCAAAGGTGGTTTGCCAAATAAAACTCTAAGTATCGCTCTCGCAGGTACAGGCGTTGGTAAGTCTCTGTTCATGTGTCATGTTGCAGCAGCATGTTTGTCACAGGGTCAGAATGTTCTTTATATTACTCTTGAAATGGCTGAGGAAAGAATCGCAGAACGTATTGATGCCAATCTGTTGAATGTTTCTATGGATGAACTTCACAGTATGACAAAACAAGAGTATGATCGAAAGTTTGATGTTCTACGCACCAAGACTCATGGTAAACTAATTATTAAGGAATATCCAACTGCATCAGCATCTTCTCTACATTTCAGGTCTCTGTTGAATGAACTGCATCTGAAGAAAAACTTTGTACCAGATATCATCTTTATTGACTATTTGAATATTTGTTCATCAGCTCGTATCAAACCTGGCGCAAATGTAAATAGTTATTCTTACATCAAAGCGATTGCAGAAGAACTTCGTGGTCTTGCAGTTGAATTTAATGTTCCTATCGTATCTGCAACTCAGACTACTCGTTCAGGTTACACAAGTTCTGATCCTGGCTTGGAAGACACTTCGGAATCGTTTGGTTTGCCAGCGACTGCTGATTTCATGTTTGCATTGATTTCTACCGAAGAACTGGAACAGTTGAATCAGTTGATGGTAAAACAGTTGAAGAATCGATTTGGTGATCCAAATCATTTCAAACGATTCGTCGTTGGTATTGATAGATCGAAAATGAAACTGTATGATGCTGAAGACTCTGCACAAAGCGGACTTGCTGATTCTGGCCAGATGCCACCTGATGATGATAAACCTCTGAACACATTTGGAAATCGTGAAAGTAAATTTAATAGAAATTTTAGTGGACTGAAAGTATGACAAAACTGACAAAAGATCAAGCAATGCATTGTGCAAAAGTTTTCTCGGATTACTTTGACAAGTTCGAACGCATTGATGACTATATTCGTGATCAGAAATTAAATTCTCTTTCTGATAGACCGACTACACTTCCAGGCATGGGCCCTGAAGATGATTTGTTCAGTGATTTTACCATGCACCCGAATGATATGGATTTTGAACTAATCGAACTGGGTCAATCAACTTGGGATTATTATTTGAACATGATTTCTAGTCATTCAAACATGACAAGTATTCCTGGCCGTTGTTTGCGACTGGCAGTCTATGAAAAAAATTCCAAGAAGTGGGCAGGTTTTATTCGTCTTGGTTCTCCCGTTATCAATATGAAACCTAGAAATGAAATGTTGGGTGGTGTATTCACGCAAGCAAAAGAAACCGCTACATCATTCAACAACACTACTATTATGGGTTTTGTTATTGTTCCGAGTCAACCTTTCGGTTACAATTATCTTGGTGGTAAACTTCTGGCTGCAATGTGCTGTTCACATTGGGTTCGTGAGAAGTTGAATGAAAAGTATGGGATGAATACTTGTCTGTTTGAAACTACCAGTTTGTATGGTTCAAGTAAGGCAGTATCACAGTATGATGGTATGAAACCATATATTCGTTTCAAGGGTTTGACTGAATCAGATTTCCTTCCGATGATGCATGGTAAACCATATGAAGACTTGAAACATTATGTTGAAAACATCGTTGGTGAATTTGTTCCTGCCGATGCATCTAGTAGAAAAATGAAAATCTCAAATGCAATTATCAGTATGACTAAGATTGCATTGAAGGGAACTGAAGAAGGTGTTAAGTTTAACGAAACTATCAAGAAGGCACTTGCATTGACAGAAAAGAAACGTTACTATGTTTCCAACTATGGTTTCTCCAATTCTGCTGATGTTGCGATGGGTCGTGCAAAAGAACTAATTCCGGATAAAGAAAACTATGATAAGTTTCATCTTGAAAACATTATTGATTGGTGGAGGAAAAAGGCATCGAATCGTTATGAAACACTGAAAGCTGAAGGTAGACTCAGAACGGAAATTGAGGTCTGGACTGGCGATAAAGAACTTGACATTATCCGGTAGGTGAAGTATTATAAATACCTGATTAAACAAAAAAGTCAGGTGTGTAATGAAAATTCCCTCAAAAGTAAATGTCGATACCGAAACCAAAGTTTCTGGAGCCGGTTCCGAAATTACTGCTTTGGCCGAAAGTCTACAAGCATACGCATGTGCAACTAGACAACATCTTGGTAAAGAACTTATTGATGTTTCTCAAATAACCGATAAGACAATTTCCGATGCAAATTGTGACAGAACATTAAAACAATGCATGAATGGATTGGATGAAAATTGGTTTAGAAGTGTTATTTTAACTGCAAACCTAATTTTCGAAGAAGTTCCTGGCGCAAATGTCGGTAAGAAATTTGAATTTCATAGGGGGGGTAGACTTGTAGATTCGATCTATGATCAGTGGAGACAATTTAAAAAAGGCAGTGGAATTACTGGTGATGATAAGTGGAATCCTGCCGATATATGGATGGTGAAAAAGGGTTTTAAATTGGATACAAATTTCGCCACGTTAACTGATTACAATCGTTATATCTATGATCAATTTGCTTTAACTAACTTGATGGGTATTTCGTTAAAAAAGATTGATCCAAAATCAGTACCACACTCCAAAATTTTCAATAATGGTAAACCACTTGTGGCCAATTTCACTGGAATTAAATTGGGTCTCAATATGACAGACTCTAAAGACATTTATATTCAATATGAATATGAGGGGAAATCTGGTGAAGTTCAATTAAGAAATTTTTCTAGTCGCCCCGTTCCATCTTCATGGCAAGGGGAGATTAAGGGTAAAGCAGCTGCTGGTGGAAAAATTGGTGGTGGTGTCATATTTGAAGGTGCAATAGATATCGGTATCTCAAGATCAAAATTGACTCTGCCAAATCAAGTTCCAATTGATAAACCTACTGATGCGGATTTTAAAAAATTTGCTAAAATGTTTAAAGAGTTGAGTGGATCTAAGGAAAGTGTTGATAACTTGGTTATTATAGCAAAAGCTGGTCATAGAAAGGATAAGACTTGGTGGATGTCAAAATATATCGGTGTTGATTTGGTTTATACGGTTATAAATGAGAAAAAACAAGATGACTTGTGTAAGTACATTTTCGAATATGCGTCCTCTGCAACCAAGAACAGTAGTATTTTCATAAAATATAGTTGATATGAATTTCAAAGAATACTTAACAGAAGCCTCAAGTGGCGCCAATGTTCATTTGGAACATTTGGAAGATAATGTCCTTAATCGTGGTGTAACTGGAACAAGAGAATCAATTAACTTTCTCCGTTCTCTCCGTGATATGTTGGCGGGTCATGCACAATCAAAAGTGAACATTACCACAAAGTGGGATGGTGCTCCCGCAATCGTTTGTGGTGTCAATCCAGAGAATGGTAAATTCTTTGTTGGTACTAAGTCAGTGTTCAACAAAGAACCAAAGTTGAATTACACTGACCAAGATATTGATGAGAATCATCCAGGCGAAGGTTTGAATGGTAAACTAAAAACTGCATTGGCATTTTTACCTAAACTGAATATTAAAGGTATTCTACAGGGTGACTTGTTGTTTACCCAAGGTGATATTGACAAACAAGTTATTGATGGTGTATCTTACATTGTATTTCGTCCTAACACAATCACCTACGCTGTTCCCACAAATACAGTGATGGCACGAAAGATGATGGATGCCCAAATGGGTATTGTATTTCATACATCATATTCTGGCAGAACAATGGATTCCTTGAAAGCATCTTTTAACATTGATATTGGTAATCTATCACAAACAAAAGATGTTTGGTTTAGAGATGCATCATTCGTCGATGCAACAGGAACCGCAACATTCACCGAAGCAGAAACTAAAAAAGTAACGGAGATTATTTCTGAAACTGGTAGGATGTTTACTACGATTAACCCAATCGTTTTGAATCGTATCAGTACCAATCAAACTTTGTTGATGCAAATTAAAACATTTAACAATACCAAGATTCGTTCTGGTGAAAAGATTAAAAATACTCAACAACATGTTCTTGAACTGATTCGTTGGGTTGAAGAGAAGATGAATGCAGAAGTTGTGAAGGCAAAGAAAGAAGACACGAAGAAAAAACGCATCGCAGAGAAGAATGAAATTATGCGTTTTTATCGTGCAGCAGCATCACAACTAAAGATAATTTTCGATATCATGAATCTAATCATTGATGCAAAGACCATGATCATTCGTAAACTGGAATCAATCAAATCATCGGTTGACACTTTCATCACAACAGATACTGGTTATAAGATTACAGGCCCAGAAGGTTTTGTGGCGGTAGATAGACTATCAGGTAATGCATTGAAACTCGTTGACCGACTGGAGTTCAGTCAAAACAATTTCAATGCTGCTAAAAATTGGAGTAAATAATGGCATATGATATCAACAAGATTATGGCAGAATATGGAGATAATGACTTCGGATTCACTGCCGTAGATGAAGCAGAATATGAAGCAGTCATCGCAGAGAAAGATGAGACTGTGGAAGAGTACAAACAAAGGTTGGTTCAAGTAGAAAAGGTAATCATGCCATTTCTTACCAATCTGTACAAGACTGCCGAACAACCATATATTCATTGGCCAAATCGTGGCCCTATATTAGAAAAACAAATGCAAAAAATACTATCATTGACAAGGGGCTAAATTGAGAGGATTTTCAGAATTTTTAACTGAAGATTATGGTAAAGGTGGCTTGACAATATTTGACATTGATGATACACTCTTTCATACGACTGCCAAGATTGCAGTAATGAAAGATGGTAAGAAAGTTCGTGATCTAACTAATCAAGAATTTAACACATACAAGTTGGGTAGAGGTGAAAAGTTTGATTTCGGTCAGTTTCGAGATGCAAACAAATTTCGTTCCGAATCCAAACCTGTTGAGAAAATGTTTGCAAAGGCAAAGGCCATTCTCAGTAATGTGGTGAATAAACCTGGCAGTAGAGTCATCATTCTTACCGCAAGAGATGACTTTGATGATCGTGAAACATTTCTAAATGCTTTCCGTGATCATGGTTTTGATATCGACAAAGTAAGAGTAGAACGTGCTGGTAAGATAAGAGATATGCTTCCTGAACATTCTAAGTATATCATTGTATATAACTATCTAAAACAGGGATTGTACTCTCGTGTTAGATTATTTGATGACAGCATGGCAAATCTAAAACAGTTTCTGAGACTGAAGAAAGAGTTTCCTGAGATTGATTTTGAGGCATATTTTGTAGATGCAAGTGGTGCAGCAAAGCGAGTTCGTGGAATGAATGAATCAGTTGATCCTGATATTCTACCGAAGTCTGGTGCGGGACAACAAGGCACTGATGAAGTTAGGAAAACATATCAACGAATGACGCCCGGCCAACCAGTAACATCATTCACAGACTATATAAAAAGTAAGCGTAAATAATTTTTTGATTGGGGTTTATTATGAAAGATATTGTGATCGGTGCTATCACGAACTATAAGTGGGACAATATTAAATGTTGGGTCAATTCTTTGGATCAATCTGGTTTTGATGGTACAAAGATTCTTCTTTGTTACAATATAGACTATGATGTTGCAGAAGAATTGACCGAACGTGGTTACACTATTCTTGCATTTGGACGAAACGATGAGAAAAAAAGTCTAGTCTATCAAAAAGAAAACTTCAATATTTGTCTTGAACGTTTTCTTCACATCTGGTATTTCCTCTCTCGCATTAAAAAAGATGACTATCGTTACGTAATCGCAACGGACGTTGGTGATGTTATATTCCAATCCAATCCGTCAGAATGGCTTGAACAAAATCTAGGTAACAAAAAAATAAACGTTGGTTCAGAATGCATTCAATACAAGAATGAAGACTGGAACAAACAGAACATGTATTTGTCGTTTGGTCCTTTGATCTATGAATCGATGCAGGACAAGATTGTGCATAATGCCGGTGCTATTGCTGGAGAGTTTGATACATTCATTGATTTGTGTAAACAGATTTATCTTTCATGTGGAGGCGCACCTATTCATGTTCCTGGCGGTGGTGCAGCAGATCAGGCAGCATTGAATATTCTAATCAACAGCAAACCGTATTCTGATATCACAAACTTTGCTAAGAGTGAAGATGGTTGGGCAGCACAACTAGAAATTATGTCGAATCCTCTAAAGATAGATAGACTGAAAGATTTTATTACAGAACCAAGACTCAAAATTGATAATAATGAAGTTCTAACGCATGATGGTAAGAAGTATTGTATCGTGCATCAATATGATGTTGTTCCAGAACTGAGTAAATTCATAAGGGAAAAATACGCATGAGTACACCAAAACATTTAGGTGGTCATTATAATTTCACTGCAATGGTTGAATCGACATTTGATTTCATTCAACAAAAATATGATATAAAATCAGTGATTGATATTGGTTGTGGTCCGGCAGGAATGACTGACTATATTCGGTCAAAAGGAATTGATGCTATTGGTGTTGATGGTGATCCAAGTCTTCCCAAAAAAGATTATGTAATCGTTCATGATTATACTTTAGGAACACTGGATTTGAGTCGAACTTTTGACTTGGCATATTCAACAGAGTTTCTTGAACACGTTGAAGAGAAGTATATACAAAATTTTCTACCATCATTTCAGAAAGCAAAATATGTTTTCTGTTCTGCTGCACCAAAAGGTCAGGGTGGTCATCATCATGTGAATGAAAACTCAAAAGAGTATTGGATAGAAAAGTTTGATAATTTTGGGTTCACATATCTAAAAGAAGATTCTGACGAAATATCAAAAACTCATGAATTTAAACTTGTAAAACACAACAGCATGTTCTTTATAAATCGGCAATATGGATAATTTGATTATCTGTCCCGTTGGTGGACCTTTGACATTTGATAGTAGATTCAGCAAGAATAATCATTGGAGATACACAAGAGACAATCGGTTATACGAAACTCTTGTGTTCCAATACTCATCTTTCGAACCAGAGTTTGCCACTTATGACAGACTCATAGAACAAAAAGGTTTTAAGTGGTCGTTGGCAAAAGAGTGGTTCAAGAATAATGATTGTACCAAGTATGAGTATATCGGGTTCATGGATGATGACTTGATTACCGATATTGATAACGTCAATCGTGCTTTGACAATTGCCAAAGAAAACCATCTCAAGATATTCCAATTGTCTGTTACGAACGATTCTGATGAATTTTTTGCCATACTACGTAACAAAAATGGTGTAAAATACAGTATTACAAATTTTGTGGAAACGATGGGTATGTTCTTCCATGCGTCATTATTGCCAACAGTGATGGAATTTTGGGATCGTTATGACATATATTGTGGATGGGGTTTTGATAAAGTTCTTTGTGATATTACAAAGACTGATGCCGCTGTGATTCATGCATCACAAATGTATCACCCAGCGAAGCAATCATCATATGACAAGTCGGCAGCATTTCGTGAGATGGATAAAGTTCTTTATGAAATCACCCCACAGTTTATGAAAGATAAGTATAAAGAGGATTGGTCGTTTGTTGAAAGACAAATTGAAAAACAGTTTATTTTGGAGATATAATGAAAAGTTTAGTAACCGGTGGCGCAGGATTTATTGGTAGTCATATCGTAGACAAGTTGTTGGATTTGGGGCATGAAGTTGTGATCATTGATAACGAATCTGCAATTGTTCATGAACAGTTCTACCATAACGATAAGGCGACTTACCACAAATTGGATATCGCAGACTATGGATCTACTAGAAACCTTTATGATGGTGTTGATTATGTGTTTCATTGCGCTGCTGAGTCTCGTATTCAGCCTGCAATTGAAAATCCACTACTTGCTGTTCGCACTAATACACTAGGTACAGCAACAGTTCTTCAGTGTTCTCGTGAAGCAAAAGTAAAACGTGTCATGTATTCGTCAACTTCTTCTGGTTATGGTCGTAAAAATACACCACCTCTATATGAAGAAATGCCCGATGATTGTTTGAACCCTTACTCGGTTTCGAAAGTATCTGGAGAAAAACTATGCAAGATGTATTCTGATCTATTTGGTCTTGATACTGCAATCTTCCGGTACTTCAATGTATACGGTCCTCGTGAACCACTGAAGGGTCACTATGCTCCTGTCGTTGGTTTGTTTCTACGTCAAGCAAAAGCGGGTCAACCACTAACAATCGTGGGTGATGGTGAACAACGAAGAGACTTCACTCATGTTGATGATGTTGTTGCTGCGAATATTAAAGCAATGTTGTGCAAACAAAACTTGGATGGCACACTGTTCAATGTTGGTACAGGAACAAACTATTCTGTTTTAGAACTGGCGAGAATGATTTCTGATACTATCAAATTTATTCCACCAAGGCCAGGCGAATCGAGAGAAACACTTGCAGATACTCATAGAATTCAAGTGTTCTTGGATTGGAGTCCCACAAAGAATATCGTTGATTATGTTAAAGAAAATTTGGAGTGAATATGAAAGTTGGTATTATTGGTAATGGATTCGTTGGTAATGCAATCTATCAGAATTTCAAAGATAAAGTTTTGACTAAAGTATATGATGTTCGCCCAGAGAAAAGTCTAAACACAAAACTAGAAGTTCTGGATAGTGACATTGTGTTTGTTTGTCTTCCTACACCCATGAAAGAAAATGGTGAGTGTGATTTGTCATATGTAAATGACTTTTTCTCCACAGTAGATGCATCTCGTGGTAGTTTGTTTGTCATTAAGTCTACAGTACCTATCGGAACGACTGAGAGACTTTGTAATGAACGTAAGCAGTTGAAGATCGTTCACAACCCAGAGTTTCTAACTGCTGTAAATGCAGTTGAAGATTTCAAGAATACTGATCGTAACATCATCGGTGGTAAACAAGAATGGTGTCTTCAGTTGCGTAATTTCTTTCTGGATCATTTCCCATATACTCCTATTCAAATTGTTAGTTCGAATGAATCAGAAACTATCAAGTATTTCTGCAACTCATTCCTAGCATCTAAAGTTTCTTTCTTCAACAATCTGTATGAGATTTGTCAGAAGTTTGGAATGAATTTCGATTCAGTCAAAGATGGTGTCTGTAGTGATACTCGTATCGGAACATCACATACTAGAGTTCCTGGCCCAGATGGGCTGATGGGATTTGGTGGTTATTGCTTCCCAAAAGATATCAATGCACTTATCAATACACTGAATGAGAATGGTGTCGATTCTTCCCTGTTCACTGCTGCTTGGGAATACAATAAAAAAGTTAGAAACGAATGAAATATGATTATTTAATTGTTGGATCCGGATTCTTCGGAGCCACTTTTGCTCGTCTAGCGACTGATGCTGGTAAGAAGTGTTTGGTGATTGAGTCACGAAAACATATCGGTGGTAATGCATACACTGAGAAGTTTGATGATATTGACGTTCATATGTATGGGCCGCATATCTTTCATACAAACAATGATGCGATATGGGAATTCGTCAACAAATTCACCAAGTTCAATAACTTCGTTCTAAACATCAAAGCATTCCGCTATGGTAGAATGTATTCTCTGCCATTTAACATGAATACATTTCATGAGATTTGGGGATGTACTACACCAGAACAAGCAAAGAAAATTATTGAATCTCAAAAATTTGAAGGTGAACCTACGAATCTTGAAGAACAAGCAATCAGTCAAGTAGGTAAAGAAATTTACGATTTACTTATCAAAGAATATACAGAGAAACAGTGGCAAACTGATCCAAAGAATCTACCTGCATCAATCATCAAGCGTCTACCTGTAAGATACACCTACGATAACAACTATTTCAATGACAAGTATCAGGGTATTCCTGTCGATGGATACACCAAGATGTTTGAGAATATGCTTGATGGTATTGAAGTTCAACTAAACGAGAACTATTTTGAGAACAGAGAACAATGGGATTCTTTAGCCGACAAAGTTGTTTTCACTGGTAAGATTGACGAATTCTTTGATTATGAGTTTGGTGAACTAGAATATCGTTGTCTGGAATTTGATCATCAAGTTAAGAATACAGACAATTTTCAGGGTACTGCGATTGTCAATTATCCAGACTCAAGATGTTCATGGACTAGAATTGTAGAACACAAGCATTTCACTGGTGCCAAGTCTGATCAAACTGTTGTTACCTATGAGTTTCCTGTCGAGTATTCTAAAGACAAGACACCCTACTATCCTATAAACGATGCTAAAAACACAGAGATATATAACAAGTACAGAGAAAAAGCGGATTCTCTAAATAAATACATCTTTGGCGGTAGATTAGCAGAATATCAATACTATGACATGCATCAGGTTATCGGTGCCGCTATGAAAGCGTTAAAGAATGAAAATATATAAATAGTCTATCAATTACCGCTGTAGAGGCGAGGAACAATGAATTTTAGAGATTTTCTGACTGAAAGTGTAGGTAAACATGGCGTTTTGGCATTCGGTAGAATGAATCCACCAACGACCGGCCATGAAGCCCTTGTCAACAAGGTAAAGGAAGTCGCAAAGACTTTTAAAGCCGACCACAATATTGTTCTCTCACACTCTTCCGACCCAAAGAAGAATCCCCTAACAGCCCAACAAAAAGTCAAACATGCCAAGAGATTCTTTCCTGGCACAAATATTACAGTTGCAGATAAAGACAGTCCGACTATTCTTCATCATGCAGCAAAGATGCACAAAAAAGGCATCACCCATCTTCATGTAATTGGTGGTTCAGACAGAACCGACGAATATTACAATCTCCTTCACAGATACAACGGAAAAGAGTCCAAACATGGATTCTATAACTTCAAGCACATCACTGTACACTCAGCGGGTGAACGTGATCCTGATGCAGAGGGGGTTTCTGGTATGTCTGCATCCAAAATGCGTGAACATGCATCGAAGGGTAACTTCAAAGAATTCAGAAAAGGTATCCCAAGCAATGTCAAAGATGAACATGCAAAAGAACTTTATAATCATGTTCGTCAAGGCATGGGAATCAAAGAGAGTCTTGATGATGAATTTACGGAACTTCTTATCGAAGGTGTTCATGACAAAGGTATCTTCAAGGCAGTATTTTTAGGTGGTGGGCCTGGTTCGGGTAAAGACTTTGTTCTTGACAAAACACTTGCTGGTCACGGTCTGACAGAAATTAATTCGGACAAAGCCCTAGAATTTCTCATGGATAAGAACAATCTCGACATGAGAATGCCAGAGAATGAAAAGAAAGCCAGAGATTTAGTTCGTGGTAGAGCAAAAAGTATGACTGAATTGAAGCAGAAACTTGCTTTAATTGGTCGTAATGGTGTCATCATCAATGGCACTGGTGATGATGTAGAAAAGATTGCAAAGATCAAAGAACGACTTGAAGATTTGGGTTACGAAACTTCAATGATCATGGTCAATACTGCAAATGAAGTTTCTAAGCAAAGAAATATTGAACGTGGTCAAAGGGGTGGTCGTACAGTACCAGAAGAAATTCGTTCTGAGAAATGGAATGCAGTTCAGAAATCAAGACCAGAACACGCAAAAATGTTTGGTCAAAACTATATTGAGTTTGATAACTCTGAAGATTTGAGAACTGCTGCACCAGAAGTTGTTGATGCAAAACAAAAAGAATTAGATGGTATTTTCAAAACAGTACAGAAGTTTGTATCAAAACCACCAAAGACACCGGCATCACAACAGTGGGTTGCCAATGAACTTCAGAAAAAAGATACATTCAAAGTAGATAATAAAAAACAATATACTCCACATGGGGGTTCCAAAGCAGCCGAACAGGCAAGAGAGATGGGACTGGAGTATTATGGGTTTGGTCGTTACGGTAAAGGTGGAAAAGTTACTCACCGTTCTATTCATGACAAGTTGGTTGAAGTTGAAAAGATTCAAAAACAAGTTGGGAATATACCAACACCAGGCACTTCCATGACCAAAAAACCAATTACAGAATCATTTACTTTTTCTGATTCTGGTGCATTGAATCTATTATTACTAGGTAACAGAATTGATGAAGTTGATTTAGATACCTTTGTTGAAACTAAAACACCAAAGTATGTTACAGATAAAAATGGTGGTGTAAGAGTTTTTATGCTTCGTCGTGCAGCAGCAGAAGAGGCACACCAAAGAAATGGTACTGTTGTTCCATACAAGAACGGATATGTAGTAAAACTAAAAGAGGAGCTTTTAAATGTTAATCAAGTTTTTGAAGCGTTTGTTGGGAATACCGGAACTACCGAAGAAAGAAGAACCACAGGTTATCTTACCGAAAGCAGAACCGAAACCAAAAAGTTCATCACCGAAGCCAAAGAAGACTCCTGTTCCTGCGATGAAACCAAAGGCTCCCGCAAAAAAATCACCCTCGGTGAAATCAGGAAACGCAAAGAAGAAGTAAAAGAATCCATTGATAAAGGTGTCGAACCTGGCCTTTCTATGGCAGGTGCAGGTGAAGGTATCGGAAGAGACATGGGTGAAAAGTGGAAAAAGAAAACTGGAAAAGCAACTCCAGTTGCAGAAACTATTGGTGATGGTGGCGAGTCGATAAGTTCGATTAGTGATAATAAAGAAAATGAACTAAAACGAAAAGGTATCAACCTTTCTACATTCAAAGCAAGGAATCCAATAGGATGAAAACATTTCTACAATATATTTCGGAAGTAAAAGAGCCAACCGGTGATTTGGAAGAAGCCTGTTGGACAGGATATAAGGATGAAGGCATGAAAATGAAAAACGGCCGACAAGTTCCTAACTGCGTACCAGTAAAAGAAGAAACAGAAGAACTGGATGAAGTCGCTGCATGGCAACGTAAAGAAGGTAAATCTGAGTCTGGTGGTTTGAACCAGAAAGGTGTTGAATCATATCGCCGTGAGAATCCAGGCTCAAAGTTGAAGACTGCTGTTACAACAAAACCTTCTAAATTAGATCCAGATTCTAAAGCAGCAAAGCGTAGAAAGTCATTCTGTGCGAGAATGGGTGGCATGAAAAAACGACTAACAAGTGCAGAAACAGCAAGAGACCCAGATTCGAGAATCAATAAGGCACTAAGAAAATGGAACTGCTAATGGAACATTGTAAGCCGTATTGCGACTTTGAATCAACAGAATGCACAATGAGAGTGTATGTTGAAGATGTTGAAGAAGATAAACTGATCTGGCACAAAGATCCGAAACATGTCTATTTCAAAGTCATTGGTGGTCGTGATTGGAAGATAATGTTGGAGAATTTTCCGCCGATGGAACTTGAAATAGGCAAGTCGTACTACATACCCAGAGAAAACATGCACAAAATGGTTAAGGGTAAAAATAATTTGATTCTTGAATTGCACAAATAATGTCACAATACAGTAAAATAAAGGAACTGCTTCTCCCAACAAATAAGGATATTTACGAAGTAAATATGCCTGACAACACTCGCATCCACAGTGCTTCTTTTGAGATGCAAGTGGCGATGGGTAAAGTTCCTGGCGTTACTGCTGTTAATGTTTCTGGTTTCAACTCTTCTGTTGGCACTGATTTCATTCCAGCATGGGAAAATGGTGCATATGTGTATTTTAATACTGCAAACACAGTTTTAGTTTGGTCTGAAAGTGCAAGTGACACTAATGTAAGTGTGCAGGTTGTTGGATTGGATGCAAATTATAATGTGCAATCCGAAACTGTTGTAATAACAAATGGGCCAACTGGCGTTCAGACAACAAAACAGTATCTTCGTATCAATTCAATAAATTTGACTAGACTTCCTATGAATCAAGGTAAGGTTCATGCTGGAAGTTTGGATAAGAGTATCAGTCTTGCTTTTATTGGTTCAGGAACAGATCCAAGTTTAGGTCGAAGTCAGATGACAGTCTATACTGTTCCTGCGGGTTATACGTTTTATCTCACACAAAGTAATTGGTACACAAACCAATCGGGCGCACAAACAGCACTATATCGATCATGGACAAGAAATTCTGCTGGGCTGATAAATGTCGTTTTGACGTTCCCATTTGTTACGAATTATAATTCATTGAAAGTTGTTCCAAGACCATACTTGGAAAAAACAGATATTCAATGGCAAGTCTCATCAAGTTCTGGTACAAGTAGAATTGGTGGACAAATCGAAGGTTTTCTAATAGCAAATTCCTTACTATAAATTTAGGAGAAAAGTAAATGTCAATTTTTAACGATAAGGTTTTAAAAAGCGTTGCTGAGGCAGCACTAAAGGTCATGCAACAAGAGAGCAGTCATGGTACTGAACCAAAGCACGATAAAGAAAAGAAACTAGCAGCACTTGCACATCCAAAAGATAAGATTACTCACAAGGATGTTCTAGTTGGTCGTGGTGTTCTGAAGAAAGAAGAAGCAGAACAAGTAGAAGAAGGTATGAAAATGTCTCCTGATGCTGCACAGAGACTTAGAGCATCGGTTGCGTCTAAGGCAAAGGGTGGAATTATAAAGACAACATCTATTCTTATTGATAAAGGTGGAAAAACTGTTACCCATGGCCATGTAGATTCTTCAGGTAAACAACATGTGTCTAAAGTAACTAAAGAAGAAACTGAACAACTGGAGGAAGGCTTTGATGATATGCAAAAATATCTAAAAGCAAAGGCTGCTCCACAACCATCTGGTGGTGCAGGAAAAAAATCCGGTACTCGTTACGGTGGCAGCAAGCAAGCACCTGATGTTGAAGATAATGATGATGACGATAAGAAGCCAGCAAGAGGTAAGTATGGCGCTCGTCAGAACTACAAGCGTTCAATGAAAGAATCTTTCTCTTCGATGATCGAAACATACAATGAAGGTGGTTTGAAGTCCCTAAGTCAAAAGTTGGTTTCCGAAGAACCAGATAACGAACAGTTCACAAAAGAACTAGAAGATCAAAAAGCAAGCATGGAAGGCAAGAAGAAGCAACCTTCAGTTTCTTCACCATCAACTCAGGGTGTAAAGAATATGCCTGAAGAAGTTGAATTGAATGCTGATGAAATTAATGGTGTTGCTGTTGCCACTATTTCCGAAGAATTAACTCTCGAAGATTTTTCTTTTGAAGAACTAGAAGAATTCATGATGAGTGAAGAGTATGAACAGTTGGATGAAGTTTCGAAGAAAACTCTTGCATCATATGTAAAGAAAGCATCACATGATGTTGCAACAAAAGGTGCTGTTACTCGCCAATTATCAAATGATTCTCGTGCAGCACGTGAAAGAGGTGATCATGTCGGTGCGAGAAAAGATAACGAACGTGCAGATAAAGTTTTTGCAAAAAGCTGGCATCGTAGAATGAACATGGCAAAAGCAGTTGATCGTCTTGCAAAAGAAGAAGTTGAACTTGACGACGAACAAATGGAAGAAGGAGTACAACAAACTCTTAGAAAGTATGTTCCTGGTTATGCTAAGAAGCAAATAAACCAAAAAATGGATCGTGCAAAATTTGGTAAAACCGACGCAGATAAAGACGCAAACTACTGGCGTTATAAGAAAGTGCTGGACAAGACTAATGAAGAAGTTGAACTTGATGAACGTACTTTGACCCCTGGCGAGAAAAAAGAAATGGAAAAAAATGTCAAGGGTATGAAGAAGAAACTTTCTGGTTTCAAAGATCGTTACGGTGATCGTGCAAAAGAAGTTATGTACGCCACAGCAACCAAAATGGCAAAAAAGGAAGACTAAATGAAAAAGTTCAAAGGTCTCTTTGAACAGCATCGTGAGGTTGGTAGATATAAGTCTGTCAAACCTCACGTTGTAAAGCCTGTTGGTCCAAGATCGGATATTGATAGTGCTAACGCTGGTCTGAAAGAAGGCACTGTTCAAGATACATTAAATACGCAACACCAAACACTTCGTAAGAAATCTGGTCTCCCACACCCAGATTATTATAAGGAACTGGGTAAGTCATATGACATTGAAGATCACGAACAACGTTCTCAAAAACAAAAAGAAATTCGTGCAAAGTATGGTCAGCAACGTCAAGATGAATCTATTCAAGTTGATGAAGACTTGCGTAAGTGGTTTGATCCAAAACATCCAGAAGGTGGTTGGAAAAGAATAAACTCCAAAGGTGAAGCAATTGGCCCATGTGCTAGAGAACCGGGCGAAGCTAAACCGAAATGTATGAGTAATGAAAAACGTGCATCATTGACTAAAAAAGAAAGAGCATCGGCCGTGGCATCAAAACGTAGACATGATCCAGATCCGGATCGTAAAGGTGAACCAATCAATGTTTCCAATTATGGTAAAGGAAAATTGAGTGAAGAAAATAAACCAACAAATCCCGATTTGTGGTCAAGAGCAAAAGCTTTAGCAAGATCAAAGTTTGATGTTTACCCTTCTGCATATGCAAATGGTTGGGCTGCAAAATGGTATAAGTCTAAAGGTGGTGGTTGGAAATCCGTCAGTGAAGAAACAGAACTTGAAAAGAATTCTGCTGCTGCATTAACATACAAAGAAAAACCAAATAAGGAACCTATGAAAAAGATGAAAGAAGAAAAAGAACCGCCTTTTGATAAACCTTATAAGAAAACAACTGGTACGGTCACGGATAAGTCTGGTGCAAAACATACAGTAATGTCTCAAGTAAGAGATTTGGCTAGAAAAGCACTGAAAAAACAGGCTGAAAAGATGAAACCAATGAAATCATCAATACAAGAATCCCGTAAGGCAGAAATTGTCAAGGATATTGTAAAAAGCAAGAAAAAACAAAAGAAAACATCTGAGGATACTTATCAGCCAGAACCAATTCTGACTTCTCAGATTGTTAAAGAAGATAAATAACATATAAATTCTATTTTTAGGAGAAACAAAAATGGCTCTATGGGGTTCTAAGGACGACGCAAACAATGCACCAAAATATGCAGTAGCTGGTGGGTTAGGCGTTTCCGCTAACGGAGAAACATTATATCAAAACACTACAGTTTCTGCATACGTTACTGGTGCAGCAGTTGGTGTTTTTGGGGTAGACACTACAGAACAAAGTGTAACCACAAATCCACAAGGTGGACATGCTGGTTGGGTTCTGCGTAAGACAGGAACTGGCCCAGTTGCAACTATCTCTGTTACTAATGCTGGTGCGAAGAGTAACGTTGGTAATGCATTCGTTACCTTTACTGGTGGTGGTACAGCAAACGTTGCTGCAAACGCACAAATCTTCGTCAACTCGATTTCTAATGTTGTTCAATCAATCGTATTGAATAGTGGTGGATCATACGAAAGCACACCAACTGCTACAGTTTCAGGTAACGCTAATGTAACTATCGCTCTTACAATGAGTGGTCGTGCAGGTCGTGTTCATATCGAAACTATGGTTGCTATGGGTTCGATGGGTGCAGATGGTTCATCTGGCAACGACGATACAGTATTTGCAGATAGTTAATTCAAATGAAATTTACGCAATTTGCAGAAATGAGTGACACTACCGGCCTAGTGCCGGTAGTTCCAATTGACAGCGTAGAAAAGATCAATGATTTTCTTTTTACTTTAGCTGAATCACCAGTAAAAACACCAGAAGATGCATTGTCAGAAATTCGTCAAGCACTAGGTCGTTTTGGTGTTACTATTCCAGCAATGTATGATTTGGATTCTGAAGGTCAAGAATTCATCATAAATCTGTCTGATGTGTATTTCTTATATTTTGCATATAGTCTAGATGACGATGGTACATATATGTTCCATGCTGAAATAACAGATCAAGACGGTGTTGATGAGATTTTAACAATCGGTGACGATGAGGACGAAGAAGACGAAGAAAAATAATGGGATTTGATGATTTAAATAATGAGAACTTCTTACTCTACTCAATGAAAGCATATGATAAACCAAACTGCTTGATGAGTGAGTTTAAAGAAGATATGAAGAGATTCAATTATCTCAAGCGTCTTTTTCATAAGTATCGCAAAAGCAAAGAAATAAAAGAACAGTTGATTCTTAATCATCTGATCGTCATCTACAATGTTTTTGGTGTGGAGGCTGCTACTAGAATGTTGTTCTATAAAGTAACAAAAGAAGATTTCCCTACACTAAAAACATTTTTACTTTTTCTGAACTACATGCCAATTGTGGTTTATGGTATAAAAGGTAATGACATAAGATCATCAGATATCGATGTGGATTTACACATCGCAGATTTACTAAGAAAGATAAAATGAAAAAACTAAACGAAGATGGTGGAATGGTGGGTGGTGCTGTTGTGCCAGCAAATAATGTTGGTGCAGGTAACATCGCTGGTCTTGGTATTGGTAAACAGGGTGAGCCGGGAGTTAATAAAAAGAACAAAAGAAAAGTCATTCCATTTAAAACTTTTACTAGAAATCCGATGAATTTAGCATGATGTGGCTTATAACAATCCTACCTTTTGCGTTGAGTTCCTTTCTAATCAATGTAGTCATACTTGTTGCTATTGCAGCAATTATTGTCAGTTATGTTCTCAAAGCAAATCCATATGTTGCAGCGTATGCTTTTCCAATTAGAGTAATCGCTGTTATTGTTTTGTTCATTTGTTCTTATTATATGGGTGCAGTGGATAATGATAAACGATGGGAAGATAAAGTCAATGAACTTGAACAAAAGGTTCAATTAGCAGAACAGTTCAGTAAAGATAAGAACAAAGAGATAGAGATACGTTATGTCGATAAAGTTAAAAGAATCAAAGAGACTGAATACGTCATTCAAGAAAAAATTAAAGAAGTTGAAAAAGTTATTGACGCACAGTGTACGATCACGCCAGAGTCGATAAGCATTTTGAATCAAGCAGCAAAAGGGGAAGTCAAATGAAATACGTTTTGATTCTATCGTTTTTGCTTGCTGGCTGTTCGACAGTAGTACCTGTAAATCAAAAGTTTCCAGAACCACCTAAAAGTGGCATGGTTCGATGCCCAGAACTAAATCTTGTCTCTGAAGACGAAACTAAACTCAGCGGTGTTCTAGAAGTTGTTGTGTCAAATTATTCACTATATCATGAATGTCAAGCAAAGAATGATATGTGGATTGAATGGTATAAAGAACAGAAAAAAATATATGAGAGTGTAAAATGATTGATATACTTTCCGTTGAACATTTGGAAGACATGATACCAAACAACAGAAATGTTGATGAGTGGTACAATGCTATGTCACAATTTCTTCCAGAGTATGAGATTAATACAAAAGAAAGAGTTGCTGCATTTATAGCACAATGTTCACATGAAAGTGGTGAATTTACTCGTTTGCGTGAGAATCTAAATTATCGTTGGGAATCTCTTCGTAGAGTATTTCCAAAGTATTTTCCAACAGATGATCTAGCAAAACGATATGCTTCTATGCCAAATAAACAGGAAGCAATCGCAAACAGAATCTATGCCAATCGCATGGGCAATGGACCAGAAACATCTGGTGATGGTTGGAGATATTGTGGTCGTGGTGTAATTCAATTGACGGGTAAGAACAACTACTCTGCATTTGCAAATTCGATTGGTATGGATCTAGAAGATGTTCCAGATTACCTAGTATCATTTGATGGCGCAATACATTCTGCATGTTGGTTTTGGGATACAAACAATCTCAATCGTTGGGTCGATGCTAATGACTTCGATGGTCTGAGTGATTGTATCAACATAGGCAGAAAAACTCAAAAATATGGTGATGCAATTGGTTTTCCAGAAAGACTGGCACACTACAACAAGTTTCTAAAGATTCTCTCATAATGGCAAAAAATGAAGACTGGATGAATCGCAAATGGCGACCTGCTATGGCATGGATGTACATGGCAGTTTGCATTGCAGATTTTCTAGTCTTTCCTCTTTTGTGGACAGCATTCAAAGCACATATTGGTCAACCAGTTGATGCATGGGATCCACTGACACTAAAGGGTGCGGGTCTATTTCATATGGCCATGGGTGCAGTTTTAGGTATTGCTGCATGGACTAGAGGTCAGGAAAAGATCGCATATCATAGAAGCGAATACTATGATATGCCTACAGAACAAGTTTCATATCGCACCAGAAGAAGGCAATATCCTGAAGAACAAGAAGACAATCTAATATAAATAACAACATAACCTTGAATTGTATAATGTCACAGTGTCTACAACCTATGATCACAATAATCGAAGACACATTCGGTACTAACTACAAAAAAGAAAAAACAAATGTACCAAGACGAACAAGACTTGAATCAAATAAAACTGGAGATTGGACTTCTAAAAAAAGACCATGAACAGATGCAGGCAATCACCGATAAACTATCGGTAACAATAGAGAAAA
>JACCDO010150609.1_pt1 | contig 28823 bp, 15 predicted proteins | sample 7446101 | NCBI WGS metagenome assembly JACCDO01 (sample SAMN15323440, study PRJNA562643) | freshwater metagenome | isolation source: river surface water | place: USA:Blue River Watershed | collected 2017-08-16
GCTGGACCCTGAGCACCAGTTGGTCCAGTAGCACCAACAGGACCAGTTGGACCAGCAACTGTGCTTGCTGCACCTGTAGGTCCTGTAGGTCCAGTAGGACCTGGAACTACAGAATCATCTCCTTGTGGACCCGTCGCACCCTGGGGACCTGTTGCACCTGTTGGTCCTGTTGGACCAACAATAGTTGATGCTGCGCCAGTAGGTCCTTGAGCTCCAGTCGGACCAGTAACTCCATAAATTGGGCCCAAATTACTGAAAACAGTGCCATCCCAAAGCCAAACATTTCCTGTATCAAGAGTTACGTAAGCATCTCCTGCTGTAGGAGCAGAAGCTGGTAAAGCTGCTTGGTTAGCAACAGAACCTAAAATATTTACAGAAGTTGCTTGAGGTCCAGCAGGACCTGTAGGTCCTGTCGGTCCACTAGGGCCTTGTTCTCCGCCAAGTCCAATTGGACCTGTCGCTCCAGTCGGTCCAGTAGGTCCTGTTGGACCCGTAGGACCACCTGAAGGTCCTGTGGCACCAGTAGCACCTTGTGGACCAGTGGCACCAGTAGGTCCTGAAGTTACACCAGTTCCGACAATTTCCCAGCCGTTGGCTGTTCTTTGTTCAAGTGCACCATTGCCGCTATTTAATTCTGTATTAAATCTTACATATCCAACTTCAGCAGTTGATCGACGTTCTGCTGTTGTTCCTACATCTACATAAATAGTGTTATACAAACCTCTAATCTCTTTATTAGTAAAGGTTTGAACAATATTTTGCGGAAGAGCAGAATCTTCTTGAGCAATACCAACGCAGCTAAATGAAGTAGTTCCAACAGCTGAGCGAACCCATAAAGTGTCTCCTGGATTTACAGCAAAGCGGAAGGTCTCAAATGATGAACCAACAGGGATGTCTAGGTTAAACGCTATGTATGCAAAGTTAGACTGTTGCACAGCATTTGCTGGAGCAATCCAAATACTTACCTTACAAGCAGGTACAGCTACTACTGCTTTGCTTGCAGCAATAACTGAGACTAAATGAGCTTCAGAAAATGTTGCAAGTATTGTGTCAGTATTAGCTGCAGGATTTTGAATCCCGAGTCGCTGAATTGGCATGTGTCTCTCCTACGCCTGAGCTTCTGCCCATGACATCTTTGCTGCTGTTAAGGTCTGGTTACCAGTCAATCGTGATACTGCAATTGTAAGAATGTCTGGACCATCTGGGAAGATGCTATCACCACCGAGGATGGAATTCGATAACTCGAAGAGTGTCGAAACATCTACTGTAGTTGTGTCTTCAGCACCGCTGGCACCACCAGCAGCACGGAAGTTATAAACCTGAACTCCACCAGACACGGTATCCTGAGCTGTATGCTCAACAATCTGAGTCAATGAAGGTGAATCTACACCGATAAAGTTTAGGTTGTTTAGACGTGGATTGAGAAGAACCTTAACGTCAACCAGCTGTGTCGTAGACACACCAATTTCTTGCAAACGTAGCTGCATTCGGTTAAGAACATCTCGGTCACCAAGCTTACCTGTAAGACCTTCAGATACTGAAGGAGAGAGGCGAATTGACAACAATGGCTGGTAGTTAGGACCAGATGTGTTGTTCAATGAGCCATTTGGATACAAGAAGTAGGTGTACTGAGTGTTTCCTTGGGTAGTGAAGTTAATGACCTCAGAGATAATAATTGCTGGGTCATTAGCTGCAGTTACAGGGGTTGAAGCGTTAGTTGTCTGATATGTGAATGTAGTTGAGTTAGTGACTGTCACATAGAACGGACCATTTGGTACGCGAGTTGAACCGTATACACCAACATACATACCTGTAGACAATCCGTGTGGCTGTGTGGTTACGATAGTCACGGTTGTGCCAGAGTGAGCACTGGTGATTGTCTGAGGATTGATTGCATATGAAGTTCCACGGCTAATTGTTACGTTAGGTGGAGTCAAGTGAATCAAGTTTGGTGAATTAACCAAAACTCCGTACAACGCATCGTTTGTCAAGTTAGCTCTTGTGTTAGAACCGACAACCTGAGTTGCTGGGTTTAGAGTGTTTTGACCTGGGAAACCATTTGTAGCAATTGACTGGAACTGTAGCAAGTCACCAGTTGCAAAACCGTGGCTCTGTACAGTGAACAAGTCAGTTGTTAGGTTGATACCAGATGATGCGAATGATTTAGCTGTTGTTCCTGGGATGTTCAAAGTCTGGCTGGTACCAGTGAACAAGTACGCATTGTCATCATCAAATCGACCATCCATGATGACCGAAGTACCCCAGTGGAAGAGGTAAGGAATGTAAGTTGGGTTCTCGTAAGTCACAACTTCATAGCGACCTGGCAAGTTACCAGAGCGGAAGTAGGACTCGAACAAGTTGTTGTTGTGAACAAACTCGTGTACGTACTGAACCTGACCATCTACAGTCTTGAAACCAAAACGAATCTTACCTGCACCGTACCAAGAATAGTCAATGTAAGCCATCTGGATACGAGAGATGTTTAAGTTATAGCCAGTAGGACCAGAACCATCACAAATATCGATGTTCCACTGAGACTGAGGGACTCTTGTATCTACAGTCTTTGTCATAACAATACCTGATTTAGCAGGTACAAATGAGTGAACTGTGGTTGTTCCAGTATTGGATAGATTAACGTTAACTGTTGAATCTGGATCAGCAACAAGTTTGAAGCTGTTATTGTTAATCAAATCAACATAATATGTGCGACCGTTAATCATACCGCCAATAGGTTCACCGTCGATTGAGTTGTATACAACTGGTAGACGGTCAGAGAATCCATGACCAATGATGGTGAATGCGTCGGTAGAGGTATTGACCTGAGTCTGAGGATTAAACTCTTTCTCAGTTCCAGATGCACCCTTGTACTCAGGTCGAACTGACATACGAGTATCAGAGTCAATCTGAGTTACACGATAAGACTGACCACGCATAACAAGATAGTCACCTACAGCAAGCTGAGCTTGGAAGCTAGTGTTGTTTCCAAAGATAAGCTCTGAACCCTGCAAAGCAGAAGCTGTTCCTGCCAGCTGTTGAGTAGAGGAACGACGTACACAATAAATGTCTGTTCCATCAAACTCAAAGAAAGCACCGTTCTGGAAGTCGAACATACCTTCACGCACAGCGCCGTTCTGCCATTCACGTACATAGAATTGAGGAAATCCGTAAGCACGATTTTGAACAATTGGCTCTTGAGCTGTAAATCGGAATGTAGTTAAATCAACTACTGTTACTTGGAACTCTCCGTTATATACAGTACTTGTATTTCCGTAAGAATCTTCTGCGCCATTTATAACAACAAATAGACCTGAAACCAGACCATGTGGACGACGAGTCTTACATTCAACTGTGATTGCAGAGAACTGCTTCATGCTCTCAAGGTCGATTGAAGGCTGGAAGTTAACACCGCAAGAAGACTGAATACCTTTACCTGACTGGTAACGGAAGTACTTACGAGTTTGACGAACAATCTGACCAAGTGATGTCTTAGCACCTACTGACATCTCAACGCCACCATCGAATGGACGGTGCAATGAGTAGCCTTGAGGACGGACATAAATAAATGTTGGGTATGAGTAAGACACAGCGGTGTATGCATTTGCATATGGACGGTCAACCGTAATCTGGTTGTCACCACCAATAGCTGTAATTCTACGAATGATTGGACCAACAGGGGTGGTCTTAGTCAACGTAAATCCTGTACCTGTACCCTGAGTACTAAACTCGATGGCTTGAAGGTTATTATTTGCATCGTTTAGAGTTGTATGCAAACTAATTTCTGTACCTGACACGGCTCTTACATAGTAATAGTAACCGTCAACTAGAGGAGTTGGAGCTACACCACCGTTAGTGGCAAACTTAACTAAGTCGCCAGTAGCAAAGTTGTGAGTTCTAACAATTCTATTAGTTACAGTATTTACATCTGTATCTATAAATGTCTTGGTTGTTCTAGATAGTTGGAAGTTAGAACCAGAACCAGTGGTTGTGATATCAATAATATTTGTATTATTGTTAGCATCAGTCAAAGTTGGGTGTAGAGAAATTACAGAACCAGCAGTTACAACTCTTACATAATAAGTTGCTCCCTCAACTAGAGGGCTTGGGGCAGTTCCTCCACCAGCAGAAAATATAACTACATCTCCTGTGACAAAAGTAGTGCCTTTATTAATTCTGTTATTGACTATGTCTACATCTGCATTGCCAAACACCATAGTTCCGTGCTGTTTTGTAGTGTTAGGTGGGAATAGACGGAAACGGTCTCCTACCTTCAAAATTTTAGAAAAAGCAGTACCTGTACCATTTACAAGAACAGAACCAGAAGTTACTGTAACTGTTCCAGAACCAGTAACGTTACCGTTAATTTGGTCAGTAATAAGCTTGTGACCAACACCAGTTCCCCAATCGTTAATTCCAAGAGTAATACCAGCTGCTGCATTTTCTGCAGAAGTTGCTAGTCTTAGGTAGTCTCTGTTGACTGTAACAACATAGTAATGGGTGTTGTTTGTTAAACCACCAATATCTGTTGCAGCATCTCCTTGGTCATATGTTACTTCTGTGCCAGTTGTAAAACCGTGAGATGGTAAGAAGAAGGTATTTAGTTCCAAATCTACTGCTGAGCGAGGGTTGAATACCTTTGTAATAATTGGAACGTTACCAGCAGCTTCTACAGTAAATGTGTTAGAAGATGGTGTTGATGTGATTGTATAAATTCCGTCTGGAGTCTTGCTCAGTGAACGAAGTGTGTGACGACCAACACCTACAGGAGTTTCTGTGATATTTACAGCAACCCCATTGTCAGCATTTTCTGGAGTTGTAGCAAGTTTAATGTTGTCGCCATCAATAAAGATTACATAATAAGGTGTTGCTGTAGTCAATCCAGAAATTGCAGTTTGACCCTTTGTATCGTACTCGACAAGTTCGCCTTGTAAAAATCCGTGACTTGGTAGAGTCAAAGTATCTGTAGCGTAGTCCAAAGAAGTAATGAATAAAGAGTGGGTACCAGTTGCGGGCCATGGTTCTTGGCTTGTAATATTTGCAACAATTGTTAAAGCTTTGTTTGTAGCAAGACGAACAATGCTGTTGTCAACCTTAACAATGTAATAAGTATTATTATCAGTCAAACCTGGAATAACAACGTTTCCAGAACCACCCTTTGAGTAGCGAACTGCTTGACCAGATACAAGACCATGGTTTGGAATGTATAAAGTATCTTCAAGAGCGTTAACGGTCAAGAAGATAAAGCTGTGACCAGTTCCAGTTCCAGCAGAAGTAAAGTTAATGTATGTAGGTGCGTTCAAAGAAGACTTCAAACGAATTTGGTTAGCGTTCAAAACTTCAGCAACATAGTAAGTAGCTTGGTCAATCAACGGAGTAATTGCTGTACCGTCACCAACTTGATACTTTAGTGGCTGGTCAACTAAGAAACCGTGGTTATTAATTGTCAAAGTGTCTGTCGCAGTATTTACAACAACACGACTTAACTTTGAAGTAGTACTAGTTTCTCTAGAAGAAGGAGAAATCAAATTAATGTTTGTATAACTTGGTCCTGGTGTAGTACTTAAACGGTAGCTAAATGCGTCAACAGTATTTACATAGTAAATTCCGTTATTTTGAATTCCAATTGGAGCTACTCCATTGAAAGTGACTTGAACAGCTTCACCATCAGTCAAAGTGTGCTGAGCAGCACTGTGAATTTGATCGTTTTGAGTGTCAAAGTTAATTGGTACAAAAGAGTGATATGAACTACCAGCAGCAGCAATTGAAATACCATTTGTACCATTCTCAGCGTCTTGAGCTGTTGGGTGGATAGTGTTACCAGTAGTGAAGCTTGACACGAGTGTTACTTCAACTTGACCCTCACCTGTTTGGTATGAACCTAGATTGGTTATTGTCTGTCCATTGAACTGATTTGAGCTATCAAAAAGTCCAGTAGATGTAGCAACATTTGATGCAGTAGCAACAATAAATGAACCACCGCCACCACCAGACTGGTTAGCTACTGTAGAACGAGCACCGCCACCACCAGAGTAGCCACCGCCACCACCAGACTGACCTGTAACATCTCCATCGGATTGGCCTCCGCCACCAAAACCGCCGTAGCCACCAACTCGAGTGTTTGTTCCCATGGTTAAACCGTCAAGGAACGAACCTCCACCTAAAAATGTATTAGCACCAAAAGTACCATTCTGTCCGCGAGAGCTAAATCCTCCACCAGCAGCAGAACGACCACCAGTTGAACGACCACCAAAACCAGCGTCTCCACCAGCAATAGTTCCGTTAGTAGATGTTCCACCAAGACGAGTTAAAACACCATCGCGACCTGAACCAGCGTTGGATTCACCAGAACCACCACCAGCAATAAACAAAGGCTCGTTACCAGTTTTACGAACAACGAATGTTCCACCGCCAGAACCACCCCAAGTAGTTCCAGAAGAAGGTGCAGCACCACGCTGACCTACACAAATAGTGATAACTTCACCTTTAGTTAAAGCAATTTCACCTTGAACAATTGCACCACGACCAACGCCGCCGCCACCAGTGCCGTCATAACCAGCAGCACCTCTTACGTTAAATCGGTACACACCAGATACAGGAACTGTCCAGTCTTGATAGCCTACATAAGCACCTTGAACTAGATATGTTTCATCCCAAGTAGTGTTATAAGAAGCTCTCATTTGTGATTGAGTAGGACCAACACGACCAGTTAAACCGCATGTAGTAAAAGTGTGAGAAGTAAATGCATACAGAGCCTGAGAACCAGCAAACTCGGAGATTGATACGTTCTTTAAGAAGTATGTGTTTCCACTAGTCAAACCAGTAAGAGGAGTTCCATTTGTAAAATACTTAACAGCTTGATTTGTTGGAGTCGATGCGTCAATATTCAACTTGTTTGCATAAACAACTGGAGTATTAAATTTAATAGATCCAGCCATACTGTCTGTTAAATTCAATGCAGCGCCATTAAAAGTTGCACTAAATTTTAACTTTTTAGGTTCAGTAGTTACAACGTAGACAAGACCGTTTTCAGTAAAACCAGTTACAGAACCGACACCAGATGTGTACAAAAACGCAACTCCAGGAGCAAGCGCAGTTGGTATCTTATCTGTACCAGTATTTTTAAAATAAATAAAGTCATCGTCAGTGTTTACATTTACTTTAGAAAAAGCGTGAGTACCAGCAGCACCAGCACCTGTCACATCAATAGGCATTTATACTCTCCTTTTTCTACAGCTTCTGAATGCTGATTTGTCCGTTACCAGAGCTTCCGTTTTCACTGTTGCTCTGATTGCTTCCATTTGGATAAGAACCAGCACCTGCACCATTGGCTGACCACCATGAACCAGGTCCACCTGTGTAACCACCGCCGCCACCAGCGCCGTTAGTTCCACCACCGCCGCCACCGCAGCCGAAACCACCCCAAGCTTGGCTTCCACCACCATAAGCACCGTTAGTAAATGATGTTCCAGCCCATGAGCCACCACCATTTCCGTAGAAGCCACCGCCTCCACCGAAGGTTGAGCCCGAACCACCATTACCTGGAGATGGTGAACCCCAGTTGTTGGAGCTTCGTGAGTATTGACCAGTAGTTGCATCGGCATAGCCGTACCAACCTGGTGAACCTCCACCACCACCACCAGCAACTAGAAGTGGACCAGAAGTAGGAGCTGTAGCAACGAAGCTACCGCCACCTCCACCACCGTCGTAGTAGTTACCAGCACCAGCTTGACCAACAACTAAGTAAAGCTTGTCAGCTAGGTTAAGTGAGAAATCTCCACGCATGCGGGCACCATATCCACCGCGGTAGCCCCAACCATTAGACCAGCCTCCAGCTGCTCCGTATGCTTCAATTCTGTAAGTTGCTGTTTCAGGAACAGTCCATTCAATCTTTCCAGTAGTTCCTGGCATATTGATGTAAGTACTTGCCCATGAAGGGTTTCCTGCACCAGAACGAGCTTGGCTAACGTTTGGACCACCTGGACCACCAGCACCACCTGGGGTAAAGGTGACGCTTGAGAATGAATACAAAGCAGGTGGTTGGTCAAACTGATATGTGTGTGTTTGGAATGCAGAAATACCATCTACGTCTGTACCAGTGATAATTACTGTACGACCTGGAATAGCAATATTTTCTGTAGGTGTTCCAGAGACAACACCAGTTGAAGAGTTAAGACTTAGACCTGCAGGAAGAGTTCCACTTGTTACTGTATAAGTAATAGGAGCAGTCATACCTACAGCTGTAACAGTGGTAGGAGTGATCGCATAACGAGAGTAGCCAGTTCGAGAAATTGTTTGAGGAATCAACTCTCCAACAGTCTGGTTAAGTGTAAAGTTATGAGTATCTAGAACTTGAGCTACAAAGTAGAAATTCTTTACTTGGTCAGCGGATACAACAGCAAATGCCCCATTCTCTGGAGCTGTGTAGCGAAGCATGTCAAAACGCTCAAAACCGTGGTCCTTGAGGTGGAATATGTTCTTATCAATTGATACGCCAATTTGCTTAAATGTTTGAGTACCAGTTCCACCAGAAATAGAGGTAATTGTTGTTCCACCTGGAAGAGGTTTTAGGGTAAATGCGTAATTTGTTCCACCAGTGCTAAAGAATGAATCAACAAAATAAGTGGTGTTATTTGTAAGTCCATTTGCAGCAGTTCCAGTAGTTGAATAAAAAAGCATAGTACCGAAGTACCAGTTCAAAGCATTACCTTGGTCAGAAGCAACGTTTACAAGAGAACCACTATAAGAAGTAACTCTTCCCACTTCCACAGAACTATTTGAACCATCAAATGTTTTTGGAAGGTCTTTTATAATTGTTACTGGAACTTCTGTAGACGAGTTTACGTTGTTTCCAGCAAATGTACGAGCTTGATTAGCAAGCTGGAAAGTTCCAGTCATTGTTGTCGGGATAGAGATAGAGTCTCCATCTGGAACTGCTGATACTTGGAAAGTAGAACTTGAAGTTCCTAGAGTGGTATTTGTTTTTAAGAAAACAACGCCTCTTGGATTATCAGCAAAATATCCTCCACCAGAAACTACGTCATGGTAAAGAGGAGTTCCAATAGGTTTTCCAACAAAGTTTTCTGTACCATGAGCGACAGTAATAGTGTTATCTACTAGATTTTGTCCGCTCATGTTGACTGTGCTAGTTACACCAGCGACAGTCGCTGAGTTTGACCAGTCAATGTTAATTTGAGAAAGAGTGTTAGAACCGTCAAAGGTCTGAGCAGTCGCTGAGTTAGAAGCGTCAAAAGACTTTGCTTCGTTATTATTTGATGGGAATTCCTGAGAAATTGTAGAGTTCAAGTTTAAGAAATAGAACGGAGTATCTACATAAAAACCGTGGGTTGAATCTGTAGTCACGGTGAGAGTAGAAATTGACTCGCCGTCTGTTGTGATACCAGCTGAGTCAGAGATACGTAATTGAGAACCTTGGAAGAACTCACCTGTAATTACAGAAGAGTAAAGGTCTTCAATCGAATTATTTCCATCCTGAACATCTCGGCAGAGATAAGTAAAAGTAGTAGCGTTCGGAATAGAGTTGATGATGTAGGCACCATCAGCTGTGATTGACTTTGTACCAGTTACGTTGATAGGAATACCGACCGCAAGCCCGTGTGGGAGGCCTGTGGAGACGGTAATTTCACGTGTTCCATCATTAGTAGTGATGGCTGTGATGTTAGGAATAGTTGTATCACCCGACTTCGAAAAGAACGAAGGGGTGTTATTAATAAGCTCAACTGTTTCCCACTTGGTAGGCTGAAGACCATACTCAAAGTCGGTGTCAATAAGGTTCTGCGGTTCGGATACGCGGAACTTAGTTACTGGGTCAATAAATTCTTTTGGAAAACCAGTAATTTCTCCGCCAGTGCCGCTCGAACCTGAGCTACCACCTAAAAAACCGGGCATTAGTAAATACCTCTCTCACCACACACGAGATCTGTTAGTAGAATACCACCGCTACAAATCATTGATTTTGAAAAAGTGCTTGTGTCTTTCATTTTTATGTACCTAACCACCAGCTTGTAGTGGTGGCATAAGAGCCCTGAGCACCCGTAGGTCCTGCTGGTCCAGTAGAGCCACCTTTAGTTTCAATAAAAACACCGTTGTAAAAAACATAAGTAAGTGCCGTATTTGTATCAAACCAAGCATCACCATTCACAGCAGTTAAAAGGTCTGGCTGTGTAGGACTTGCGGTGAACTTACCGACAGGACCTGTAGGACCTGTAGGACCTGGAACCTCAGATTGGGCACCAGTAGGACCAGTAGGGCCTGTTACACCACGAGGACCTGTTGGGCCTTGAGGTCCAGTTACATTCGAGTCAGCACCAGTAGGTCCTGTAAATCCTCTTTCACCACGCAAACCTTGCAATCCTTGAGGTCCAGTTGGGCCTTGAGGACCTGTTGGTCCCACTGGACCAGCAGGTCCAGCAACATCTGAGACAGGTCCTGTAGGTCCTTGAATACCTTGAGAACCAGTAGCACCTGTAGCACCAATAGGGCCTGTAGGTCCTTGAATACCTTGTGGACCAGTTGGGCCAGTAGGAGTTACACGCTTATTTTCCCAAACAGTGCCAGTCCAAACCCAAGTTTGTCCACCTGCGGTGAACTCTTCGCCAACTACAACGGGCGTTGGAAAATCAATTGCTGCCACTTAGCTCATCTCCTCTCTGGTCCAAATGTCTATTCTACTTTGATAATTCTTAGCCAACTTGTGGTTCTGACTGGTTAGCATTTTTCATACTTACATAAGCTTCAGCCCATGTAGTTGCGGATTCTAAAGACTCCCATGGTCCTGATTCATCAATAACATTTGCACCATAAAGGATTTGAACTAAAGGACCTCTTGGGTTGTCATTTACTATTATATAAGAAAACATTTAGCCTCCTGCGTACGCAATCTTGCCACTGTTTCCAACAGCAATACCTAATGAATCATCTAGATACACATCATTTATGTTAGATGTGCTAAACCCTGAATTTCTTTGTACCCAAGAAATTGAGTCTGTTGAGGTAGCAAGTTTTCCAGCGGTTCCTCCAGCTAAATAATAATTTTCAACATTAGCGGTGACAGACCTGATTTGAGATGAACCAAAAGTGCTAGCTGGGAATGTTTGTACCCAGTTAATACCATTATCTGAAGTTGCAATCTTTCCAGAGTCTCCAACAGCTACATATCTACTTTCTGAAGGATTACCTGTCACAGAAAAAATAGTGCTTGTAATAAATGAAGAACCACGCTGAGTCCAGCTAATTCCATTTGTTGACGTAGCTAGTTTGCCGTCGTATCCAACAGCAATAATTTTTGTTGAGTCTGAAAAAATACCATTGATAAAAGTAGTGCCAAAAGATGACAATCTTTGAGTCCACTCAATTCCATCAATAGAAGTAGCTAATTTTCCAGAACCTCCAACCGCAACCCATAGGCTAGCGGATGGGGCATATGCAATACCAAGAATTGCACTAGCACCAAAAGAAGAAGAGCGAAGTGTCCAATTTACTCCATCAGAAGATGTTGCTAATTTTCCAGAACTACCGCCAATAACGTATTGACCATCTCCATAAGCAATAGCATAGATATTGCTACCAGAAAAACCAGACACTCTTTGAGTCCATGTAGTCGATACATTGTTAGATGTGGCTATCTTTCCAGAACTTCCTACTGCAACAAATTGACCAACTCCATCTGTGGCAATTGCATTTATGTTAGTTGTTCCAAAAGAACTGTTAGACACTAAATTCCACACTGTGGGAAGAAAAGCAACTGGAAGAGTTGCATGCATGGCATGAGTAGCAATTAACATGTTAAGCCTGTAAGTTTCCACTTAGAAGCCATGAGTTAGCTCCAAGTTTGATTAAAGAAGCCACTGCATAACGTTGCTTACTTGTATAACGACTTCCTTCACTTAGAACACTTACACCAGCTGCACCAGTAACACTAAAAACTGCACTACCCAACTGAGTAAGCACGATTTGAGTACCAGTATCAAATGTGTAACCACCTGTACCATCAGCTGGAACTGTTACAACTGATGGTATAGAACTATTCAATTTCACCAAAGAAGCAGCGTCATTAGCAGTTAATGTCACGGAAGATAAATACTGAGGGCCAATCAAGTTAAAGTAAGCAGGACCTGTTGGACCAGTAATACCTTGAAGACCTTGTGGTCCTTGAATACCCTGTTCACCTTGTGGTCCTGGAACAGTTGATGGTGAGCCTTGTGGTCCTTGAATACCTTGAGGTCCTTGTGGACCAGTATCACCTTTAGCACCTGTTGGACCAACAATACGACCAGTATTTTGCCAAACAGTCCCATTCCAAACCCAAAGGTCACCTGTTGCAGAAACTACATAAGCATCATTAATTTGATTTCCTGTAGCAGGAAGATTTACATCTTGTGCAACAGTTCCTTTAAATTTAATAGATGCACCTTGTGGACCTGTAGGACCAATAGGACCAATTTCACCAGCACCAAGAACTAAGTTCCAACTTGAATAGGTATTACCATCACCATTGATTTTGTCCACAAACATCGTGATAGATGTTCCAACAATTGTGGTAATAATACCTTCCATATAATCTTGAGGGTAAGTTGCACTAGCAAGTCTTGCTCGTGTTCCTACGGCATATGCACCAACTTTGTTTACAAGAAAATTCTCTGAACCAAGATTTACAGAAAGTGTGCTGGTTGAAGTCACTCCAGAAAAACTATCTCCAGTGTCACCTTTAGGTCCAGTAGCTCCTACTCCTGTAGGACCTGTGTCGCCTTTAGGACCAGCAACTGTGCTTGCTGCACCAACTGGTCCTTGTGGTCCAGTGTCTCCCTTAGGACCAGTAGGACCTGGAATAGTTGATGCAGAACCAGTGGCACCTGTAGCACCTGTAGCACCACGAAGACCAGCTGCTCCTGCTTCACCTTGAGGTCCAGTAGGTCCAGTAGCACCAGTAGGACCAGTAGGTCCACCAGCAGGTCCTGTTGCACCTTCTGGACCAGTTGGACCAGTAGCACCAGTTACTGATGGACCAGTCGCACCAACAGGACCTGTAGGACCAACGAATCCACGAGGACCTGTTGGTCCTGTATTACCTTGTAATCCTTGAGGTCCAGTGGGACCTGTAACTCCCTCTTCACCTTGTGGACCAGTAGCTCCAATAGGACCAGTCGCACCAACAGGACCGCGTTCTCCTTCTGGACCAACTTCTCCTGTCGCACCTGTTGGACCCTGAGGCCCTGTAGGTCCAGTTACATCTAAACCATTTGCACCAGTTGGGCCTGTATTTCCTTGCGGACCAGTAGCACCAGTTGGGCCTGTAGGACCAGTAGGCCCAAGCTCAGTGGAGATTGGTCCTGTAGCTCCAGTAGGACCTGTAGGTCCTTCACTACCAGAAAGACTTGAAGCAGACTCAACCCAGTAGTCATCAAAGTAAACGTAAATTTTTCCTGTAGCGGTGTTTAACCATGCATCTCCCGCGGATGCACCTGTTGGAGGTGTGTCAGCTGCAAGAAGAACTGTTCCAGTAGCACCTGTAGGACCAGTTACGTTAGAAGCTAGACCTTGAGGACCAGTTGGACCAGTTGGGCCAACAACTTGTGAAATAACAAGGTTCCATGAAACCCCATCCCATTGCCAAGTTTGAGGACCAGAGGTAAATAAATCTCCTACTGTTGGTGAATTAGGAAAATCAATAGCTGCCATGAATTACCTCCTAAAGCGCCGACTCGTAGGTGAATTGAATAAGAATTTTGTCGTTCGCGCTAAACAAGAACGGTGTACTTTCAGTAACAGCAACGCCCTCATCAAAAGTAGCGCTTTGAGAATGCATAAACAACTCAATCCTGTTAGAGATGTTATTGTTAAAAATAGCAGTTCCAAAGTATGTAATACCTGGACCTTCGTCACGCATCACAACTTGACCTACTGGTTGATAATTTTCAACAATTCCATTTGAAGGCAAACTTAGTGAATAAGTTCCACTTCCTCTGTTAAATCCAGAAGTTCCAGCTTGAATTCTAATTTCTCCAAAAATTGTTGCACCTACATAGGTATATCTACCTTGAATAACTCCATTACCAATTTGAGGATTAGTGGTGCTTCCATACCAAATTGGTGTGTAAATAGTCCAAGGAGCAATAGCAAACTCTCCTGTTGCACCTGTTGGTCCAGTTGGTCCAGGAACTAGGGAGTCTGCTCCTTGAGGTCCAGCAGGACCTGTAGGTCCTGTTACTCCAGCTGGTCCAGTAGCACCAATAGCAGTCGAGTCAGCTCCAGCTGGACCTGTTGGGCCAGTTGGACCTACTGCACTTGTACGAACTAAACGCCAAGCTGTTCCATCCCAACGATAAACATTGACACCATTTGTATATTCTTGATTAAGGGTAGGACTACTTGGAAAATCTATTGCTGTCATCTATTCATCCTCCTTAACTTGCCACCGCGACAAATGAACCTGTTAAGTACAAAGTTGTACTGGTAGATAGTGTAGTAGGGGCTGTCCCAGTTATAGGTGTGAGCAACCCGTTAGTTCCTTCAAAATAAAGTTTTAAAGTTGCTGAACCTTCACCTTGAGCTATTGCAGCTACACCATACAAAGCTCCACTTTGAACTCCTGCTATATCTAAGAAACCGTGTACTGTAACTGTTTGAACTGATTCAGGTAAGAATGGTAGAGATGTAGTCAATTGAGCAGCACTAAACGCTGAATTTGAATAAATAATTCTTACACCAAAAGTCACATCTTGACCGTACTTAGTGTATGAACCAAATACAGCTGGTGTTCCTGTGACACCTCCAGCAATTGGAGTGTAAGAGTTAGATACAGGAGTTCCTGTGGCTCCAGTTGGGCCAACTGGTCCAGCTGGACCAATCTTGTCAACAATTTCAACAATTCCACCAATAGATGGCTCTGTTACGTCTACATAAACAATTTGGCTAGGAGCATTAAGCGGAACGTCATAAATAATTGTTGTATCTGCACTAGCACCAGTACGACCCTGAGTAGGGGAGTTGTTAGATGTTCCTGGAACGGTAGAAGCAGAGAACTGGCTTAAACGCAAAGCAAATGGGTTTGCAGTTAAAACTTGACTTACATCTATATAAAGACGTTCTCCTCGAACAGCAGTTAAAGTTGGGTTGTCTCCAACTAATCCTTGAACTGAATACGCACCTAAATCACCTGTTGAAGTGAGAATATAGCTAACGCCACCTTTTGCACCAGTAGGACCAAATGGACCTGTTGGGCCAGTAGGTCCTGGTTGAGTGGATGCAGGACCTGTTGGACCTGTAACTCCTGGACCTGTTGGACCAGTTGGACCAACAATTTGACCTACATTGTTCCAGCTATCGCCGTCCCAAACATAAAGATCACCATCTGCATCAACTGCGCGACCATCATTAATAGTGTTGCCAGTTGCTGGAAGATCACCAACAATGGCAACACTTGTCTTCATGGTGATTGAAGTTCCGTGAGAACCTGTTGCACCTGTTGGTCCAATAATTCCTTGTGGACCAGTTGGACCAGGGACTGTTGAGTTAGCACCAGTTGGACCAGTTGGACCAATCAAAGCACCAGCTTCAATCCATCCATCTTCTGCAGTGAAAATATAAATAGTGTCTTCTTCGTAAATTACGTAGAAGTCTCCAACCTCACCAGAAGTGGCACCAGCGCCAGCAATAAACTCGGCGTAAGTGTTGTAGTAACCCTTTGCTTGAGAGCCAATACCTTGAGGACCAGTAGGACCAGTAACAATTGGTCCTGTTGCACCTGTAGCACCTGTTGGACCAACTAAGCGTCCTTTATCTTCCCAAGCGGAGCCGCCCCAAATCCAAAGGTTTCCTGTGTCATTGACAATGTATGCATCATTTACATCATTGTTAGAAGCAGGTAATTGAGATGCAGATGGAAGAGTTCCTAAAATTGTTAGAGAAGCACCTTGTGGACCGATTGGACCTGTTGCACCAGCAGGGCCTTGAGCTCCAGTTGGTCCAGTTGCTCCACCAAATTCTGTAGTTCCTACTTCAACCCAGAAGTTGTCGTAGTAAATAAATACGGCACCATTTACAGTGTCAAACCAAACTTGACCTTCAACTGGGTTTAATGGTGGAGTGCTTGCATTAGGAATGAACTGACCATCTGGTCCAGTAGGTCCAACAAATTGACCAGCATCTATCCAACCAGAACCATTCCACACATAAAGATTTCCATCAGCAACGACAACATAAGCATCATTCAAATCATTGCCTGTTGTTGGAAGCAAACTGGTTGTTGCAAGTTCTCCAATAATATTTAAAGCAATACCAGGAGCACCCGTTGGGCCTGTAGGTCCTGTAGGTCCAGTTACATTCGAGTCAGCACCTGTAGGACCAGTAATACCCTGAATACCTTGAGAACCTGTAGCACCAGTTGGTCCTGTTGGTCCAGTTGGACCAGTAACTTCTGGACCTGTTGGCCCCTGAGGACCTGTAATTCCTCTATAACCTGTAGGTCCAGTAGCACCAGTAGGACCTGTAGGTCCTGCCACGGTGGAATCTAACCCTGCTGGACCTGTTGGGCCAGTAGGACCTACTGGTGCAGCACCAGTCTCAATCCAATATCCGTCGTAGTAAACGTAAGTTTTTCCGTTGTTGCTGTTAAACCATGCATCGCCATTGTCAGGAGAAGCAGGAGGAGTTGAATCCGCGACTGCAAAATTACCAAGCTCACCTTGTGAACCAGTTGGACCTGTTGGACCAGTGTCTCCAGTAGCACCTGTAGGACCTGTGTTTCCTTGAGGACCTTGAATATTTCCAACGTTGTCCCACTCAGAGCCGATGGCATCCCAAACATAAAGATCACCATTTACTAGATAACCATCACCCTCACTGCCTGTTGGGTGTGCTGCTTGTAGTGCTTCTAGTGATGGGTATGAACCAAGGATAGTTACACCAATACCTGCAACACCTTGTGCACCAGTCGCACCAGTTGCACCTGTAGGGCCAGTTACACCTTGAATACCTTGAGGACCTGTGGCTCCAGTAGCACCAGTTGGGCCAACCTCACCTTGTGGACCAGTTACACCTTGCTCACCCTGAGGACCAGTTGAACCAGTTGGTCCTACTTCGCCTTGAGGACCAGTTACACCAATCTCACCTTGTGCACCTGTTGCACCTGTAGCACCAACAAATGAATAGTTGTTCCAATAAACTCCAAGAGCACCTTCAGATGTTGGAACAATTGCATCATTTGTTGCAAGACAGATGTAGTAGTTTCCAGAATAGAAAACAATTTCGCCTGGTTGGTATCCGTTTGGATCTATACGAAGAGGGTCCCACTCAAATGCATCAGTTCCTTGTGGACCAGTTGAACCAGTTGGACCAGTAGCACCTTGTGGACCAGTTGGGCCAGGAACTGTTGAGTCAGCCCCTGTTGGACCTGTAGGTCCTATATCGCCTTGTGGACCAGTTGGACCAGGGACTGTGCTATCAGCACCAGTAGGACCAGTAGCCCCAGTAGCCCCTGTTGGACCAGTAGCACCAATCTCACCTTGTGGACCAGTGGCACCAGTTACACCTTGAATACCTTGAATACCTTGCGGACCTGTTGCACCTGTAGCACCAGTAGCACCTGTAGGACCCGGAACGGTTGAGTCAGCTCCTGTTGGACCTGTAACACCCTGTGGACCTGTCGCACCAGTAGGGCCTGGAACAGTGCTATCAGCACCTGTTGGACCAGTAGGTCCTGTTACTGACGGACCAGTTGAACCAGTTGGACCTGTAGGTCCGATTGGGCCTTGAGGACCCATATCTCCTGTACGAGCAAAAGTAACAATGATGTCTTCATTGTCAGAGAATGATGTTGCAAGACCACTTACATAAGAAACTGGAACTGTAAAGTATCCACTTGCCTCAACAATGGAGCCTGTAATTGTGAAGAGCGCGAAGTCAGTTGAGTTTGTCTTATTGCTAATTCGCATATGGCCCTTGATTGGGCTTGTTGAATCATCAATAGTGCGAAGGAATGGTTGAATATCAATTGCGCCATCAACTTCGTCATCGATAAACATATAAGTTGCGACCTGAAGGTCAGCATTATTAAAACGAAGCTTTCCAGTTCCTGGGTCTGCTTCAGAAGTTGTTGATGAGAAGGTGTAGTCAAATGTTGCTCCACCAAAATTACCAGTGGCACCAGTGGCACCAGTTGCACCCGTTGGGCCTTGTGCACCTGTAGCACCTGTAGCACCTGCAACACCAGTAGCACCTGTTGGTCCAGTATCTCCTGTTAAACCCTGAGCACCAGTAGCACCAGTGGCACCTACTGCTCCAGTGGCTCCTGTAGCTCCTGTAGCTCCAGCGGGACCAGTAGGTCCAGTGTCGCCCACATTTCCTTGAGCTCCAGTTGGTCCAGTTGCTCCCGTTGCTCCTGCGCTTCCTGTAGCACCTGCAGGTCCAGTCGCTCCTGTTTCACCCGTTGCACCTTGTGGTCCTGTTGCACCTGTAGCTCCTGTCGCGCCTGTTGCACCTGTTGCACCTGTAAGACCTGTATCACCTTTATCACCAGTACGAGCAAATGTAAGAATTACATCTGCGTTATCTGAATAAGAAGTCGCAAGGCCACTTACATAAGCAACTGGAACTTTAAAGTATCCAGCTGCTTCTGTGCTAGCACCAGTGATAGCAAAAAATGCGTAATTATTAGAGTCAGTCTTTACCGCAATGCGGATGTGACCTTTGATAGTGCTTGTACTGTCATCAATAGTACGAAGATAGTTTTGAATATCAATTGCGCCATCAGACTCATCATCGATGAACATAAATGTTGCAGCTGTTAGGTCTGCATTATTAAATTGAACTGCGCCTGAACCTGGATCAGTGTCAGTTGTTACAGTCTTAAATGTGTAATCAAGAGTTACGCCACCAAATGTTCCAGCTGGACCCTGAGCACCAGTAGCACCTGTTGGACCTGTCGCACCTGCTCCTGTAGCACCTGTTGCACCTGTAGCACCTGTTGCACCCTGTGGGCCCGTAGGACCAGCAACACCTTGTGCACCTGTAGGACCAGTAATTGATTCACCTGTAGCACCTGTTGCACCCTGAGGACCAGTTGCTCCCTGAGCACCAGTAGGACCAACTTCACCCTGAGCACCAGTAGCACCTGTTGCGCCTACTGAACCTGTTGCTCCTGTTGCACCTGTAGGACCAGCAACACCTTGTGCACCAGTAGCACCAATTGCACCAGTTGCTCCTGTAGGACCTGTTGGACCAACATCACCTTGAGCTCCTGTAGGACCTGCGACAGTGCTAGCAGCACCTGTAGCACCTGTAGCACCAGTAGGACCAGTGGCACCAGTTGCACCTGTAGGTCCGCGGTCACCGACATCGCCTGTACGAGCAAAAGTAACAATTACATCATCGCTATTATCAAATGCTGTTGCAAGACCGCTTAAATAACTTACTTCTACTTTGAAATATCCGCTGTCTTCAACATAACTATCAATAGCAAACATCGCTGAATAATTTGAATCAGCTTTTCTTGCTACACGGAAGTGTCCCTTAAGTTGACTTGTAGAAGCCATAATTGTGCGTAGAAGATTTTGAATATCAACTGCACCATCTTGCTCATCATCGATGAACATATAACTTGCAGTAGATAGATCAAGACTGTTGAACTTGATTCGACCAGAACCTGGGTCTGAGTCTGTGATGTTTGTACTGAACGTCATGTCCAGTGTTACTCCACCAAACTGACCTGCTGGACCTGTCGCACCAGTAGGACCAGTTACATTACTTGCTTCACCTTGTGGACCAGTGGCGCCTGTTGCACCAGTTGCACCTGTTGGTCCTGCTACTGTTGATGCTGCACCTGTTGCACCTGTTGCACCTGTTGGTCCTACTGGACCAGTCGCACCTGTACTTCCTGTAGCACCTGTAGCACCAGTGCTTCCTGTCGGTCCACCAGCGGGTCCCGCTGGGCCTGTTGGACCTTGAGGACCTGCAGGACCTACTTGTCCGCGAAGGACATCAATTCCTGCTGGAGAAGTTGTAATTCTGTCTACAGTGTCAAGTTTTGTGACATCAATGTCGCTGCCATCACCTTCAGGTAGATAGAAGCGGAACTCAGTGGAGCGACGTCCAGAAACTCTCACTTTTGCGGTCCAATACCAACCGCGGGGGCTTAAATCTAAATCATCAGTACATGGAAGCTCTACTGAAAAGGAGCCAGTGTTATCTAAAGTGACTGTGATTGGGTTAGCGACAATAATCGCATCATTAGCATCTTCAATACGACTAGATGCTGTGAAAGTAACTGTTCCTGAAGCGGGTGAGCCAGAACTCTTGAGGTACTGACCAACAACATTTCTAGTGTTTACGTCAGGAGAAAAACTCATTCGCGGTGCTCCAGGTCTCGGCGGTCGTTATGGGAGACTGCACAGGCAAACAGACTCCTCGGACTGTTTTATATTGTACGCTGTCACGGAGATGGCTATCTTTAAAATTATGCTGTTCTTTTAGCGGTTAAAACGCTTATATCCCTTCGAGGGTTATAGTCGTCACCAATAACTAAAGTTAAGACTCCTGGAGGTGACTCCAGTCCATGCCTGTCCCTAAACCACGCACTTCCTGGGTCAGTCGTTGGAGCTTGAAGCCATAGACGATTGCCAACATCCATGCTCTTAAAGGAGTGGTAGTGTCCAGAAATCCAGACATCACAGGCTCCCAAAGGAGTTTGACCAGCGGACTGTTCCGACAAATACTTTAATACATCTCTACCAGTTTGATGTCCATGAAACAGTCCAAGCATAGTTCCACACACATTTATAGCTAAGGTTTGATGTTGTTTTTCTGGAAATCTAAATTCAACATGAGACAGATTTTCATTTTCAGCACAAGCGTCTTGCACGGCGCTTGCAATCTCAACGTTCCATCCATCCGACGGATCAGTCATAACTTGACGACCTGCTTCATCATGATTTCCATTTACTACTGGAACAATTATTTTTTCTGCATATGGAGCAAAAGCTTTTACCTGAGATAGAAGAATGCGTCTAGCAAGTCTTGTCTGCTCTGTAATGCCTAAATCAGATACAGCTTGACCTTGAATTCTGCCTCCTTGAGAAACAGTGCCTTCAACATGGTCACCTGGAAGGGGGATAACTACAGTACCTATAGGCCTTCCAATTTTTCTAAGCTCTAAAAGTCTTTGAACGCCTTGCTCGGTGAGGTCAAGCAGTCTTTTGACTGTTGAGTCTGTACCAATGTCTCCCTGCTTCTTACCAATCTGTTGGTCGCTTGGAGCAAAAACATAAGCAAGCTCTCCAGTAATTTTTTGAGAGATTTTAGAGGGTTTCCATTTAGAAACTTCTGTTATTAATTTTTCTAAATCAAAATCTAGTTCTTTATTAGCAACATTTGATGTTGGAACTAGGCTTGCTCTATATGCTTCAAGCCATTCTCCACGATGGTTTTGCCATCTAGACCTTCTAAGAGAACTAATAGACCAATCTTTAGGGTCTAAATCAAATTCTTTTAGTAGTTCAATAGCATCTGCGCTATTCCCCGCTGGACGTGGAGTTGATATAAAAAATCCCTCGCCTTTAGAGGGGTCTATTTCAAGACGAGGTCTCCAAGATTCTGGAGTGTTTGAATCTCTATGGTCAGAACCGCTTGGGCCTGGGGAGATAAGCTCAGTCAGTCTGTCAGTTAGAGATGACATTAATTCTCCTTAATAGCTTTGTCTCGGCTTGTGTAGCACCGACACTGTTGTCGCCTATGTAACGAGATAGATGCAAATGCCACCTCATATCCTTCATCAAGAAGAATGCGGTGAATCTGACGATTTGAGATAGTTCCAGATTTCGAGCGGGTTGCAAAAATAAGTTCTAACGCTTCCTTATCTTCGCCCTTGAGCTCCGTGAGGAGCTTTCCTATTCCGCAAGGAAGTCCGGGCTGAGACCGCTCAATATCGCGTAGTTTTTCGGCTAAACCCATGGTAATCCTCCAGTTTTTTTATCCACTAGAATCACCGTAAAGTTAACGGTTACTCTGTATAAAAGGATAACACTAACTAGAACAAATTAATAGGGTTTTAATATACTGGCGTGTCGAAAAGTAGAGAAAAAAAGTGTTTCTAAGAACCAGATGATTTTCGGCTTTTTCGTTTCACAGGTTGTTCAGCTATAGGTGGGGTATCTGGAATTATCACAGACTGAGCCAAAACTTTAATAATTAAGTCTTTAGTTTCGCGGGTTTCTTTTTGAATATCGGTTAATTGAGCCTCGAGGCTATTTGTCTTTCTAGCTACGTCTGCTAGGCTTAGCCCTCCATTTGAGTTGGGATGAATTGGCTCTGTAGCTACTTCAATCTCTTCACGAATGATTCGACGGAGTAGCCTTAACCAAAATCTTGTTACCCCGAAGAAAGCTCCTGTGAGGGTAATAAGAAAGACCAAGATTGCGGAGACATCTCCAATATCTAGGAAATTTGGAGTGCCTGGTTCCCACCAAGGAGCATCTGCGGCGAAGAACATATTTTGGTCCCAACTTCATGGTTTTATAGAAGACTATGGATATAGTTTATATTAAATATAGGTGGCTTAGTTAGGTCTACGCTTCACCAATAGGTGTAAATTTGCTACACGCCGAAAAAATGTAATTTCTATCTTGACTCGGGTTTTAGGGTTAAGATAACTTGGGATCTATGACGACGGAGGTTTTATGACAGACGGTATCTCCGAGCGTCTTGTAAAAGGCTCTTCTTACTATTCTCAAATAGGCTGGAACATCCTTCCATGCCACGGGATTGTTGACGGTCGGTGTACCTGCAACAAGGGACATGGTGAGCCAAAAGAGGTTGGAAAACACCCAGCTATAAATGAGTGGAATCTAAACTCTACAAGTAACGCTCAGACGGTAGAAAAATGGTGGACTGATAATCCAAACTACAACATTGGAGTTCACTGTTCTAAAAGTGGTTTTCTTGTAATTGATATTGACCCACGTTCTGGCGGTCCCGATTCATTTATTAAATTTGAAGAGTTAGTTGAAGGTGCACTTCCTCCAACAGTTGAAGCTTTGACTGGTGCCTACACAAATGAAAGAGGCCAGCATGTTCGCGGTCGTCACATTTTTTATAAGTGCAGTCCATCTGAAGGATTGATTGGAAATTTAAACAAACTTGATTTAAGAGGAATCGATATAAAGCACAACGGATATGTGCTTATAGCTCCAAGTAGACATGGTTCTGGAATGAACTATGAATGGGTTCAAGGCCATGCTCCTTGGGAGATTGAAATGGCAGATGCTCCTGAAGAACTTCTTCAAGCTCTACGTAAACAATCTAGAAGAACAAATTTTAATTTAGAGAGTGGAAACTGGGACGACATTGAATATGAAAAAGTTGATGTCTCAGCGATGCTGGAGCACGGTATCGACGAAGGTTCTCGTGCGGTAGATGTTTACAAACTTGTTTGCGCTTTAGCTAATAAATTTGGGACTGATGCAAACGCTAGGCGAATGATTGAATCTGACATGATTAGATTCAATGCTGAAAAGATTCGTCCACCTCTTCACATTGAAGGTACAAATGGACTTTTGCACCACGTCCACAGAGCGATTGATTTTGTAGCAGCCAATCCAAAAATTGCATTTTTAAGTCCAGAAACAGCTGAGTGGCAAAAACAACAAGCACTCAGAATTTCTAGTGAACCAAAAGAGTTAAAACCATTAACAGGAGTAGTCACCCCTCTTCCAAAAGAACCAACAATGTTTCCTATGGGAACTGGTCCTATTTCAAGCACTGTTCTTGCTGGAATTGAAGATGGTGACTCTATTGAACAAGCAACATCTCTCACAAATATCAACGTACCAAAGGATCCAGATGCACTCAGACTTGAAGATGGAGGAAATGAAGGAAAGCGTTCGCTTTCTGATACAGGTAATGGTCGCCGCCTTGTTGACGTATTTGGCACTGGCATTCGCTATACGAGCGGTTTGGGTTGGTTTGTTTGGAAAGAAGGATATTGGAAGCCAGACCGCGAAGACTTGGAAGTTCAAGAATTAGCAAAACGTATTCCACCAATTGTTTCTGCTGAAGTTATTCAGTACCCAGACTCTCAGCAAGCTTCTGTTATTCAGTGGGCTCATCAATCACGCTCAAATGCTCGAATGAAGGGAGCAATTGAAAGTGCAAAGTCTGACCCAAGAATTGAAGTACCAGTCAGCAGATGGGATGCTGATGAAAATCTTCTAGGTGTTTTAAATGGCGTAATTGATTTGCGTACTGGAGAACTTCTTAAAGGTCGTCCAGATTTGAACATCACACGTCGTGCACCAGTTACATATACTCGTGGTCATACAAATGTGCGTTGGCAACAATTCTTAGATTTTGCTACTGGTGGAGATAAGGAATACCAAGACTGGCTTCAAAAAGCAGCAGGTTATTCAATCACTGGTTCTAATAAATACGACATTATGTTTTTAGTTTACGGACCTGCTGGTTCTGGTAAAAACACACTTGTTGAAGCAATTGTTAAGTGTCTTGGCACAGAGCAATATGCATGGCCTCTTGATTCTCATATTCTTGCCGCAAATGAAATGAGTAATGGAAATACAGATGCTTATCACTGGGCTCAGTTGCGTGGTCGTCGCATGGTCTGGGTTGATGAGCTTCCTGATAATGAAAGAATCAAAGAAAATGCTGTTAAACGTTTAACTGGTTCTTCAGTAATTTCGGCTCGTTCTCCAGGAGAACAGCCTTTCACGTTCGAATCTAGAGCAAAACTCTGGGTTACGACAAACCACCGCCCAATCATCACGGACGATGCAATGTGGCGTCGTATCCGTCCGATGCCGATGACACGTGTGCCAGAAAATCCTGATCCCGATTTGAAGGCATACATATTTGACCCTGAAGGTGCACTTCCAGCCGTTCTCTCTTGGGCTGTTGACGGTGCTATAAAACTTCTTGGTTCGTCATCCCGTGATGCATTGGGTTGGTGCACTCAAGTTGCGGAAGCAGCTGAGATGTATCGCAAGAATGAAGACCGTATTGGAATCTTCTTATCTGAAGAAACTCTTGAAAACTCAAGTGCTCAAATACCAATTAAAACTCTTTATGGTGTCTATCGTCAGTGGAGTGAAGAACGTGGTGAGCGTCCTATGACTCAGATTGGATTCCAAAGAAAACTAGCAGAAAGAAGTATTGAAACTTCTGGTACTGGCTCTCGAGCAATTGTTAAGGGAAGAAGCTTGGTTCCAAGAGTTGTACAAACTGCAGAAATTGATTGGCACCAAGTTAATGCCTTTAATAGAAACTTTTAGTTTCTAGGGCTAAAAACTCGACCTCCGCCACCTGTTCTAAAATTAGGTAGCCTTCGAGAAGAGAAAGACTTGGCTACCAAGTTTCCTCCAACAAACCCCTGCGGAGGTTTGATAAGGAGTGCTGTCATTGCGTGAACTAAGGCATCCACTCTGTCTGGAGATTTTTTGGTCTCTTCTGGAATCCAAGAAGTCATCTGAGACTCAAGATCTGGAAGATATCCAATATGATGAACGCGATTCTGTTCGTATGCAAGAACAACAGGTTCGGCGCGAAGCGCTTTACCATGTTTTGAGTGCACTTCCAAAACTTTAACATTTGGGTCAATTGAATTAATAGCGCTTTTTACTAAAGCTCCACCTTGATTTACTTCAGCAATTACTGGAGCTCCCCATCGTCTTGCCATTTCAACTACTTTGTTTGCCCAAACTTCAGGTGAACCTAAAACTGAAGCGTCTTCTAAAACCCATGCGTGACGCTTATACAAATCTCTATCAGCAGTAGACGCACACACAACAATTCCACACTCATCTCGAGGATTTTCTGCAACAGATGGGTCTACGCCAATACAACGAAGTGGCGCTTGTGGAGGAAGAACACCATGTCTTGATGCTTCAATCATCTCCATAGTCCATAAAGCGCCTTCAATGTCATCAAGCATTTCACCATAAAGCTCTTGACGAGCCAATGATGTGCCTTCATAAACACCCATAATTGTGTCTAGATATGTTCCAGACAAGTTTCCAGCGTTATCCATAGTGGAACCTCTGGTCACAATAACTTTTGAAAGACTCTTTGGATTATTTGATTCTTCAATCAATTTGTAAAGAAGTGGAACTCTCTTAGGAGTAGTTGTACAAACAATTTTTGGTTTTGCACCAAGACGAGTACCAACACGCAAGTTATCAAATGCAGTCATACCTGCAGCATCTGGAGTTTGACGCCATGCTGCAATCTCGTCACCCCATGCATGAGTAAATTGAGGACCACGGAGTGAATCTGGTTCATCTGCGGTAAATAATGTCGCAGTGTTTCCGTTAGGCCAAGTTAAGCGACGTTTTGATGGCTCGTAGTGTGGACGCTCTGATGGTGGAGAGACATTAATAATCCCTGACTCACCTTCAACAATAACGTCACGAACGTCAGCAGCAGTACGAGCCACCAATGCAAAACGTCTTTGACCTTCAGTTGTGTATTTTGCTTGCTCTCTCACCCATTCAGACGCAAGTCTTGTTTTACCAAAACCACGACCTGCAAGTACAAGCCAAATATTCCAATCATCACCTTCAGGTGCTAATTGTTCTGGTCTACCCCAAGAGCGCCAGTCCCACTGGAGAACTTCTGGGTCAATATTAGAAAGAACTAATGCTTGCTCTTCTTTAGGTAGAAGGGCGAGCTCTTCCATAAAGCTCTTTCCCATATATGACTACCTATCTGTTTCGTTGAAGACTTCTCTGAACTCCATAGTACAGCGGAGCAGCTGAACTAAGACCTAATTCTTTAGCCAAATTAGAAAGAGAAATGCCAGATTTATATTCTTCTGCTAGTTGGTCGTGATATTGGTCTGTTCCACTTTCTTTAGCGGAACGAATTCTTTCGGCTGCTTGCTTAACTACTTCGCCTTTTATACGTTTTGAAGGTTTAATATTTGAAACACTAATCTCATTCATAACCACACGGCGTCGAACACCAGCGTAAGCAACATTTAAACGCTTGGCTAAAAGTGGGAGACTTCCACCCTTACCTCTAAACTCGACAAGTAGACGTGTGTACTCTCTACTTGCTTGATGTGCTGGGCTACTTTGATTTCTTGCCCCATATGCTTTCTTAGCCTCGCTAAGAATAGGTTGAATAAGCTGGGCGTACTGCTCTACAAGCTCATTGCTCATCTTTTATGTCTCCATCTGTGTCTTTGTGTCCAGCGCGTCCTCGATAAATCTATCATAGACACAGGTCTAAATCAAGCATGAAGTCAGAAAGATGTAAGAACAACCTTCCTGACTTTTTTACTCTTCAGCGTCTTCTTTTGGGTTTCTTAGTCTGTATGTAATAATCCATACAGCAGTAGACCAAACAATGGCATAACCAACTACAGTCTTAGCTGAGCCATCAAGAACAATCCAAGCAACAAACATGCCTAAAAGTGTCCATAGTTGGTCTAAAACATCTCTTAAGAAGTTTTTCATTTATTTCACCTTCCTAACTTTTCCACTAGTAGTTCTTCTGCGAGTTCCATCCATTTTTCCAGTTGCTCCACCACCACCGCTTCCACCACTTCCACCACTTCCACCACTAGATGAACCAGCGGCACCTGCAGCGGCAGCGGCAGCATTGATTGCAGCTCCTGCAGCAACAACTGTTGCTACAACCATCTTCTCTGCTTCTTCACGCTCTTCAGGAGACATATCAGCACCAATGCTTCCAAGTGCTAGAAGCACTTGTCCTGGGTCAGAGAAAATTTCACCAATAAGTTCTGCAGGGTTTTCCAACAAAACTAAAGCGGCAGCAACCTCGGCAGTAATTATGACAGGGTTGCCATCTTCGTCAGTTCTAGTTTCAACAGGGGTCTCTGGAGGAAGATCTTCATAACTAATCCCAGCTTCAGCAAGTTGTTCTGAAGTTATAGCTTCGCCTGGAGCTAGCTCTTCCAAAATTGCTTCAACTACTGCTTCTTTTTCTTCTGAAGTTAAGACACCATCAGATAAAGCATCTTCTATAATTGTTTCAACTTCGGGTTCTGGCTCTGGCTGCGGTTCAACTTCAGGTTCTGGTTCCACAGGAGTTTCAGGTTCTGGTTCTGGCTCGACAGGAGTCTCAGGTTCAGTCTCTGGCTCTGGTTCTGGCTCTGGTTCCACAGGAGTTTCTGGTTCTGGCTCTGGCTCTGGTTCCACAGGAGTTTCAGGTTCAGGTTCAGGTTCAGTAGGAGTCTCAGGTTCAGGCTCAGGATTGGTTGGTTCAGATGGATTTTCTTCTTCAGGCGTGGTGGGTTCTGGCTCTGGTTCTGGTTGTGGGTCTGGCTGGGGCTCTGGCTCTGGTTCTGGCTGTGTGGGCTCAGGTTGCGGCTCTGGTTGAGGCTGAGGAGGAGTTGGAGACTCTGGCTCAGGTTGAGGAGAAACTGGAGGTGTTGGAGCCGTCTGATTTACAACTTCTGCACTCACGGCAGAGGAAGCAGTTTGCACGGCTTGAATAGCTTGAACAGTTTCAGTGATTGCAGTTTGAGCTGAAGCAATAGCAGTATCCATAGCTTGTACTGCAGTAGTAGCAGCTGTTAGGTTTTGCTGAGCAGTTGTGAGGTTTTGCTCTGCAGTAGCTTCTTGAGTTGTTAAAGTTTGTAAGGTTTGAGTTTCTGTTGTTAGGTTTTGCTCAGCGGTAGCCAAAGTTTGAAGCTGCTCTGGAGTTGCACTAGAAACTGTAAATTCAGTTCCAGGAATTATCTCCCAGCCAGTTCCTGTGTATCGGTAAAGAGCAACATGAGCCCCCCCACCATTTTCGTAATACCAAAACTCAAAGTCTTTACCTACTCCTGCTGTTGTATTTAC
>JACCDO011321678.1_pt1 | contig 28819 bp, 29 predicted proteins | sample 7446101 | NCBI WGS metagenome assembly JACCDO01 (sample SAMN15323440, study PRJNA562643) | freshwater metagenome | isolation source: river surface water | place: USA:Blue River Watershed | collected 2017-08-16
TTATGTTAGATGATTGGTGGGAAGAAATTCAAAATTATGGTTATCAATGTCAAATTTCTTTACCATACGTACTTGAAAAAAATAAGATAAAACCTTATCTATTAAATGAATCTAATTTTAAAAAAGGAGTACAGCAAGGAGAAGGTTCTATATGGAAAAATAAATTGGTTGGTTATGTACGTAATCATACTTAAATGTAATTAATACTATTTTTCACAGCAATAATTTCAGTGATACCGAGATAATCAACTTTATTAAATTCTAATTTTGATGGGAAAAATACTTCATAAGGAATATCATAATAAATATTATTATCAGATTGAATTTCATTAAATAATTTAGAAACAACACTAAAATATTTTTTATAATTTGACCAACTTATTTTATAAAAAGAGGTATAATATTCTTGAGTAATTATTGGATTTTTTTTAAATATATTAAAGTCATTATTATATAAAGAATAATCAAATGATTCGTTTATTAAATATCTACCACTTATCTTAAAAAAATTCTTAAACTCTATAGTTGTTAATTGTTTAAGAGTATAATATGTTTGACATATCTCACCATATGCTTTATTTTCACATTCATTTGTATAGTAATTTATGATAGGATCATTTGTTTCATTTATAAATAAATCAGTAAGTACTCTAAGAATATTTAATTTATCAGGAGTAAATTCAGAATTATCAAATAATACTATGTAACAATTTGGAATAAATTTTCTAACTGAATCAATTGTTTTAATAGTTTGTTCATATCTTGTTTCAGGTGAATAAATAGATCTAACATTTGTATAAGTAAATGGTTTAGAAGAAACATAAATTTTAGAAGAAATAAAAACAATATTTTCATAAAATTTTGGTAAAGTTGTTCCATAAGTAAATTTTAAGTTTTTTAAAACAATCTTTTGATTTTCTTTAATAGTAAAATTTATTTTTGTTTCTGAATTAGAATTAACAATTAGGTAAAAGAAATTTTTATTAATCATATGAACATTACTATTATTATTTAAAAGAATCGAATCATCAAAAACTTCATATTCAATTCTTATTTTGCCGTTGTATTTTGATTTAAAACTTATAAAATAATTATTTTCATTACAAAATTTTGCTATAAAATTATGTGATTCAGTATCAACTAAATAATATTGATAAAAGTTATTTGAATTTATTTCAAAAATACTACTATATTTTGGTTGGTTAATATTGTCATTAATTTCATCATAAATCAGAGTTTTAGGAATATGTGTTCCAAATTTTAAGTTAGCTTCTTTGTATAAATAATTGTATTTTGGATCATACCATTCTTGGGGTAAACCATAGAATTCTTTAAATTTTAGATGTATATTTTTATATGAAGCAAAACCTCTTGAATTTCTTTTTGTACATATTAAATCTAAACCAGAACCAATATCAATGTAAATACAATTAGGATGTAATTTATAAAGTTCAGTTATTAAAACTTTAGCACTCATACCACAACTGGTCATTATAATACATTTTTCATTTTCAGGTATTAGTTGATTAACCTCATTTAAGATTTTAATAAATTGATTATCAAACCAAGAATTAAGTGGAACAAAAACAAAATTATCAACTCCTAATAAAAATTCACTTTTAATTAATAAATTATTACATATATAGATTTTTTTTGTTTTAGAATTTTGTATTTCTTTATATATACGAATTTTTTTTAAAAATTGTTCTGGATTATCAGTTTCTATTTCGTGATAATCAAAAATTAATGTATCGTAATCTGTCCATAAAACTTCATGATTTACCAAGTTATCATAATATTTACTGGTTTTATCATAATTATCTCCAATCCATTTACCTACCAATACATTTTGCTTTGTAGTGATATACTTAAATGATTCAACTAGACCATTAGATAATTTTCTCGTAAAATTATCATTATCACAGTTCCTATCTAGATCAACTTTTTCAGAAAATTTACACATACAAAAATATTCTCCATCACCAAATTTACAAAAAATAAAAGGAGTATTATTTCTAACACATTCCACTATATAATCAGTTCTATCCATAATATTTATATATAGTAATTTAAAATTTAAATAATCTTATAATAAGTAATTAATATATAATGAACTCGAAAATTTGTTTATTTGTTATAAATTTAGATGAAAGAATTGATAGATGGAATAATATAATTAAAATATTTTCTGATCCATATTTTGAAATAAAAAAAATCAGTGCAATAAAAAAACAAAATGGCTGCGAAGGATGTTTTTTATCTCATATTGAATGTATTAGATTAGCAAAAGATTTAGGTTTAAAAAATATTATGGTGTTGGAAGATGATTGTATACCTTATGATGATATTGAAACATTTAAGTCAAGAATAAAAATAATAAAGGAGTTTTTAGATCGAATAAATGACTGGGAAATATATTTAGGAGGAACTGTTCATATAGTTCCTGGTTCTTATCAAAATATTATTTCTTTTAAAGGAGAAAAATTTGTTGAATTTAATAAAGCATATGCTACTCATATGATTTGTTATAATTCTAAAGTGTATGATTATTTTTTATCTTTAAAACCAGTATTACCAATAGATGAAATTTGGCATGGAAAAATAAAAGCAATAGTATCTGTACCTTTTATAGCAAAACAATTAGAAGGTTATTCTAATATTGTTGGAAGCAATAAATCAGATGAAATAAGAATTACAGAAGCAAATAAAAAATTAATTGAATATATAAAATCAATGAATTGTTAGTATAACAATGTTTAATTTTTCTTTTTATATTGTTTATCAAATATATAAAATGAATTTAGATATAAAAAGTTCATATTGTGAATATAAGACCAAAAATTTTAAACATAAATTTAATCCTTTTAATAAGAATGCACAAATTAAAATAACAATTCCTAATAATAATATTAGTTTTACTATATTTAAAAAAGGTATAGAAAAAATTAAAATAACTTGTGAAGAAAAAAGTATAATAGAAGAAACATCATATATTTATTTTACATGTGATAATTCTTCTTCTATACAAATAGATTTTATAGGTATTGGTAAAGAACCAGTTTTATATATTTATAATATTTTTGTCAACCCACATAAAGCAAATAAAAAAATAAGTATTATTACACTAGTAAGAAATACAAATGATTTATTAAAAGAATCGGTTGCAAGTTTATTGGCCCAGACCAATCCAAATTGGGAAAATATTATTATAAATGATGGTTCTAAGAAAAAAGTAGTAATTGAAGATTTAATTGAACAAAAAAAATTGCATATGTTTAAAAAACGTTTTAAAATTATTAATTTAGACATATGGCATGGATTGATAAAATGTCATAAAATTGGAATAATGCATGCGTCAAATCAGATTGTTGGAATATTAGATTCTGATGATAGATTAGAACCAAATGCAATTGAAGAAGTTTTAAATATATATAACAGTAGTATAGAAGACAATATATTTGTCTATACAAACTTTAATGTATGTGATAATGATATGAAACTTTTAAATAGAGGATGGTCAACACACACTAATGATACTACTTTACTAAATAAAAGAAGAGGTAATCACTTTAGAACTTTTCCAAGAAAATATTATTTTTTAACATCTGGATATGATGATGATTTGATTTTTGGAGGAGAAGATCAAGATATACTGTTTAAAATCGAAAAATTTTGTAAACCAATATACCTTGATGAATATTTATACAACTATAGATATAATCAACCAGGTGGTAGTATTAGTTCTTTAAAAAAAGCTGCAAGATATTCATTAAACTTATCTATCTTAAAAAATATTTATAATAGATTTGGTAATATTGATTTTTACATTGAGATTTATTCTAATATTAATCTAGAAGAAGAATCTAAATTAAATAATTATCTTCAGCTTACTCAAAAATATGTTACATATTATAAATATAAAGATTTTAAATTTTTAGCTGAATTAAAATCAAACAATATAACAATAGAAAGCATAAATAATAAAAGTATTGAAAAATATTTAGATTATTACATAGAAAATCAAGAAAATAATTTGTTTGTTATCGATACAAAATGGGATTATTCAAATTCAAAATTTGAAATTACTGATAAAAAATTTGAATATGATAAATTTAGATCAATACATCCAAATACATATTTTGATAATATTTATGTAATTAATTTAAAAAAAGATATTGAAAGAAAGGAAAGAATAGAAAGGATATTTCAAAAATATAATATAATATGTGAATTTTTTGAGGGTGTTTATGGTAAAGAATTACCTAATCTAAAAGATTTCCATAGACCAAATACTACTTTAACGAGTCCAGGACAATATGGTTATATTTTAACTATGATTAAAATATTTGAAGACGCAAAACAAAAAGGTTACAAAAAAATTCTTGTATGTGATGATGATATAATTTTAAAAAAAAATTTTTTACAAGAGTTTGACATAAGTATCAAATCAATACCTTATGATTGGAAAGTGTTATTTTTTGGATTATCTGGTCCATGGTCATTTAATAATAATATTTTTTTATCAAGTCATGATTATTCAAAATCATATACTTCAAATTTATTAGGATGTGATGGTTCATTTTGTGTTGGTTATGATTCAAATATATATGAAAAAATTATAGAAATAAGTAAAGAATTTATATTACCATATGACACCAATTTGATTTGTTATCTAAATAATAATTTGGATATTGATAAATATGCATTTTATCCACATTTGGTAATTGCTGATTCTCTAAAGGAATCAGAAATTATAAATTATCCAGAGGAAAAATCAGTTATGACAAACTTTGAAAGAAACCATTTAAAATTTATGATTAATTTAGATGACTACGAACTTGATACAATGGTATATAATGGATATAAAGAATTAGAAGTAGTTGAAAATTCTATTAATAATAATTTAATAAAAACCAATTTGCAAGATTTAGAAAAAGCAAATTTAGAAGATTTGGAAAAAATAAATACTGATATTATAGATAAAGATACAAAATCATATAAATTAATTTTAATTTGTGCAGTTGGTAGATCAGGTTCAACAACATTATTACAGATATTAAATACAATACCTGATACTAATATTTGTGGGGAAAATGCAAATACAATATTAAATTTAATTCAAGCTTATAAATCATTAAATAATCCCAGAATAGAAAATTTTAATTATGAAAAAGCATTTGTTAAAAATAATTTAAAACCTTGCTGGTATAATGATTTTAACAAAGATTTAATAATTAATCAAATAACAAAAATAATCATAAACTTTCTTGATAAAGATAATAAATTTAAAAATATTGGATTCAAAGAAATTAGATATGATGAAACAAATATTGAGTTACTCAAAGAATTTTCTAAATTATTTCCAAATGTTAAAATTATATTAAATTATAGAGAAGATATAATTTCACAATCAAAAAGTTCTTGGTTTAAAGATAGAGATGATTCTATTGAAAAAATAACTTTTCTTAATAATTTATTTAAAGAATATCATGAAAACAATAATGAATCTACATATTTATTTAGTTTTGAAAATCTATTTGATATGAATGAAATAAAAAAATTATTTGATTATATTGATGAACCAGATAATTTCAATGAGGAAAAAATTAAAAAAATATTAGATAATAATTTAGGTTAGTTTAACTAATTTCATAACAATATTTTTATTTAAAAATAAATTGTATGCTAACCTTGTATATCCATAAAAATAAGTATCTGGTAATATAAATTCATTACCTAAAGATAATAGTAATAAATCACATATTGTATCTAAAAAAACTCTTGATTTATCATTTTGTGTCCATCTATTATGAATTGGAGAATCATTTTCTGGTAAAGATGTAAAATTTTTAAAAGATATATTTTTTTCTAAAAAAAAATTTAAAACTGACTTACTATCTGTAGCTAAAAAAATATTTTTATCATTTATTTTATGTTTATTGTTTTCATAAAATTTTTCATAATCCATTTTATAATCTGTATTTCTTATATGAATAGATGTATATAGTTTATCTATTTGATTATATCTTATATAAAATTCATCCAAAACAAATTTATTTAATTGAATAATTTTAAATATTTCAAGAGACCCATTTCCTCCTCCACAAGCATTATATAATACTATATCTTCAGAATAATTTTTATTTAGATCAATATCAGTATAAATTTTACTTGATGTGGTCTGATAAAACCAATTTGAATCATAATCCATTTTATAATTATACAAATCAATTATTTCATTCGGATAAATTGAAAATTCTGATCCAGTAATAATTTCTTTTATTTTATTTGAGTCATATATTATATTGTGTTCATCTGAAATATTAAAATAATCAGAAAAATTAATAGAGTATCCATTATTATATTTCATGTCTATCATTAAAATTCTGTTATATTTTTTACAATGTTTTAAACAAAGATAAATTCTTGAAAAATTATCATTTAAACCTCCTAATGGTCTACATAATAGATATTTTGACATTAAATAATTTATTTATATAAAAAAATTATTTGGTCTAAACAATAAAATCATTTACCTAAGTTTTGGCGAAGTATCTGTATATGTGATAATGATCTTGAATCATCTGCATAAACATATTCTCCAACAAATTTAAATTCATTATCAAAGGGAATAGGAAAAGGTTTAGCATGAGATTCTCTTCCACAAAAAGTTGCATGTATCATAGAAGTATTAACTATTTTAGGATAAACAATATTCGCTAAAAAATGTTGATCATAATCTCTATGACCATATTGAGTAAAATTTTTTAAAATTGTTACCCAATCAATATCAACATCACTTTTAACTCCAAACATTCCTCCCATAATATTATTTGAATGATGAGGATGATCTCTCATTATATGAAATTTTTTATCAGATTCTAACCATTCTCTGACTGCTAATACTTCTCTTTCAAGAATTCTTGTATCTGTATCTCTTGACATCATAACTTCAACTTTAGGATTAGTAATAGCTTCAAATCTCCACATCATTGGTTTTGATGTATTTAAATCTCCATCTTTGATAATAATTTTTACATTGGATTTGGCTTTTAATTCATTAATTATATTTTCTGGTACAGTGGGTTTATGAATATAAAACCAGCATTCGAAATCAGGATAAACTTCTTTTGCAATGTCCGCATTTTTAAGAGCACCAATTAAGTATTGAGACCCTGTTCCCCATAATGAAAAACTAATAACTTTCATATGAATATATTATTATATTTATATATATATCTTTAAATTTATAAAAAATCTGGTTTACAAATTCCATCAACTCTATCAAATTTCATTGCTAAACGTTTTTGTTCTCTAAGAGCTGATGCATGTAAATGAACTATTTTAATTTGTAAACAAGGATTAAATAATTTTAATTCAAATTTTTTTAATGCACTAATAACAATATTTTCAGCTCCCCAACTATGTTGAACATGATTTATTTTTTGTAAATCCAAATTATTAATCGGAGAATTAAAAATAAAACAATCATGACTTCCCTTATATTTATCAATTAAAGGTTTAGACAAGTCATATTCATGGCGTGTTAAACTAAAACAAATATTTTTATTGTTAGATAATTTATTAATAACATCTGTATTATATTCATATATAAAAATATCAGAATTTGAAACCATACAAATTTTTCCTTGTAAATTATTTTGAGCATAAGCAAATAAATCTGAATACAAGGGTTTTTTACCAACTTCAATGATAATAACTTTGTCTGTTTTAGTTTCATTAATTATATAATTAAGAGACTCTAATACTTGATCATCATCAACAAACAAATGTATTTTTTCAATAAGAGAAGAATTAATATTATGGTATAGAGATTCTTCAAGTTCATTATTTCTTTTATAATCTGCATTTCCAAATATTTTTGATTTATAAAATGAAGTAATTAAATTAATCTTGTTAATTAGAGGATTTTGTCCAGTCACAATTTCTTTGTCTTTAAATAATCCATGCATTATTATTATTATATATATAATATTTTTATAACATTTTTGGAAAACAATATCCATTTCTACCATTTATATTAATTTTAGGGCGATTTCCTTCTCGAAGACCAGACGAATGTAAATGAACAATTTTAATTTGATAACATGGATTTAAAATTTTTATACCTGCTTTTTCTAACTCATATATAACAATATTTTCAGATCCCCAATAATGTTGAACATGATTAACATTATTTGGATCAAAATTTTTTAAAGGTGATTTAAATATAAAACAATCATGACTACCCATATAATTATCTATTAAACTACATGTTAAATTATATTCATATCTAGTTAACGCATAACAAATATTTCGTTCATTTGTGAATTTATTTAGAACATTTAAATCACATTCATACATAAAAATATCAGAATTTGATACCATACAAATTTTATCTACTAAATTATTTTGTGCATAAGAAAATAAATCAGAATATAAAGGTTTCTTTCCAACTTCAATTATTACAATTTTATCAGTTCCAGTTTTTTTGATAATTTCATTAAGAGAAGTTAAAGCAAGTTCGTCATCAACAAATAAATGAATTTTTTCAATTACTGGAGAATTAATATTATGAAATAAAGATTCTTCTATCTCTTTATTTCTTATAGAGTCACCATTTGAAAATATTTTTGATTTATAGAATGAAGTAATTAAATTAATTCTATTGATAACTTGTACTTTTTCATTATTTTGTGTATTAAAATTAAAAAGTCCGTGCATATATTATAATTAATAATATTATATAAAAATTTACACATTAATTAGTCTTATATGACAGGAATATTAATTCATAAACATACATTAGGATGTGGAGGTATAGGTGATTTTATAAGAGCATCGATATCATTTTATTCAATTTGTAAAAGATATGGACACCAATATTTTATAAGTTTTGAAGGAAATAATTTATTATATAATTGTTTTGAAACAATACCTATACCACAACATATAAATAATTTATCAAAAAGAGAAATAGATTTAATTAATGGAACATGTAAATTTGAATTTATTCAACCAGTCTTAGATGTTTTAAATCAGGGTTTGGTGTGTGAGTTAAAGTCAAATTTAGTTGGATTTGAGTCAAATGATAATATTAATAAAGTTAGACAAGAATACCTAAATGTTGTCTTAAAACCTACAAATCATATTAAAGAAGCAATTAAAAATATATATAATGAATATAATTTATCAGACAACAACTATATTTCAATCCATGTGAGATGCGGAGATAGGACAATGGGTTCAAAAATTAGTAAAGATATAAGAGTTAATATAGATTCTGAAGAAACTTATAAAAAATACAATGGTATGATAAAATATTTTGAAAAAATATATAGTGAAAACTTACCAATAGTATTACATTCTGATTCAACTGTTTTTAAAAATAAAATGAAAGAACTTAATCCAAAATTAATAATTTTAGATATTGATATAAAACATATAGCAGAAGACATTGGAAATAATACACCAAACTCTTATATTTCAACAATTGCTGAATTTTATATAATATCTAAAGCTAGAAAAATATATATGCCAGATGTATATAGTGGTTTTTCACACATAGCATCTATATTGGAGGGTAAGCAATTTTTTACTCATATATCAGAAGAAAGATTAGATATGCTTAAAATTGGATTTAATTTAAACATCATAAATAAACCATTTGATATAGTTGTTCCAGTTGGTCCTAATGATTATGACATAATTTTAATAAATATTCAAAATAATATGAAAAATATTGTTGGTTATAGAAATTTTTATGCAGTATGTTATGATACCTCAATTGAGCTTCCAAGTGGAGTAATTAAAATTGATGAAAAAATATTTCCTTTTTCTATGAAAGATGTTCAATTTTTTCATGGTAAAATTAAAAGAAATGGGTGGTATTTACAACAACTTATTAAATTATATGCATCTTTTGTTATACCAGATATTTTAGATACCTATTTGGTAATTGATGCTGATACAATTTTTACTAAACCAACTACATTTATTAAAAATAGAAAATGTTTATATGCAGTTGGGATAGAATATCATTTACCATATTTCAATAATATGAAAAATTTACATAAAGATTTAGTAAAGATTTATCCAGAACATAGTGGGATATGTCATCATATGATTTTTGAAAAAAATAAGATACAAAGTTTATTTAAAATGGTAGAAGATCATCATAAAAATATTTCTGATGATTTAAAGAGTAAATTTTCTTGTGTGGATAATAATATTAATATATTTTGGAAATTATTTTTAATTTATAGTTTAAAAGAAAGAAATGTTTCTGGTATGTCAGAATATGAAATATATTTTAATTATATTTTTAAATTTTTTCCCTCAGATGTTGAAATTAGAAAATTAAATTGGAGCAATGTTAAATCATTAGATTCAATTGATAAGTTTGATTATGTTTCTTGTCATTGGTTTATGAGAGAAAAAACATTTAATCCTATGGAATTAGTTAAGGAAATAAAGATGTTTTATAGTAAACCAGTTAATATTGATGTATTTCACTCATATTTTTCACTAAATGGAGAACCTTTATTTAGAAGAATTTATAATAAGGAATCTGATACTAAAATAATTTTAAGAAATGGGAATACTTTTATGGGAGAAGATCCAAGACCTTTTAAATTAAATGGAAAAGAATTTGTTGTTACACAAAGATTCTATGGTAATTTTGAAACTGTTGAAAATTATATAGTAGATATTAATACAGGTGAAAGTACTTTATATAAAGTTAACAGACCTAATTTTTTTTATGGAAAAAATTGGACTCCATTTGTATATTTAAATCAATTATATATATTACATAGATTTGATCCATTTACATTAATTTTAAATGGGGAAATTATTGTTGAAGTCAAAACTAATTTACCAGTTGATGGAACAAATTTTTGTCAATATAGAGGTGGTTCAAATGGATTACAAATTAGTCAATATATTGTGGTTGGGATTGGACACAGAACTTTTACATCATACGATCATGTTCCATTTATTTGGAAAATTGATTTTGAAAAAAAGACGTTGGAAATTATGAATTTGGTTAATTTTCAAAAAAAAGAAAGAATTAATGATCCAACAAGTCTATTTGAAGATAACTGCCAGTTATATTTATCAATTTTTGAATCTTCGAAAAGATGGCATGATCCAGATTTAAATTGTAGGTCATTAATATATAAAATTGATATAAATAAATGTGTTGAAAATTCAAAATCAAGTGATTATTATAAGTTTAATTTTTAGAGATTTTGTAAAATAAGATTTAATTTATAATTATTTGTATAATTATATATTATAAATGAATAAATTAGAACCAATAAATGAAACACCAGAAATACATTCTAAAGGATGGGGTCATGAACAATGGATATGTAATCATAATAAATATTGTTTGAAAAAATTAGTTTTTAATGATAAAGCTAAATTTAGTATGCATTATCATTTAATTAAAGATGAAACTTGGCATGTTGAAGAAGGTCAATTTATTTTTAGATGGATAGATACATCAAATGCAGACACAAAAGAAAAAATTTTAAATAAAGGAGATACAGTTAGAATTCCACCTTGTATGCCCCACCAATTAGAATCAATTGGTTGTGGAGTTATTTTAGAAGTATCAACTCAACATTTTGAACATGATAATTATCGTGTATTTAAAGGAGACAGTCAAAAATAAAATAATTATATTTTAAATTTTTATGAATACTATTATTTATTATGGATAAAATTATTAAAATAGAAGATTTATCAAATCTTGATTTTGCAAATAAAAAAGTTGTTTTCACAAATGGATGTTTTGATATTATTCATCATGCACATATCAAATTACTTAAATTTGCAAAATCAAAAGGAGATATTTTAGTTGTTGGATTAAATTCAGATGAATCAATAAAAAAAATAAAAGGAAAATCCAGACCAATTAACAATATTATAGATAGGGCATCTTTATTAAATGAATTAGATTTTATAGATTACATAATAATTTTTGAGGAAGAGACACCATTAAATATAATTGAAAAATTAAGACCAGAAATATTGATTAAAGGTGGTGATTATAAGGATAAAAAAATTATAGGTTTTGAATATGTAAAAGAAATATTGTTGTATAATTATATTGAAAATACTAGTTCTACCAATATAATTAAAAAAATATTAGGAATTAACTAGTTCTTATTCAATTTTTATTTTAATTTTTATTTATATAAATGAAAATTTTAATTGTAGGTGATATTATTTTAGATATAAATTATTTTTGTATTACAAACAGAATTGCACCAGAAGCAGATATTCCTGTTTATGAAACAACAAATATAGAATATAGATTAGGAGGTGCTTCTAATTTAGCAATTAATTTTAAAAATCTTGATGTTGATATTGAATTAATAGGAATAATAGGATCAGATACATCAAGAGAACAAATAAAAAAAATATTAGCAGAAAATAAAATAAAAAATAAATTATTTATTGACTCCAAAAGAAAAACTACAACTAAAAATAGAATATTTTATAATAATGAAATAAAATGTAGATATGATATTGAAGATACTTTTGATATTAATTTTGATATAGAAAAAGAAATTATTGAATATATAAAAAATTCAGAAAAAATCGATGCGATTGTTATTTCTGATTATAATAAAGGTATGATAACTAATAATTTATGTGAGAAAATAATTGAATTTTCAAACTTAAATAATATTTATACTTTTGTTGATCCAAAAATAAAAAATTATTTTAAGTATAAAAATTGTTTTTGTTTTAAACCTAATTTAAATGAAGGAAAACAATTATCAAAACTAGATGATACTGATAAAATAATTAGCTGGATTAAAACAAATATTAATTGTAAACATTTGGTTTTAACAGATGGTAAAAATGGTTTGTATTTAAACTCAGTTGATAATAATTTTAAATATAATAAATTTGTTAACTTAATTGATGTAACTGGTGCTGGTGATATTACTTTAGTTATTTTAGTATATGTTTTTATTAAAACACTAGATATTGTTAAAGCATCTAAAATATCAACTATAATTGGTTCAATAAGTGTGCAATATATAGGTAATTATATTGTTGATAAAAAATTAATTAATAAATATGTTTGCGATGAAAATAATGTTAATGCTGATATTTTAATACTTTTATAAATATTTAATATAAAAATATATTTAATATTTATATTAATGAATACAATATTTCTTTTATCACATCTTGGATTAGGTGATATTATATTTAATATTCCTTTAGTTAATTATTTATCTGTTAATAACAAAGTTGAATTAGTATGTCCAAGATCAAATTTAAAAAATGCTACTTATTTTTTTAAAAATAATCCAAATGTGTCATTGTATATAGTTGATTATACTTCAGAAATAAGCCCAAAACATGGTTGTCCGCTTGAAAAATTTAATAATATAACAAATGGAAAAATTGTATATCTTTCAGGATTACATAAAAATCATAGTAATATAAACAGTTTTCCATTTTTTATTTATGATGATGTAGGGGTTGATTTAAAAATATTCAAGGAATATTCTTATTATGAAAATACTGATAAATCAAATTATTTGTATAATATTATTAAAAATAATGAATATGTATTTTTATGTAATAATTCATCTGCTGGAGAATTATTTGATATAAATAATTTTTTAAATACAAATAATATAGATCCCAATAAAATAATAGTAATTTGTTCAAATAAAAATTACTATAGTGAAGATCATAAATTTTATGAAATAGCACAAAATTTTGTTTATCATATAAATGATTTATACGTATTAGATTATAAAGAAACAATTGAGAATGCAAAAATGGTCTGTTTAACAGATAGTTCATTATTTTGTTTTGCAGTTCAATTAAAAATTAAAAGTAAAAATAATTTTCTATATACAAGAAATAAACATTTTAATTGGGACAGGCTTTCCAAATTTTTTGGTAACCAATTTAAAATTATGTAATATATTATATATTAATATATATAATGGAAGAAAATAATTGTAAATACATTTGTTCTATGGGTTTTAGAAAATGTTGTGATATGAAAAGTTTACTGAATACTGATAATGTTAATGATTATGACTTTAGTAAATTAAAAGATTATGACACTTTATATATAAGAGTTGATTCATTAAATCATTTTTCAAAAAGAGTATCTGAAATTAAATGTAAATTTATTTTGTTATCTGGATGTAGTGATTATTCAATTTCTTTAGATGTTCTTAAAAATCCATCAGATTTATCAAATATATTAGAAAATCCTAATCTTGTACATTGGTATGCGCAAAATAATGTTTATTCACATCCAAAACTTTCGCGACTACCTATAGGAATGGATTATCATACATTATCTACAAATAGTATGTATTGGGGACCAAAGAAAACCCCAGTTGAACAAGAAAATGAATTAATCGAAATTAAAAATTTATCAAAACCTTTTTGGGAAAGGGATTGTAAAATTTATTCAAATTGTCATTTTTTAACATGGACACGAGGTGGTCCTGATAGATTAGATGCTATAAAAAAAATTCCAAGTGATTTAATATATTTAGAACCTAAACAAACAGATAGAAAAACCGCATGGACTAAACAAATTTCTTTCGCATTTGTATTATCACCACATGGAAATGGTTTAGATTGTCATAGAACATGGGAGGCTTTGGTGTTAGGTTGTATTCCTATAGTTAAGAAATCAGTACTTGATGATTTATATGAAGATTTACCTGTTTTAATTGTTAACAATTGGGCTGAAATAAATCAAGAGTTATTAAGTAATACAATTCAAAATTTTAAAAACAAAAATTTTAATTATGAAAAATTAACATTAGAATATTGGATGAACAAAATAAGAAATTCATAATATAAATACATTAAATTTTTATTTTTTTACTATTTATACAAATTTGCGATAATTTTTAAATATTTATTTAGTATATAATTTATATATACAAATATGATTTTGACAACACATACATCTGGTGGGTTGGGTAATTTATTGTTTATGATAGCTAATATATTTAACTTATCAAAAAAATATTCTCACGAAATAGTTATTTATAAAAACAATAGAGACATAAATCCTTCAAATACAAAGAGAAAATTAATTTGGGAATATGATATATTTAAGAATTTTAAAATAATTGATAGTATTGAATATAATAATTTCAATAAAATATATGAAACGGGATTCATATATAATTATATTTCTTTAAATAATAATTTAAATTATTGTGCACATGGATATTTTCAATCATATAAGTATTTTGATGAAAACAAAATTGATTTTATTAATAGTTTATATAACCCTCATAAAGATTATGTTGAAAAATATATTACTGATATAAAAAATAAATATATCAATAAAAATATTATATCTATACATTTTAGAAGAACTGATTATTTAAAACGTCCAGATGTTCACCTTAATTTACCCTTAGAATATTATATTAAAGCAATGCAAATTTTTAATTTAGATGATGTGTTCATATTTTTTTCTGATGATATTCAATGGGTAAAAGAACAAGTTGTATTTGAAAAATTTATAAATAAAATATATTTTGAAGAAGAAAATGAAGAATTAAGTTTATGGATGATGGCAAGTTGTGACCATAACATTATTGCAAATAGTAGTTTTAGTTTATGGGCAAGTTATCTAAATTTAAATCCAAATAAAAAAACTATAGCTCCGAGTAGATGGTTTGGTTCAAATGGTCCAAAACACAAAATTTATGATTTAATAGAAGAAAACAATAATAGTATAATTATTGATGTGTAAAAATTATAAATTAAAAAATACAAGATAATTTTTTTGAAATTATATTTGAAATTTTTTTGATATTACATTTGAAATTTTTTTAACAATCGCATCAGTTTGATAATTATTTTCAAAATAATCATAATTTGAAAATACTGATTTATTAACTACCTGAAGATATTTATTATCATCTGTGTCAAGTTCTATAATTTTATCAACTATCTTTTTATAAGAATCTTCTGAATTTTCATCTTCAAGGTATAAAATTCTTTCTTCATTGAAAACATTTTTATAATGTTCAGTTCCCCAATAAATAGGAATAATTCCAGAAATAAGTGGATTAACAATTTTTTCGGTGATATATGTTCCTTTTTTTGTATTTTCAAAACAAATTATAAATTTGTATTCAGATAAAAAATTAAAATATTCATTAGTCCAATAATTTAGTCCAAGTCGTTTACCTCCCATATTATTATTATGATTTCCATAAGAATCAACTCTTTTATATTTACTCAATAAATCAAACATTTTATTTCTTGGTATTGAATATGGATTTGATACAATAAAACAACAAAACTTTTTTGGTACATTTATAATTTGTTTTGGTTGTAAAAGTCTATTTAAAAAATTATTACCATGAATATAATAGACAAATAAAGGAACATCAATAACATTATTTACTGTTGGATGTGAATCTAACACTATATCATAATCATTATAATTTCTTGTTTTGGGTTCTCCAGAATAAAAAATAGTTAATTCCCATTTTTTATGTCTAACTAAAGAACCGCTAAACATTGATTCAAAAAGAATATTTGCTTTATTAATATCATTTGTTATTTCATAATTATTAAATAATTTTAGAAAAATATTTTCAAAATAAGTAATATCATTTGCATCAGTTTTATTAACAAAACCATTCCAAAATCCATTCACATAAATTTTTTTTCTTTCCATTTTAAATCTAATATATAATATAAATTGATCTAAAAATTTAAATAAAATTTATATATATATTCTGATGAAAATTTTTATTACTCATTATACACCGTTGGTAGAAAGAAAGAAGAAAATTATTGAACAATTAGAAAGTTATGGACTTACTGATTATGAATTTATTGAATTATATGATAAAGAAGTTTTAAATTCAGATGACTTATCAAAATTTGAAAAAATTAAAACTTCAGAAATATCATTATTTTTAAAACATGTTGAAATTTTTAAAACAGATTACAATGATTATGTGATTGTGCTAGAAGATGATGCGATTTTAAAATCTGATTTTAAAAATAATCTAGAAAAATGTTTTGTAGAACTTGATGAATTAGGAGATAGTTGGGATGTAGCATTTACAGGAGAATGTGCTAATTTACATGTACCAAAAACATCTGATAAGTTTTTTTATAAATCTATTCTTGGTTCTCGTGGAACTTGTATGTATATTATAAATAAAAATAAATCTTCATTAATTCTTAAAGTGTATAATGAAGATGGAAAAATTAATAAACCAATAGATCATTGGTTTAATAAAACATTTTTAAATGGTAAACTTCGATTTTTATATTCAGAACCAACATTAGTTGAGCAAGGATCTGAGATTGGTGTTTTCAAATCAGCAATTAGATAGATTAATCCAAATAGATTTTTTTAAAAATTTCCATTATATTAGTTGGATTATAGTAATGATATCCATTATCAGTTACATCAAAATTAATTGCTTTATCATTTTTTAATATATTATAAATATCTTCATGGTTTTTATAAATTAAACATTTATCTTTAAGTATATCAAGATGATTTCTACATTCGGATAAACCCCATGTAATTACAGGTTTATTACAAATTGCAAATTCTCCACAAGCTAATCCAAATGTTTCTCCATCTTTTCTGGCATGTAGCAATGCATTAGAAGTATTAATAAATTTCCTTTTATATTCCATATCTTCTGTTCCATTTAAATAAATAATTCTTGCATGATTATAAAATCTATTTGTATTCATAAAAATAAAATAAACATTTTCTTTTTCATTTACAATTTTTTTAATAGATTCATGTACAAATCCAAGATCAAAAGTTTCAACACCTCCATATCTTCCATAAACAATTGCATTATCTGGAATACCTAATTCTTGACGAAGATTTTGTTCTGTGTCATAAACTCTTACCATATGAGGAACTACAGGGAGATTTGTTTTAAATTTATTATTTACATCATCTGATATTGCTGAATATACTTGTCCATGTGGTTCACTACTGTTAAAAACACAATGTATTAAATTTTTACATTTGGATGAGTATAATCCATTGTTAGTTCCAGCTTTAATAATATACAAATGAGATATATTATATTTTTCTACAATTCTATCAATATCTTGATTTGTATCATAATATTCTACTGTAAATCTTTTTTTAAATTTATCATATGCTTTATCACTAATATCAAATTCGTGTCTATATTTATCAATATTTCTAGTTATAATAATACTTTTGTTATTAAACATTGTTTCATTATAATCAGCATAATCATACATAGCAATTTCTGTTCCACGGAGAGTTAGTTTGTTTGACAAAAAACCAATAGTTAAATTCATTAATATAAAATAATATAAATATTTTTTTATATAATTATAATTATATGTTGAAAATTAATCATAATGCGGGATTTTTTTCCTGTTGTAATATCAGATTACGAAAAATTATTGAATTTTTTAATATAAATAAAATACTACCTACACATGTAGATTCATCAGAACAATTTAAGATGTATAATCCATATGAATATGATATAACAAATATATTTTTTAAAAAAGTTGATAATCAAATTTTGAATTATGAAAAAGAAATAAATTTAACAAGAGCTGGTGGAGAGGATCAATTTACAGATTATAAATTAATTAATTTTACAGAAGTTAATCCATTTTTACAAATATATTTTTCACCATCAGAAGAAATTATTAATATTAAAAATTATTTATTAAAAAAATATTGTATAGATTGTGATAATTTAATAGCAGTTTATTATCGTGGTACGGACAAACATTCTGAAACAAAACTTGGAGAATTTAAATTTTATATTGATAAAATTGATGAAATAAATATTGATAATAAAACAATAATTGTTCAATCAGATTCATTTTATTTTATCGATGAATTAAAAAAAAAATATGAAAAAATTATTGTAATTGAAGAAAATAAATCATCTAAAAATAATACTGGAGTTCATAAAGAGAATAATAAAGAACAAAATTTTAATGAAATTAAATATTTGTTTGCCACATTTTTAATATTATCAGAATGCAAACATTTAATTATTTCTTCAAGCAATTGTTCTTTATGGATGGTTTTATATAGACAAAATAATGAAAATATACATCAATTTTTAAATACAAATTTTATATAATTTAAATATATAAAAATTTTCATTAGTTATATAATGAAAGTACAAATATTTTATGGATCTAATTATCTACCTTTTATAATGTATTTAAATACATTACATAACATTTTAAAAAAAAAATTTGCAAATATTGAAATTATTCAAAATATTAATCAAATATCAGAAGATACTGATTTTTTATTTATATATCTAAATGAAATTAAAAAAGTTTATAATCTTAATTATAGTAATGTAAAAATAATATTTATTCATGCAGATCATATTGTAAATCATTCTAAAAGTGATCAAGATTTAATTAAAGATTATATAAATAATAGAAATCCAAAAAATACTTATATATGGGAATACAATTGTTTAAATATAAAATATTATAAAGAAAATAATTATGTAAATGAAAAAATATTTTATTTACCTCTTACTTATGATGATTATTTAGAAAACATATATATACAATCTACTAATAAAATAACATGGAAAAATAAAGATATTGATATATTATTTATGGGAAGTACAGATTGTGGTACTAGAAGAAGTAAAATTATGAATAATTTTCAATCAAAAAAAAATATTAAATTTAAAAATGTTAAAAATATTAATGACCTTGGAGAATTTATTAGAATCATTGAAAGAAGTAAAATAGTTATAAATATTTATACACATGAGACTAATAAACCATTTGATTATTATAGATTATCATTATTATTGGCTAATAAAGTTTTTATAATAAATGAAAAAATAGAACATATTGATAATAATATTGATTACTCTTTAAAAAATTTAATAAATAAAATAACTCAATTTGATTATGATAATTTTGTAGATAAGACGGTTGAATTTTTAAATAAAGAAGAAGAGATTATAAATAAAATTAATTATGAAGTTTATGAAGAATTTAAAAAAATATCAATGGAAAATAATATTTTAAATTTTTTTACAAAAATATTTGAAATTTAAAATTATATTAATATATTATTTATATAAATAATATGGAAGTTAAAACTATACCACTATTCAAAGTTTTTATGAGTCAAGATGTTATTCAGCCATTAAATGAAGTTGTTATGTCTGGATTTGTAACTCAGGGACCTCAAGTAGAAAAATTTGAAGAAGCACTGAAAGAATATTTTGACAACAAAAACATTTTAACATTGAATTCTGCTACTTCAGGATTAACTTTAGCTTTAAGATTATTAATTAAAGAAGATGAAGAATGGCCAGGGTTTAATAAAGAAACTGATTATGTTTTATCCCCAGCATTGACTTGTTTTGCTACTAATGCTGCTATATTAGCAAATGAATGTAAAATTAAATGGTTAGATACAGATAATATGACTGCAAATATATCTATCGAAGATCTTAAAAATAAATTGGATGCTAATACAAAAATAGTTTATGTAGTACATTGGGGTGGTTATCCAGTTGATTTAGATTCTCTTAAAGAATTACAAGAAGAACATTATAAAAATTTTGGATATAGATTTAGAATTATTGAGGATTGTGCACATGCCTTTGGCGCCACTTATAAAAGAAAGAAATTAGGTTCCCATGGTAATATTTGCGTTTATAGTTTACAAGCAATTAAACATTTAACAACTGGTGATGGTGGATTAATTGTACTACCAACAGAAAAATTATATTCAAGAGCCAAATTAATAAGATGGTTTGGAATTGATAGAGATAAGAGAAATTATAATAGAAAAGATTTTAGATTAGAAAATGATATTACTGAATGGGGATACAAATTTCATATGAATGATATTAATGCAACAATAGGATTACACAATCTTCCTCACATCGATGGATTATTATTAAAAAATAGATTTAATAATAAGTATTTACAAGAAAATCTAAAGAATAACCAAGATATTATTTTATTCGAAAATAATCCAGATAGAGAAAGTGCTTGTTGGTTATTTACGATGAGAGTCAAAAGAAAAAATGATTTTATTGAAAAAATGAAATCATATGGTATAACAACCAGTCAAGTTCATAATCGCAATGATTTAAATACTTGTGTATCTGATTTTTATTGCGAATTACCTAACATTAACGAGTTGGAAAAAGAACTGATTTGTATTCCAGTTGGATGGTGGCTAGAACAAATTGATTTAGAGTATATTGTTGAAAAAATTAATGCTGGGTGGTAATTACTTTTAAATCAAATATAAATTATTTAATATACATTTGATATTTGTAAAAAATATTTTATGAACTTAAAACTTCATTAAAAAGTCTATTAAAACTTTCAAGTGCTTTATCAAGATTATGTTCCTCTCTTACTTTGTTATAAATTCTATTACTCATTTCTTCTAACTTATTTTTATCTGCAAGAGCATTATCAATAGTTTTTAATATTTCATCATCAGACATAAATTCATTAATCTCAATAATATTACCTTCATATAACTCTTTATAATCAGAAGGATAACTACCCAATATTACAGATTTAGATGCTGGTATTTCTAAGTGTTTAAAAACCATTACATCAGCCATGGTAGAACAAACTATAGTTAAATATGATTGATTAATTAATCGTGACAATTTCTCATCCAGTGCAAAATCACCAATTTCTGGACATAATAAAACATTGTATTTATCTTTATTTTTTTCGAGTAAATCAAATAGTTTTCCTCTAAGAGAATAAAAGTTAAAATTTGTTTCTAAAGAATAATTAACATTATGAAATTCTTCATATTTTTTTATACTATTTTGAATAGTTTTAATTTCTTGTTTTTTATATGTTCCAAAACATTTTCTACTACCATATAATAATATATCATATTTCTTTTCAAGATTATAGTCTTTATATTTTTCAATATTAATAAATCTAGAATCAATCCAAGTTATTAATGTATTAGGAAATATTTTTTGATAAGATTCTTTTATAAGTTGATTTTTATACCAAAATACAATAAAATCTACCTTTTTCATATATTCACATCTGTGTGCACTTGTAGTATAATATGTATCTTCAATAAATAAACCAATTTTACATGATAATCCTAATTCAAAAACATAAGTGTGTCTTTTTGTATATTGGGTAAAAGTTGAAATATCAAAAAATAAAATAATGACAGGAGAAATTTCAAGTATTTTATTTCTTAAATTTCCTTGGTCATGATCAGTGAAAAAAATATGTATATTAAAATCTTTGTTATTATTTTTAACATAATTATACATATCCTGTCTTGTGTTTGTAAAATGATCTCTAAAATAATAATGTTCTAAAATAAAAACTATATTTTTATTCATTATAATATATTTAAATATATTTTTTTTAAATATATTTCATTTCTACACCAACTAAATCAAAATTACATTTTTTATAAAATCCAATATTTTTTTCTAAACAATTTAAAATTATTTTATAACATTTAAATTCATTTTTACCAATATCAATTAATTTGTCGATAATTTTTTTTCCATAACCTTTGCTTCTATATTTCCCAGTTATAACAACATCTTCAATTTGTCCTATTGGATTATTATGTAATTTTTCAATTTTAAAAATAGTTCCAGCACCTATTATTTTATTATCATCTTTTGAAAAAATTATAACTATTTTTACATTAGATTTTTTTAAATAATCAATAAAAGTGTCTTTTTTAACATCATATTTATAATTAGTAAATTCATACATTAATTCTAAATATCCATTATTATAATCATCTAGTTCGATTTCTCTTAATACAAAATTTTCATCTAAAATTTCCATCTTTTTAATATAAGATAACTATATTAAATATAATTTAAAAAAGTTTAAATTATTCTTAAAATCCTTTTGATTTAAGATGTTGTATTTATAATATTAATTGTATAAAGTTAATGTATCAAAACCAATCCAATTTGGCATATAATATTCAGTAATTCTTTGTCCATGTACAACATGGGGATATAAATTAGCACAACAAATTCTTAAAGTATCTTTTGGAAAAGTAACAATTTTTTCAGGGTTATTATTTAAATATGCTCCCCACCATGCAAATGTTGAATGTGATATAATATTATGTTTACATAATGACATTATCCATAAATCTATATAATCGATATTACCAGTAACTATTGTAAAATCTTGCTTTCCTTGAAACCAATCTTTAACCTTATCAATACAATTTGAAAAAATTAAAAAGTGGATATTCGAAAATTTTTCTTGAAAAAAACTAATTGTTTCTTCAAAATATTTAAAATTATAGTTTATTTTACCATAATTCATTCGTATATGTATAGAAATACAAGTTTTATTAGAATCAAATAATATTGAATAATTATTTTTAATAAATTGTTCAGAATCATTATCCATTTGAAAAAGATTTTGAATATCATTACGATATTTATCAAAATATAAATGAGATTGAAAATAACCTTTTAATTTTATATTTGAATTTAAATTTTGTTTAAATTCAAATATAAAATTATGATCAACAAATTGTTCTATATGTGATTTTTCACCTTCTTTCAATGTTATATATGAATTATTTTGAGAAGACACATCATATGTTTCAATAATTTTTTTAAATATTTTTTTATCATGATCATAATTAAATTTATTAAGTAAATTACAATATCGAACTAACTCATAAAAATTCATAGTAAAATCATAATCCTTTGATAATGCGTACATTGTTGCTATTTGAAATAATGTATTACCCAAGCCAGTATCTTTTGGAGATTGAGGTGGAGAAAGTAAATGCATTAAATTACATGAAATAATCATTATTTATATATAAATATAAATAATTCTTTTTAAATAAATTTTTATAATTCTTCCAACCATTCTAAATTTTCTAAAGTCCATTTAACAGTTTTTTCTAATGACCTTTCAAAATTAAATTTAGGATTCCACCCGAGCTCATATATTTTTTTACCATCGAGACCATATCTTAAATCATGTCCAGGTCTTGTACTATGAAAATCTACCATTTCATATTTTAGTTCTTTACCTACAAATTTTGCTATTAATTGTGCTAAATCTAAATTAGAAACTTCTTGTTCTCCTGCTATATTATATTTTTCACCAATTGTTCCATTTATAATTAAAAATAATACAGCACTTGCAATATTTTGAGCATGAATATAAAATCTAGTACCTGAAGTAACTTTATCAGGATATGAATGTATATATACTGTTTCGTCATTTAGCACTTTTTTAATACATAATGGAATAAATTTTTCAACATGTTGTCTTTCACCAAAAGCATTCATAACATTAACAATCATTAGAGGAATTTTATAAGTATTTTCATATGCAATACAAATATTTTCTGCTGCAGATTTTGATGCTGAATATGGGTTAGTTGGTTTATGTCTATCCCATTCTTTATATAGGGTATCACCAAGTGCAGGTCCAAATACTTCGTCAGTGCTAAAATAAAAAAATATTTCTAAGTTTAAAAGAGTTCTAGCCCATTCTAGTAAATTAACAGTACTGTTAACATTATTAGTGATTACTTTCATTGGTTCTTTAATACTGTTATCAACATGTGTCTCTGCTGCCATATGAACAATATAATTAATATTTGTTCCTATTTCCTTTTTAATACCATCTGACAATTCATTACATAAATCAATAGTAAAAATTTTTACTCTTGAAGAATGTATTAATAGATTATTTCTCAACCTATTTAGCCCCATACTTGCATAACTTAATTTATCAATAATTATTATATTCCAATCTGTGTTTTTATGAACATATTCAGCAAAATGATGACCAATAAAACCACATCCACCTGTTAATACAATAGTTTTACTCATAAAATATATGAATATATATACTATATTTTATTTATTTTTTAAACTAATAATTATATTAACGTATTTTTACAAACAATCCAATTTTCTAATGGAGGGTGCCAAAAAGGTAAATAATATATTTCTCCATCTGATAAAAATGCAGCAGAGTAACTTAGTGAACTTGCAGATGTAACAAGAACATCTGCAGCAACTAAGCCCTGGAATGTACTAAATAAATCTTCATCTATGTGAAAAACTGTGTCTTCACTTTCAAAACATTTAAAATCATTAGTATTACCTTGAGAATAAATATGAAACTGTAATTCTTTGTCTTTATATTTATTTCTAATTTCATTTATAATTTCTAAATAATAATTGTCAGGAGTTCTAGCACCTTCAATTCTGTTATCATGAGAATTAGGTCTTCTAATATGTATCGATACATTAAATTTATTATTAGAAAAATAATCTCTATTTTTATTACTCCAAAAAATATCTTTGTATTTTTTTGTAGTTTCTTTATTAATAAAATAATCTATATTTTTCTGTACTGTTCCAAGTATATCTAAATTAAAAACATGAACTTCTGATTTGTTTTCGATTAAATCATAAGTTTTAAAATTATTTTTTATATTTATAAATTCATCAACTTTTTTAATAAAATCAGGATCGTTATTATAGTTATGCTCCATAGAATTAATTTGAGTATAAACAAATTCACTATTATTTTTTTCACTATAGAAGATTGTAAAAATAATTCTTTGAAATTGAGCACCAAACCCATCATTTAGTTGTTTTCCATTGTGTACTCCTTGAAATGTATAATATTTCATTTATATTAAATTAAAATATTAAAGTATTTAAATAATATTTTTTATTAATATTATTATATATGTCAAAAGTTACAGTAATAGGAATTGGAAAATTAGGTTTAGGATTTGCACTTTTATTAGAAAATATTGGATACAATGTTTTAGGTATTGATATTTTTCCAGACTATGTTGATAATTTAAATAAAAAAATATACAAAACTTTAGAGCCAGATTACGAAAATCTTTTAGTTAATAGTACTAATTTTAGAGCGAGTACATCACTTGAAGAAGGATTAAATTTTTCTGATCTTATTTTTGTAATTGTACAAACCCCAAATGGAGGTGGTGAAAGATTTTATGATCATACAATTTTATCTAATTTACTTGAAAAAATTAATAAATTAAAACCCAAAAATAAAGATATTATAATTGGATGTACTGTTATGCCCAAATATATTAATGAAATTGGTAAATTATTAATTTCTGATTGTGAAAATTGTCATTTAAGTTATAATCCTGAATTTGTAGCACAAGGTGAAATTGTCAAAGGATTTAAAAACCCAGACATTATTTTAGTAGGAACAGAAAATGAAAATCTAAAACCAATTCTAACTGAATTATACACTAAAATGGCTTCAACTAAACCTAAATTTTGTTTTTTAAAACCAATTGAAGCAGAGATTGTCAAAATTTCATTAAATGGATTTATTACCACAAAAATTTCATTTGCAAACATGATTTCTGATTTATGTGATAATCTTGGGGCTGATAAGTCTAGAGTTCTTGATTCTATAGGAGGAGATTCTAGAATTGGTAATAAATATTTTAGACCAGGACACTCATTTGGAGGTCCTTGTTTTCCAAGAGACACAAAAGCACTTAAACAATTAATGGATCAAAATAATATTATGTCAGATTTATTGACTGCTACTACTAGATATAATCAAGAACATGTAGAATTTCAAGCAAAACAATTAATTGAACAAAATCTTGATGAATATGTACTTGAAAATGTTTGTTACAAGGAAAATTCTCGTATTCCTTTAATTGAAGAGTCAGCCAAGTTAAAAATCGCTAAACAATTAGTTAAATCTGGCAAAAAAGTTATTATATATGATTATAAAGATGTTATTGGGGAAGTTATTAAAGAATATGGTAATATTTTTGAATATAAAATTAAAAGTGATTGATACAATAAAAATTAATATATAATTTAACAAAAATAAGAATTTTAAATTTTTTATGATTATTATACTTTTTATTTTTCTTCTTTTATAAAACTATTATTTAATAAATTAATTTTATAATTTATTAAAAAGTCATCTATCAATTAAATTTATTTTATGCACCATTATTATTTTTAAGAGCATCAAAAATTTTAAATTCTACATTAGGATTCATAAATAAAGCTCCCATTAACATGTTACTACTACCACCCATTATATATGAACATTGAGATGCCCAATAAACTTCACAAAACACATCAATACATTCTTTTTTATAATCCCATACTTCAATACCCCAATCTATATTTTTATTAACTAAAATTTTTTTATTATACATTAGAAATTTTTCTCCAAAAATTTGTTTTAATTTATCATTATACTCTTTAATATTACTAATCACATATAAATATTCATAATTTTTCATATGTACATTTATTTCTTGCACTATTAAATCAAAATAGTTTGATGAAACTCCATGATAATGTTGTGGATATCTAATCATAACAGCTAAAGTTTTTTTTGGATCTATAATTGGAGACTCTTTAACTAAAATATTTTTTAAATATTCTGTAAACTCAAGTTTTTTAAACTCATTATAAAATATTTTTCTAATTTCATTAAAATAATTTGCAAAATAAACTTGTATATTCATGTAGATATATCCTTTATTATATAAATTAATTGGATATGGATTATTAATTTGAGGAAATTCAACTGTAAAAACATTATTTTCATTATTAAGTTCATCTATTGTATATTCACAAGTTGGTTTAAACATTATTTCCCAAATATTTTCCTTATTTGAATTAAAATTTTTATTCATAATATATTCACCAGTAATACCTTTAAAACCTTTATCTATAAAATATGGAACAATTTTTTCTTGATTTACATTACACACCATCCAATGAATAACTTTTAAAAAATTTGAAAAAAATCCTGCCCAGTTATCAATTATTATCATTATATAAAATCTAAATATAAAAATTTAAAATACTAAACACAAAAATTATTTTTATATCTAAAAATTTTTCTTCTTCTACTTTACTAAATTCTTGATATACTAACTCATCAAGTGATTTACTTAACATTTCTATGGTAACATTACATTGATACATATTAATTGGATTCCATTCTAATTGTATTAATGGTTAATATTTTTTAATTGTTTTAATAGCTCCTTGTAATATATAATATTCGAAACCTTCTGTATCTATTTTAATAAAATCAACTTTAATATCTTAATGATAAAATAAATTATCTATAGTATCAGTGTTAACTTGAATAACTTTAATGTCATTAAATCTAATAGGTCTAGAACCCATTGTATGTAAACCATTGTGACTTAAACAAATATTAAAATCAGTTATTTCTTTTTTATCTGATAATCATATATTATAAGTATTAACGTAAGTAATTTCATTTAATTTTAAATTTTCAATCAAAAGTTCGTATGTTGGAGTAAATGGTTCAAATGAATAAAATGTGCATTTTGGTAAATATTTTGCATATAATGAATACAAACCAGATTGAGCTCCGATATCAATTTTATTATAGTGATTATCTTTATCTATTTGAGAATAAAATTGTTTAATAGAATCATTTTCATAAAGTTCACCATTACTCAAAAAGTTAAAGGTGTTAAAATTGTTGTTTCTTTTGTTACATAAATTGGAAAGCTTTCGTTATAAAAATAATTAAATTTAATACTTGACATAATATATAGAAAAATTATTTTCAAAAAATTCTTTAACAAAAGTTAAAATTGACATTGGTTTATCTTATAATGCACCTCAAAGTAAAATTTGGTTAGATCATGATAAAGATTTGGTTGTTTTTGGATTTGAACCTAACCCAGAAAATATTGCTATACTTTCTTCTGGAAATATCACAAAAA
>JACCDO011400178.1_pt1 | contig 28814 bp, 29 predicted proteins | sample 7446101 | NCBI WGS metagenome assembly JACCDO01 (sample SAMN15323440, study PRJNA562643) | freshwater metagenome | isolation source: river surface water | place: USA:Blue River Watershed | collected 2017-08-16
AATATTTCAACAATTTCTTTGTATCCATTATAACTTGCAATATACAAGGGTGTCATATTATTATCTGTTCTAGCCTTATTTGCATCAGCATCAGCATCAATTAATATTTTAACAATTTCTTTATGTCCATTTTGACTAGCAACATACAATGGTGTTGCACCATTATCTGTTTTAGCATTATTTGCATCAGCATTATATTTTATCAATAAATTAACAATATCTTTATGTCCATTTTGACTAGCAACATACAATGGTGATGCACCAATATCCGATGTTGCCGTATTCATATCTGCACCAGCACTTATTAATATCTGTGCAATTTCCGTATGTCCCTTAAAACATGCAATATACAATGGTGTGAATCCATTACTATAACCCTCATTAATATCTGCACCTTCCGCAATTAGGCGCTGTACTTCATTCTTATGATTATCTCTGGCGGCATTGAATAACTCCAATGTTTGACTTTCCCCGCCTTTATAACGCCTATGTTTGGACTTATATGTCCGCCTCCATCTCCATTGTCTCCGAGTTCGGGGCATCTCTCTAGTATGCAAAAATATTTTATAGAATGTCTCAATCAGAGTTGAAAGTGGCGACAAAAGTCTCAATTCCCAACATATGGCTCCAAATCCTTCCAAACTCCTGCGACTATATCCGCCATTTGTAGGGTGCTCAGCCAATCAGCAGGGATGCCTTCATATCCGTAAAATGCACCGGCGAGGATTCCATAAATCGCCCCCACGGTATCCGTATCTCGGCCCAGATTCACGGCCAGACAGGCACCCTTTGCGAAAGAGTCGGTGCGAAAGAAAGCCCATAGGGCGGCTTCGCAGCTGTCTACAACATATCCGCCAGACTTGATTTCCTCACGAGGGGCTGTGAGAAACCGGCAGTCGATTACACGTTTCCAGGCGACGGGATACGCTGAAATGGCGGGTTCCTGATTGTAGGGAATGCTGCGAATCCAATTGACGAGTTCGGCCTTGGACCGTCCCTGAATAGCCAAGGCAGTCAGGGTAGCCCAGAAGCCACATCCCCACACAGCCGCAGCTGCGGCATGGGTCGTCTTGGAAGACGCAGCACCCTCGGCCCACACCTGCTTCAAGGGCCGGTTGTGGAACACGACAGGAATGGGTGCGAGGCGCATGACGGACCCGTTGCCTGCCTGGAATTCATCGGTCGTATCGGCTTCCAACAGTCCCATCGCAGCGTAGTCCGCAATCGCCTCCCGTGTCGTATGGCCGATATCAAAGCATTCCCCGTTTACCGACATATATCCCTCGGTATACCAGGCAAGGTAATGCGCCAAGACATTACTGGGATCCTGTTTCCCGCCTGCATTCACGATGGAAGCGGCCAGACATAGCATAAGAGACCCATCGTCTGTGAATGAACCCGCCGGCAAGCCCCATGTATCGCATACTTGCATGCCCGTAACGGGTGGAAAGGAATCGCGAGGCTGGAATTCCACGGGTGCACCGAGGGCATCCCCGATGAGATTGCCGTAGAAAGCACCTTTGGCCTTGGAAAGAGTGGAAGTGGAGGACATCTGTTAGTTTGGGTTAGTTTGGTAAGATTATGGAGTTACGAAAAAAACACACATCAATTTTCGCACCCATCAATATAAGAATGCCTTGGTCCGTTCATTTTGAAACGACTACAGTTTCAAGTAATGGTATTACAGAATTGGATGATATCTCTATGAATGTGGATAATGAATCTGGTGAATTCATTATATTTTTGGGAAACCTTAAGGAGCTATCGGATGAACAGTTTAATAATGGCGATGAGGTATATAATGAAGTTACAATAAATGAGGACTTGATTATTGAATTTTATAAAAACAAACTAAGCATTAATATTGGTTTGAATATGTTTGATATTAAAGGAATTGAATATGAAATACAAAATATTTATAACTTTATAAAAACAATGCATTCAATACAGACCGTACCGAATGACTATATTGGAGAAACATTACGTGACGATGGTGAATTCCGAACTGTAAAAAGTAAACCATTTTACTTACATGCACCACATGAAACAGGAAATATAGGAGGAACTGGTGGAGCACGCAAGAAAAGAACCCGCAAATCTAAGAAATCCCGACGATTTCCCAGCGTTCAAACATCTTATTCCAGGCGGCGTTCACGCGGAATTCATCCACGGGATGGAGTCGTAGCGCCCTAGAAATCGCCAGAGTCCTAACAAGTCCCAGATGAGGTTGTTTTTCACCCTTGTCTGACCACAGAGTGAAGATATCGGGTCCCACTAGGACCTCGCGTTTCGCAATCCATTGGGTAACCGCTTTGGTAGCCTCCTCCGTCGGCACCCATACCATGCGTTTCATGTTGGGAGCCAAGGGAACAAATTCTACCACTTGACGTTCTGCGGGTTCCTGTAGAGCAACGGCAGCGAGAGCCATGTATTCCGAGAAACGGATTCCGCATCCCTGCAGTGCCGGATCCGGTTCCCACATTTCCAACATCTCTCCTACTCTCTTCCATCTCTCGTCGAAGGCCGTGCTGTTGAAGAGCGATTTTCCACGCCATACGAGGACGTCTTCCACAACGATATCGCCATTGTCGGAATAGGCCGAGAAGATGGCGCCTTCTTTTTGCAGGGTGTCGGCAATGCGCATGCGCACAACAAAGGGCTGCATTTTTCCAGTAATGGGGGGCAGGAATACACAGACGGGTGTTGGATGTGCAGAGGTCGGTGGGGCAATCACGAGGAATCCTGAGAGGACACCACGGGGTCGCAGGGCGGCAACGGCTTTCAGGGATTTCAGGACGGCGACATCGGCCTCCTGAAACATACGGGTAATACCGAGGGATTTCCCCTGGGCGCCCCAACCATACCGGGTTAAATAGGCTTGTGCGGCTTGAATGGACATTGTTCTGTCTGCTTACACTCGACTGTATTCCGTTCCTTTACGTCAAATTTGGCCTTGCAATGGTTTGGTTTGTTGCACAATGAAAAAAGAGTGGTTGGCTTTTTTGTTTCTATGTTGGTTTTTGTGGGTTTTTGTGGGTAGATGGGTATTTATGAATATACACCACTTGTGAGTGCGGCTTCCACGGCTTCCAACATCCTTCTCACCTCCTCACTGAGGATCGGAGAAACGCGCGGGTCACGAAATTGCGAAAGGGGTGCGAACTTATCCACGACGCCATTGGTCAGGTTGAAACCCCAGGCGCCGGTAGTCCTGGACCGGCGAATGAGAGGCATCTCGTCCAGGATGGGGAAGCGCCAATTTGTATCGACGACACCTGAGGACCGTAGCATAGGAATTGTGGTGCCGAGGGCGGTTAGGAAGGGGCCTAGAACGGGATGCTGCTGTGCATCCCACATGCGCACAATTCCCTCGCGGCGCATGTACTCCTCACAGTCACGCTGTGCAGCGGCAGAATGCTGTCCGCAGTGAAAGAGGCCAAAGAGGTGACAGATGCGCCACTCGCGAATGTCCTCTTCAACCGCACAATCACAGTAGAAACATTTCAGCGGCACCAACACGAGTCGCATCGGCTCCAGAGAAGGAATCGCATCAAGAACGGCGGGGTCGTACGGAGCCATGTTGGGAATGGAGGAAGGAGCAAGGAGCAAGGAAGTTGGAGGAAAGACCACAAAAGCCATGCATGGATATAGAATGCATCATCAATTTTTTCGTCACTGCGTGTGCATGTGCACAATCCCGACAAAATTGAGAAGTGCCGAATTGCACAATAGAATCACACATCACATACAGACACACATAATGAAACGTGAAGAACTTATTGCACTTTGTAAGGAGCGTGGTATCAAGGGGTATGCAGCAAAGAAGAAAGAGGAACTAGAACAGCTTCTAAAGGAAGCAGCAGCAGCAGCAACCGTCCCAGAACTCCCAACATCTGCTGCTATTGTTGGCGCTGAGGCAACCGCAACCGCAACCGCTGACCCTACTGTATTGTGCACAGTCCCTGAAATTCGATTTCGCCTAGGACATTGTGTACAGCTCCTCAATGAACTAGAAGACGAGTCGGTTCGAGTGTTCTATCTGGATCCCCCCTTTGATAGTGACCGTAATTATACACTGAGCGTGGATAGTACTATTGGATTCAAGGATAAATGGGAGGGAGATGACTATGAGCGACTCATTCGTGCCGTTGTAGACGCCTGTTATCCCAAGTTGTGCAAGGACGGAACCCTCTTCTTTCACATCAGTGCCGAGTGTAGTTTCCTGCCCCACAAGATTCTACGTGAAAAATTCAAGTTTGTAAGTCAAATCTTCTGGAAGCGCTGCCGGTCCAAGAACAATGTAAAGAACAAACTGGGTGCAACAATCGATATTATCTTCAAGTGTTCCAAGGTAAAGACGCCGCTGTTCAATGTGGTAACACAGGAGAAGGACGAGAAGTATTTGGCGAACTCCTTTAATAACAAGGATGCCCGTGGAAATTATGCACTGGGTCATCTTGTTACCGAGGCTACCAAGGCCGGCCATAAGTATGACTTTACGATTGAGGGGCGTGTATTCTCACCTGCAGCGGGCTGGCGTATTCCTCGCGAGGAACTGGAAGCCCTGGCGAAAGACAATCGTCTCCATGTACCAAAGGGCGCCAATGCAAAGTTGTACAAAAAAATCTACCTGCACGAGAATCCTGGAAAGCCCTGTACGGATTTGTGGGATGATATTCATTCTATTGGGCAGGGCAGTGAGGAGCGCAAGTATCCTACAGCCAAGCCGCAAAAACTCCTGGAGCGTATTCTCGCCATTGCGAGTAATGAGGGGGACCTAGTGTGCGACCCAATGTGCGGAAGTGGGACCACGGGTGCTGCTGCGAAACTGTTGGGACGCCGATGCATCCTCTTTGACTGCAATCCTGACGTAGTGGAGATTGTGCAGTCTCGGTTCACCTAGGCGAGTTCTTGTATCCCATATTTTTCTTTCACGGGATTTACGAGGGACGATAGGAAACCGCTAACATTGTCCTGTTGAATTTTAATACAGGGTACTGAGTTACTATTGGATGCACTTACACCCAGAAGAGCCGAAACACCATTATTGAGGACCAGGCGCATGCGAAGTCGCGTATTGACTTCCTGCCCATCTGGACCAGTTCGCCAGATTTGTGCACTAGTTTTTGCACGGGCAGTGGATTTGAGAGAATAGGTCCATCCCGCATACGTTTTCAGTTCAGGCATATTTTCGTCTTTTGCAAATGCGATGAGTGAATTGTTGGAAACATCGGTAATCACAATATAATCCGTATAGGCTTCATAACATCCCAGGAGAATTCCACGAATTGTTTCACTGGGCATTGTGCGCAAATGTTCGCCAAGGAGGGCTTCGCACTGTTTTCGGGCGGCTTCTTTTGCCGCATCATCCTTTCCAGACGTACCGAAGGCTGTCCGTATATTTGCCAACTCACGGTTCAGTGTTTCCTTGAGATGAGGTGGAACCGCTGAACTACTGTTAAGCCAATCAAATGTACCGGTTTTATGATGTTTAATGGAGATACTTTTATTCCCCGTGGGAGTGGGACATACAATTTCTCCATCCATCTTTGTACCGGTGCCTCCTCGATGTTCCACTGTGGATCCAACAGGACATATTGCAGCACGAATGACTGTACTGCATCCGTTTAGGAATGCACATACATTTTTCTCGTTCAATATACCGCTGTGATGCACACGACCATCCGTAGTGAAAGGCATGATTGCTTAACCTAACTGATGACTAAGGGAGCCACGGGCAGCCTCATTTTTGGTTGAATGCAAAATTGAACAGTCTGCGAATTTCCAGTGCAGTCTCTTGTAAATACCAACAAACATTGAATATAATCAACACAAACATGTCCCTTCCTTTCATTCTAGCAAAAGCCTTTCATTCATACAGGAACTCCACCACAGGCACCGCAGACATACAAGAATGTCTTACTGTGCATTGTAAATGGAGTTCTTGGAATGCATTTTATAGTAAAAGTATGAATCAAATTATTTGGATTGGACGAAATAAACCAACAATTGATGTATTTCGTATATTTGAACGTGGCGACACAATTACAGTAGGAGAATTGTTGATTGATAAGGTAGGAATCCTCCTTGATGAAAGCGCAATATTCATAGTAGGTAAAGAAAGAGAAGCATTTAATTCATCGGAACTCTTACGAGTGAAGGTTATGGACCTGAAAGATATGAACATAGGGATTGATACTTTCTGTAAAGAGAAACTGTAATTCTACAACCAAGAAAGCAGAGGGAGATGTGATAAACTCTAGTGCTCCCAACATTCCTCCTACAAATCTCAAATCTTAAACCTTTTTTGTTGGCGCTTGGAGCTTTGGCGTATGTAGGAAATTACAGGGTTACCAAAGAATACAGTGTATTTTATGAAAACCAACTCAAAAGTCTTGATGCATGTAGGAAACCCTCTAAATCATGGAAAATCCAACACCACCTGCATCGCTTCCGTCAAATGCAAAAATTCCCGACATAAATTCACCACCATTTTGCGCCAGCTCAGGAGTGTATTGTACGGAGTCGTGGCCGCCCAAGGAAGGGGGTTCTTCGGAACCCATACCTGAAGGCATTACGCGCATGGACCCCATTGGTGGGTGGATTTCAATCGTTTGCTCGGGATGGCGCAAATTATCACCAAACTCGGATTCGCTATGAACGGCTGTTTCCATGGGGTCCTTTGCCTCTGGTTCAGGATACTCAATGGGAGGCGGGGTCTCAATGACTTGTCTGGTGGCCCGTAAGTCTTCCTCAGTCTGGCCCACAACGACGGGCATTGGCTTAGGAGGTTCAGGAGGTGCGTCAAGGGGTTCCGCATGTGCTGCAAAATGCGTATCTTGTCCCTTGGTGCCGGTAGTCACGGGATTCTCGTACACGGAGTTTTTAGGAACAATTGGATTTATTTCATTAAATCCGTTGTATTTTGGCTCATCGGATTGTGAAACAGCGTTCGCAATATGATAAGTAAAGAATGCCCCAGCAGTAACGAGCAAGGCAATAATCACCCAAGCAAAAAGGGTCCGGGGATTGCGCAGGCTCATTGTCGTATACTATTTCTCCTTCGGTTTGTTTGTTTTTGAATTTTGCGTACTAGAGTAGAAACTAGAGAAATGGAAGCACTGGTGCAGACACTCTTGGCTGAGATTCCCACAACCTCACCTGTAACATCCTCCTTGTTTTTGGAGTATGCACCCCGCTTCATAAAAGAGGCACAGAAGCTGACTATTCCCGGTGCGGAGAAAAAGGCAATCGTTCTGAAGGGTCTTCATGATTTGGTGGAGGCATTGAAGGAGGGTGGAAAGCTGTCTGAGGCGCAAGCAACAGAGTTTGGTGCGTTCATTGATGAGACCGTAACACCTACAGTGGACCTACTCATTGCTGCATACAAGGATGTAACTACATTCAGTGCACCTAAGACTGTCGAGGAAGTGCACCAGAGAGTCAACTGTCTGTTCCAGTTTGTGGAGGCGGTTCTGAAGATTGTAAAGTCATCCAAGCCCAAGGCTGCTGCTGTGCCTGCTGTGCCTGCTGTGCCTGCTGTGCCTGCTGTGCCTGCTGTGGCTGCTGTTGAGGTTGCTGTGGAGGCCAAGGCTGCAGTGGCTGAAGAGGCTGCAGAAGTTGCACAACCAGCAGTGGCTGCCGTGGCTACCGAGGTTGCACAGGCTTTGGCTGCACAAGCAGCAGTAGCTGCAGTGGCTGCCGAGGTTGTAGAGGAAACCAAGGTCGCAGAAGCAGTTTAATTAATATCAAGCCGTAAATAGGAAATGAGTATCAATTTAGATCATGCTATAATGGAAGAAACCAATTCTACAATTGAGATTCCTCCAGTTGCCCATGTACCTATGAATGAAAGCAATGCTAGTGAGGGAAATGTTTCGGTAATAGCAGCAAATCCTTTGGAAGGTGTTGAGCCAATTGAGGCTGCAAATAATGAAAATGATATTCATTATTTGGACGATGAGGTCCAGCAAGGAGGTTTCAAGTCGCGCAACAGCCGCAAAAGCCGCAAAAGCCGCAAAGCCCGTACATTCAAGAAAACACTCTACCGCCGTAAACGCAAAAATAAAAAGAATCGAACATACCGCAAATACTAATCACGAATCATACATCGTGGTTTCGCATTTGATTTGAATGTGTTGGGATTGTGGTTGTTGTGGTTGTTGTTGTTGTTGTTGTGGGGTTTGTTGGGCTTATTGTAAGTATTACGATTCGTTGTCTGGATAGGAGTCGTTGCCTGCGGCAACGCAGGCAAAGAAGGCACAGAAAGTCCATGTATTCCAGCAGTTTCCAACACAGTCCTAGCGTCTCCCTTCAGAATCACCAATCCCGTATATTCCAGACCCTTGGAAAGTGGAACATATTCCTCTTCCCAACAGTCATCCACTTCTTTTGGAAGCACATCACATTGAACTGGTACGCACGATTCCACCAGGCATTCATCGGTATGTTGGAGCTGTGTGCGACGCTCACAGGTCCATTTCTCGCCTTCCAGAATTCCCCACAAAGTTCCCCAACGATATATGCGGCGCTTCAATGCAGTCGCAGCCGCAGTCGCAGTCACAGCATCCGCGGATGCACGAAATGCATCGCTAATATTTTGTGAATAAGTAATGCGGTACATAATTGCGGGATTATGAGGAGGATGTTGGGATTGTAGGCAGTGCAGAGATGTATCAACTTTTATCCCAGTAGATTCCTCAAAGTTGATGGATTTTTGGAAACACCCACACTTTCTTACATATTTCACAACAAACAATGCAGTGCACTGTTCTTCAGCCCAAAGGCACTCTTCGTACTTCCACGCTCCCTACATCCGTCGCGGGTCTTCCTACGACAAAAGATGCAGCGGCGGTACTTCGGCGTGCAACGGACCCTGCACTCATCGGCCAATGGACCTGGAAAGGGTATCTGCTACACCTCTTTGGCTACAAAACAGGCAAAACGGGTACCGAGAATCAGCACGTGCTTCCAGCACCCCATGAAGGAGTCCCTCTCTTTGGAGAGGCAGTCGTTATCGCGACAGAAGGTACCGCGCCGTTCGCATTGCCTTCGGCACAATGGACGGCCTTCCTAAAGGACCAGGAAGCCGAGGATGGCGGGTCCGAATCCGAGGAGTCCGATTACGAGTCCGAGGAGGACGAGGAGGTCGAGGAGGAGGCTGAGAGTGAGTCTGAAAGTGAATCCGAAAGCGATTCCGAAAGTGAGCCTGAACTGGAGCCCGAGGAGGAGGAAGAGGCCCCCCTCCCTGTAAAAATCCCGCGTACCAAGCGTTCCAACAAAAAGACCCCTCAATGGCTCAGTCTTCCTGTAGCAACCGTGGATATCGAGACACCTCAGCGTGATGCGGCACGTAGACAAATCCACCATTTCCTACAGGCACAACTCACCACCGCCGAAGAGACCGAACTGGAACGGGCCATTCTACAGCACGCAATTGCCGAAAGCCTGAAGCAGCACATCCATCCCGTATGGGAGAATCGCGAGTTTACCGTATTCTATGATATTCAGGTGCGGCGTGTAATTACCAATTTCAGTCGGAATTCCTATGTAAATAATCCGCGGTTGGATGTTCGCCTAAGAGAGGGCGAGTTTGCTGTTAGCGAATTGGCGACGATGGGATTCCCAACACTCTGTCCTGAGAAGTGGAAGGACCTCGCAGAAAAGGAAATGAAGCGGGAGGCGAAGATGTTGGAAGTCGATAAGTCCATGGCGACCGATATGTTCCGATGCGGCAAATGCGGCAAGCGCCAGTGCACGTATTATGAGCAGCAGACACGGTCTGCGGATGAGCCCATGACTATCTTCGTGCTCTGTCTCAACTGCGGCAAGAAGTGGCGTCAGTAAATCCACGACTTCCAACATATCCCAGGTTGCGCTCCGTTTACAGTTTGTCCCGTTCATTGATGCCCCCATAGATACCCTGCGTTTGCGCCTCGATGCTTTCGGCCTCCAGGTCCCGTATTTCCAATTTTACGGAGGAAGGCGGGGATTTGGGTGTAGGTGGGCGAGTGCTAGGAGCCGTGCGCAAGGCACCGATAGCCGCGGCAGCTTCTGCAATCGTCATAGGCCGTTCTGCGGCACCTGCACCTCCAATGATGGAAAGCCGGCGTTTAATCTTCTGTTGGACTTTTTGCACCATGCCCTGGGGAATCACCTGTTGAACCTCTTCACGTGCAGGGAGTGCCGCGGCCGCTGCGGCATTTCGGTATGCCGAGGCATTCGGTGCCGTGCGCATAGTCACAAGTGCAGTTTCACGGGCCACAGATTGCGCCATTTCACGTGCCGTAGACATAATCTCCTGTCGCAACTCCTCCTCCATAGCCAGGCGTTCATCTTGTGCGCGGCTCACAATGCGTTTATCGATATCATCCATAACAAGCTGACGCATAAGTCCCTTCTTTTGTTGGATAGCGTAGGCCGCCTCAGCAGCCACTTTGGCCAGACGGCTATCGCGGTCCTCAAAAATCTTGGTGTGCTCTATGCCTCCTGCAATCTCAGGCCGGCGAATATCCTTCTTATCGCGAAACGCCACGTGAAACTCTTCGACGGTGCGTGTTGGAATGGGTGGGGACTGTTCAATCAGACGGTCCAGCTCAATACGTCCCATTTTCAGGAAACTCATGGCGTCCATGCGCTCATTTGGATGTAGAGACAACTCAATAGAGATGAACCGCTGAAACTTACCCCAAGAAATGGCGGCTACGCGATGGGCCTCGGAACCCTGTGCATACCGTAAAAAGTTGGCCACGGTGGATATAATTCCCGCAATTAGGGAAATCGCACCAATACCGAATGTAACGAACTTCGCCTGTTCCTCAGTACTCACGATGGAGTTTGTGGCGAAGTTGGCTGTTCCCGTGAGTGTAGACATAATAATGACCGGAATTGTGAAATAATAGTTGTTTTTTTGAAAGCGTATCTCCGTTTTTTGGTGCATCCATTGGTAGCACGAAGCCTTATCGGCCCATTCAGCTACAAGGGTCTCCAATTGCTTATTCCAGCCATTGTGAAACTTGCGCATTGCGGGTTTTGGTGTCGTTGCGCCCTCGGCACCTACACCTGCCTCGCCCCCTGCTGCTGTCCCTGCCCCTGTCCCTGCCCCTTCTGTTACCACAACTGCGTCTTTTTTTCCTTCATCTACTGGTGATCGCTGCATTTCGGTTCGTGTATGTGCCTCTGCGTTTGCATTCGATTCTTTTTTTCTCCGGCGCCGCCCAAATGCTGGTTCATGCTATTACGTATAATATTCACGGCCTCCCGTGGTCCAACATGAAACTCAATCGGATTCTAACGTGGGTGTTGGAAGTCCAGGTGCCCCTCGTCTGTTTCCAAGAGGCATTTACAGCCAACACGCGCCAAACAATTCGCAGTACTCTGGAACCCCACGGATATGCAGTAATAATCCCGCGGGATGAAGGCGTGTCCCTATTCCCAAGTGGTCTTGTGACTGCTGTGAATCGCAAATACTGGGATGTACTAGGCGAGTCTTTCCAGTCCTATCTCACATACCACAATGTGGAAATCTTCGCAAACAAAGGGTTTCAACGCCTAACATTGCGAAATAGGGAAACGCGTCAAACGCTGCATATTGTGAATACGCACACGCAAAGTGACGAGGAAGTCCTGATGTGGACCCCATATTCCTACAGAAAGACAATTCGATATAAGCAGGCGGAACAGATTTTAGCGTATTGTGAGAAGTATCGGGAACCTGTGTTGGTTGTGGGGGACTTTAATCAAGAATCGTCTCTCCACCCATACCTGCGCACCCTACATCCTCCCTCCTCACTTCCCCTCAAGAAAGCGACCTTTTTCCGTACCGGTGAAGATTTGGACCATGTCGCATGGATGCCGTTGCAATGGTCGCAGGAGGGGTGTGGGTTTTGTGGGAAGCACGGGCCTGTTCTGGAATATTGTAAAGTACATACGGTGCCGTGGAGTGACCATGCGCCCGTGGAACTTAAGGTGCGTGTGCCGCCGCAGCCGCTAGCGCCAGCGCAGCAGCCACAGCCAGCGATGATGTCTCGCCACTGAATAGAATGGATTCTATTTACATTTGGATTCTTTTTGTGGGTCTCTGCACAATCTGTGCAATCGGCCTTTGGTACAAGGACTGGGAACTAGAGACCTTTCAGGTGCCCCTGCACTTTCTCAATAGAAGTGGGGAGAGCTTGGAATGGGTGCGCAGTCCTCTTGATAAGGCCGCGCGTCTCGGAAATACATGCGGGATTCGCGAGCGATTTGCGGATGAGGAAATCCGAGATGCTTTCGTGGAGCTCGTGGATCCCTCATGTGAAGCCGGACTCCCACATACAGTCGGGACGCATCAAATTCGCATTCCCATTTCAACATGGAATGCGAACTCTGCCGAATGGCGGGCAGCGGTGCTTCGACACGAACGTATTCATCTTCTACAACGTCGCAACCCTGCACGCTGGGCTGCCTTTTATGAGAAGGAATGGGGCTATACAAATCACACGGAACCACCGGCGGAACTTCGTGATGCCGCTGCTGTTATTCGCGCCAATCCCGACACCTATCCCGACCGCTGGGCCTGTTGGCGTGGTCGGTACTGGTTTGTGCCCATTTACAAATCCAAGACGGCCCCGAAATTAGCTGAAACCGACCTGCGCATTTGGGACTCCCAACAAAAGACCTGGCTCGACCAAACTCCCTATGAATGGCGCACCCAGTTCTGCAGTGAACAGGGGGTCTGTCCCTACCAGGCCGAACATCCCGCCGAAATCTCCGCCGAATACGCAACAGAATGGGCACGCTGGAAAACGCCCGCCTCTATGCAACTGCGTGCGTTTTTGGGCGTTTAATCGGGGCCAAAAAAATAGAAATACTTGGGATATGCTTTTCCCGGTGATCAGTAGGATTCACCCACCCTGTTCATGGAGGCTATAGGAACCGAGGACCGAGTTGCACCCATTGCCCGTAGTCCCCTGGACTCTGCGAGAGGCCGTCGTAAACACAGATTCGCACATGCACCCGTGACTCCAAAAGCCACGATGATGGACTCACCTACCAATGCAAGTCCACCTATGATGCCTATGCGGTAATCGTGCGGTAATCGTGCGGTAATCGTGCGGTAATCGTGCGGTAATCGTGCGGTAATCGTGCGGTAATCGTGCAGCCTCAAGGACTTACCTATCACCAAAGTAAAGGGAATTCAAATTACGCAATGTCGGCTACACAGGGACTACAGTCAGGTGGCCAGGCAGGTCCTACGGTTCCAGCAGTGGATTCCACTGTGAAACCTGGGGAGGATTTTTATATGTATGTGAATCGTCGGTGGCTGCGTCGTGCCCGTATTCCAACCTACGCCGGTGCATATGGAATTAGTGAGGAAATTGAGGAAATGGTGCGCCAGGATTTGATGTCCACGATTCGTCGGCTCCCTACATCCGACCCTCTCGCCCTCTTTGAAAAGAGCATAATGAACCATCGTGCACAATCCAACAATGTCCGTGACCTCCGGCGATTCCTACAATCCCTCGATTGTATGCGGGGACGCGAGGATCTTGGTCGGCAAATCGGGTACTTGAACCGAATCCAAGCACGGGCACCCCTCACATTCGCCGTAAATGCCGATACGTACAGAAGTAACCTGTGCCGCGTGCATATTTACGAGCCGACGATGGGTCTTCCCGCGAAGCACTTTTACACCCAAAAGCCGCAAAATCGCACCATTCTTCATTATGCATCGATACTGAAGCGCGCAGGAGATTTGTTGGAAGTGGAGAGACTCGATGACGCTATTTCAATCGAGCGGTCAGTACTGCCCTATCTTTCTTCGGGCGATTCACTACGGAATCCCATGGAAAGTTATGTTCCTATGAATCTGGCCGAGTTGAGGCACGAATGGAAGGAGGTGCCGTGGGAAACCCTGTTTCTGGGTTGGGGCATGCCTACGGATTTAATTCGCACTTCCACCTTTATTGTTACAAACCCGCGCTATCTTACACAACTCAATCATATGTTTCGTACCTATGACTTGGGACTATGGCGCATCTGGTTACGCGCAGGCATCGTGTTGACGTTTCTGGAATATCTGCCGCCGCCTTTTGACGATATGCATTATGAATTGTTCCAAAAACGGCTGCGTGGGAATGTACAGAAAATGCCGCAACAGCGTCTCATGTTGGCGACACTCCAGAAGTTTGCTACACAGGCGCTAGCCAAGGTATTTGTGGAGGACCATATTCCGGAACGCGTCAAGGATGAGGCCATCACTATGGTGCGTCGACTGAAAACGGCGACAACTGCACGTATACGGGCACTGACTTGGATGCAGCCCGCTACCAAGGAGCGCGCCATTGAGAAAATACGGGCTATGCGGTTTCAAGTGGCCTATCCTAGCGAATGGTATAGCGAGTTCACGGGTGTAACTGTGGACCCCGAGCGCATGTTCCAAAACATGGTGAATTTGGCTAGCAAGGATACAGTGCGTATGATTGATACGCTGGGGGCGGGATGTGGGGACCGTGATACATGGATGGACGGCGCATTTGATGTAAATGCGTATTACTATCCGGACCAGAACCGCCTGGTCATTCCAGGGGGTATGTTGCGTCCCCCGTTTTTTGATTTACGCCGGTCTGTAGCCTGGAATTATGGGGGCATTGGTGCGGCCATCGGACACGAAATTACGCACGGATTTGACGAAGACGGAAAGAATTACGATATTCATGGAAATTACAAGGAGTGGTGGACGGCCAAGGATAACAAGACATACGAAGAAATGACCAAGGACCTTGTGGATTTATATGACGGCGCGGACTATTTGGGGGGGAAGGTGGATGGACACTTGACTTTGAGTGAAAATATCGCGGATTTGGGAGGTGTGGCGATAGCACTTCAGGCGCTCCATTTATATCTGAAGGAGCACAAGGCCAATCACAAGCAGACTTTGGAGGCGTATCGCGACTTTTTTGAGAGTTACGCAGTTTCCTGGCGCAACAAGGACCGCCCCAAAAAGGCCAAGCAATCTCTGTTTCTGGATGTACATGCACCGGCACCTCTGCGCGTAAACAGCATTGTTCGGCAATTCAAGGAATTTTATGAGGCGTTTGGAATTGTGGAGGGTGATGAGGGGTGGATTCCAGAAAAGGACCGGATTGCAGTATGGTAGGCTTTGCATTCCTGTATTTCCAACATGGTCCCTAGTGTCCCTAAATGTTCAAGACCTTTGGAGGCGAGATGTAGGGAGTCCTGGTGTACTCTGCATTCCCAACAAAGTCCCTAGTATCCCTAAAAGTTCAAGACCTGGGGCGACTGCAAAAAAAATGAAATGCTGTATGTGCATTTATGCAGGTGTTGTGCCCATCATTCTGTTTCTTTCTTTCAAACTACACCATGTTCATTCCTCGTCGTTCTGCACGTTTGCTAGCGCGTAATGCGTATGCCTCTACATCCGCAAGTGATGCGCTATACAACACGGCTTGTGTATTATCAAATTCGCGTGTATCTGGTTGTTGCTATCAACAAGATAAACGCCCTAAGTCTGTGAGTCACCAGAACAAAAAGTATTGCGATCCAGTATCGAATTTGCCCATGATGGTCAAAGATACTTTATACATTGATGGTGATGGTTATATGGTCAGAGGCAATCTATGTTTTACAAGATATTGCCCCTCTTGTGCAAACTATTGGAAAGAAAGACTTGGACTTGATATTTCAGGACTTCCAACATATATCGTGTGATTAGAGTATGAGGTCAGCAAGACGCCAATACTCATATTGACCATTGGGAAGTGGCCGTTTGAAGATGAAGGGCAGGCGCTTTGCCTGTAGTTCCATTTTTGCGATCTGGTAGGAGTCTGTAACCCCTTCCGGCACAAGGATGTATGGTTTTGCACCATTGCTCAGCTGGCTAGCACGGAAGCTGATGGCTTTTGTGAACTCATATTGGGTAATGCGGGGGTATGTGGTATGATGAGGGTCCGTAGCACCCTTTACAGTGAGCTTTTCCTGCACCTGACCTTCATAGGGAATCCAAATCTCTGGGTGGTGGCGAAACATTTTTTGCAGATCTGCAGCCTCCGATGCCCTGGCCTCTTTGCCCTCCTCTACCTCCTCCTCGGGCATATCCACCTCCTCCTCCACAAAGTCCTCCTCTACCTCATCTACTTCGTTGCGATATTCGTCCATTGTTTATCTATATCTATGACCAGGATTTTGGGGGCGGTTGGTCCGTCAACTTTTATCCGCGTCTTGTAGAAATGGACCTGTTTCGGCTTCCTATGAAAGGAGGCAATGTTGATTTTACTAACAATTATCAGTTTGTAACACTTGCTGAGTTAGCTACAAAATCAGTAGCCAACTCGTTAAAGTCTCCAACGGGTGATAATAAAAATGCTACGTCAGCATTAATCATAGTAAAAAATAATTCGCAAATACCACCTGTAATTCAAGATAAGAATAGTCTTAAGGATACTAATAAAGCGGTTCTTGATAATGTTATAGGTATGTCTTGGTATGCAGCATTAAAGTTGATTAATGAATTTATTCCACTTGATGTTGAAAATGAAACTGCGAGAAATCCTTCTGATATACTAAAGGAGTTTGCTGAAAAGTTTTTTTTAATTAATTCTAATCGCACAGATGAAGAAAAAGCAAAATACAAAGCAAAAGTAACCATAATTGGATTTATACACGGTGTGCATGCGTATGCACTATACAAAGAGGCTAAAATGCCTGAACCAAAAATGCCTGAACCAAAAATGCCTGAACCAACAAAAGATAATATTGTAGAACGATTTAATGCAGTTAAAGAGTATATTAGAACGCTGGAAGGTGAAGATAAGGGTATTATAGAAGGATTGTGGCAGGCTTTAGTGAATTTAAATTTAAATATATCAAATGACGAGTCAAAGCCACAATTCATATTAGGAACAGAGAAAGGTATTGAGGACTTTTTGAAAACAACACCACAACAGGAACAGGAAGCAGCCTCGATTGCTTCAGATGAAGACCTTGATGATATAGCATACGCATTTGATATTTACGACGCCCTATTAAACTTTAAAGATGATGAATAGAGAGGTGGACCATGTCCGTAAATTTGGAACAACATGGGTGGAAGGGATGTGTAATCCCACTTAGTTTGGAGGATATTGACCAGCATTTACCGACATGGCGGCATTTGCAGGTCCTGAGGCCTCCCGAAACATACGGTAGACGTATTTTGCAAATACCATATGTTCCAGTTTCAGACAATATATTACCGGCATTTCAAATGGAGGAACAGATAGACGAAGGAACGTATGGGCGGATTATGAAAGCCCAGCGGGCTCTGTACCAGATTGTGGATCCTACACCCCCTACACAAATACAACGTATCGAAAATTTCGCGGAAATAGTCTGTAAGGTGAACGAGATTGACGAGGATTATTTCGAAGGAACGGGTTCAGAGGAAAAAGAGGCCTGGTATGCCGAGGAGGTCCAGGCCATTTTACACGAAGCGAGCCTTCATGCACTTGCCTATCATACCCTCGCCTCCCACAATTTCCCACATGTAATTCCCCAACTCTATGAAGTCTATGCAATCAGTGCAGGTGGACATCGCCACATTGATGCGGCGTCTGATGTGCATTCCATTGTAATCGGTATGGAATTTGTGAAGGGAGAAACACTCCATAAATACTTTGCGGATCATTTTCTACCTACATCAAAGCCGCGCATACTGGCGAGCAATGACCGGTTGCTGATGGACATTCTGATTCAGCTCGCAATCTACCTGGAAATCCTACAAACTGACCTGCGTTTTAATCATCGCGATCTGAAAATCAACAATGTGTTGCGGCGGCATCATACAACGCTCTGGTACAAATCCCTGCAACATCCCGCGTTGTCGAGGCCCTGGATTGCCTACCAGGACCTGGTCATAATCGATTTCGGCTTTTCATGCGTAGCCTGCGACGATTCGCGAAAAAGTCTGGTGCAGGCGGGGAGTTGGTTCAAGCCATCTCACGACTGCCTCAAAGGCGGACGTGACCTGGCGCTTTTTCTGTACTGCCTACAATGCTATTATCCCCTAGAAGGCCGTATTTCCCCCGCGCTCCTGGAATGCCTACATACCGCATGTACAATTCAACTGGTCGGCGGAGATACAGTCTGTCTCTTGAAGACGGACCTGGACCGCCAGGGTGTGCCGCGACCTGGTGTGGTGCAGTTTGGGGACGGTATCTATAAGTTGCTACGTCGCGAGGATGTGGATGTGGCTGGGTGTGCGCCTAGGGCGTTCTTGGCTGCATTGGACCGCTTGCGGTAGCGGTAGCGGCGGCAGCGGCAGCAGCAGTAGTAGCAGGGATGGCCCACCCCACCCCACCCCACCCAAAAAATGACCCTGCTGTGTTGGATTATGATGCGGCCAGGTTTCGGTATTCTAGTCCTCAAGATTTCTACGCATTTATGAGATGTCCCTCCGTTCGTTCTTGGATTCCCATCGTACTACTGAGTCCGATTGGAATCTCACAGGTATGGGTGCCGATGCAGGCAAGTTCCGCGTCTATGATGAGGAATATGACGCCTTCTTGGACCTGGTGCACCAACATATCTTCGGTCCCCATCCTGCTGGGTCTTCTCTACTTGAGCGTCATCGCGATGTAGGTCCTCTCATTGTTGACCTGGATTTCCGTTACCAGGCAGGTGGACCCCTGGTTCGCCGGTTCAATGATGCGATGCTGCGGCGTTTCGTAGCAGAGTACGTATCCGCCATTATTTACTTTGCAGAGGTGGAGTCAATGGACCGACCTCTACGTTTCTATCTTACTTACAAGCCGCATCCTGAGTCGGACCGTGGTCAGCACAAAGACGGGATTCACATTCAATGCCCTGACCTGATTACGTCCCCCAAATTCCAATATGCCGTTCGTGGATTCCTGTTGAACCAGGGCACTATTCCGGCCATCTTTGGTCCAACAAATATGAACAATATGCCGGATAATGTCTACGATGTTGCCGTTATTCACAAGAACAACTGGTTCCTCTATGGAGCCTGCAAGCCCAACAAGGCCCAGTACACCGTGCGTCAAGTGTGGCGCATCGATCCGGCCCTTGTGCGCGAGGCCCTTGATGGCGGAGCGCCCTCGGATTTCACGGATCTCGTGGAGGCCGTGGAAGACCTGATGGAGGACAATCATCCAGAGGATACGCTTGTGAACGAAGAGGCGGCCACCCGTAGCCGCACATTCCTGAAAACCCTGAGTATCTGGAAAACCACGACTTCCAACACACCTCCTATCCGCGCTGTGCGCAAGCAGGAGTGGGATGGATTGTTGGGAGTGTGGGGAATGGGCAAGGCGAAGCCTGAGGGTCGCGGCATTCAGAATTATGTGGGTGCGGGTGGCGCTGGTGGCGCGGGTGGTGCAGGTGCTGGTGGTTGCGCAGTAAGTGATGAGGAGGGTTGCCCAGAAGACCTAGTGGTTTCCACAAATGGTACGGGTGCTGCTGGCGCTGCAGTCGAGGACCAGCGTGTAGGAGGCAAGTGTTCCGCGGAAGATGTCGCATTCGCATACCGACTCGCCCGCCAATGCATCAATCCCGAACGCCGTGCTGGGTCCTATGATGACTGGATTCGCCTGGCCATGTGTCTCCGCAATATCGCGAATACCGATGAATCCTTTCGTGTATGGATGGAAATCAGTCGCCGTGTTCCTGGATACGAGACACGTATGTCGGATGCTGAGTATCGCCAGAAGTGGACCCTACTCCGCACAGATGACGCTGCGAGCAAGCGGATTACCATGGGTTCCATGATTCGCTGGGCACAGGAGGATTCCCCCAAGGCATATGAGTCCATTTGTTCCGAGAATCACCGCGACTGGATTATCAATATGGCCAAGGATACCCACGTGAATGTGGCCTCCTTTGTATGCCGGCTCTACCAACACGAGTTCCGATGCTCCTATGGCGCGAAGCGGTCCGGCGAGTGGTTCCAGTATGTGGACGACAATCACGCCTGGAAGCACCTGCGCACTCCAACAGAGCTCCGTGCCCGTCTGAGTGGAGATGTCCGCAATTACTATATTGATGCAGACCGCGAATATGGTCGGCGTATCACAATTGCCGGCGAGGCCGAAAAGGCAGTCTTTGAGGAGAAGCGCAAGAAGATTTTCCAGATTGAGCGCCAGCTGGAAATGGCGGCATTCAAGGATAATGTGCTCAAGGAGTGCGCCGAGAAGTTCTATGACGACGAATTCATCAGCCATCTCGACTGCAACCCATTCCTCCTGGGTGTGGCCAACGGCGTCATTGAATTGAATTGGCTGGACCCCGCGGATGGCCAATACAAGGTGCGATTCCGCAAGGGGGAACCCGATGACTATGTGAGTTTCCAGATGGGCCGATGTGAGCCTGACCTCCCTGCGATTCCCTACATCCCTTGGTCGATGGTGGACCCCGCCGATAAACGGGGCCTGGAGGGATTCTTCGAGCTGATTTATCCGGACCCCGTTCTACGGAATTATGTACTCACCCTGTTGGCGTCGTGTCTGGAGGGGCAGAACAAGGAGCAGCGCTTCTACATCATGCAGGGGCGCGGTTCCAACGGCAAGTCGAAGATTCAGGAGCTGATGAGTTACACCTTTGGCGAGTACCAGACTTCCCTACAAACGACCACGCTGACGCGCAAGCGACCGGATGCAGGCAATGCGAATCCCGAGTTGATTGTAGTCAAGGGGAAGCGTTTCGTACATATGGGTGAGCCGGACCAGGGCGAGAAGATTAATACGGCCCGTATGAAGCAGTGGACGGGCGGCGATTTCGTGGAGGCCCGTGGTCTCTTTGCGGACCAGGAGAAGTTCAAGATGATGTGCAAGTTCTTCCTGTCGTGCAATGACCTGCCCCCGGTGTCGTCCATGGATGATGGTACATGGCGCCGCATTCGCACTATCCCTCATATCGCTGTGTTCGTGGACCCAGGAAAGCCCACAAATGCGGAGGCCCATATTCACACCAAGGATTTGGACCTGGATCACAAGCTGCGCAAGTGGCGCGTGGCCTTCTTGTCTATGCTCGTGCATTATTACGAGACCTCCTATCGTGTATTCGGTCTGCAGGAGCCCGCAAGTGTAACCGCGGCTTCTAACAAGTACAAGGAGGAGAATGATACATTCCATTCCTTCTTGACTGATAACTTTGTACTGGAACCTGGTGCGGGCCCACTCAGCATTACGGCCATCAAGGATGTCTATAAGGAGTGGAAGCGTGCCCAGGTGGGTCGGACGGAGCTGAAGCCCAAGGAGATTACCGAGCGCATGCGCGCCGTCTGCGACAAGCGGTCCACAGACAAGGAGTTCTGGGGTATCCGACAGCTCACAGAGGATGAGGAGGGGAGTGTTGGGGATTCTGGTGCTGCTGGTGGTGCTGCTGGTAGCGCTGCTGCTGAGGCTATGCGAGGACCCGTCCACTAAGCACCAGCCTATGCAAATTTACGAATAAAGAGATGCGCAATACCCATGGAAAGACCAAGAATCACCATGACTGCTGCGACTTTTTGTTGGACACTCGTGAACTGCAGGATTGCCCCGTATTTATGGAGAATCAGGAATTCCAGGGCAAGAATACCCGCCACAAAACACACCCAAAACGCCAGAAGTATCTTATCATCTGATGTTTGCAGCCCTAATATCGAGGTTACACCGGATTGCGGGTCCTCATCCAAGAACCGCCGACGACCTGCACGAATGGATTGCTGAATTTGTACGTACTCGGCATTCAGTTTGTCCTCTTCGGCTTCCAATTCGCGCATATAAGTATCAAACGGACCCCGCGCGTTTTGCAGAATCCCAACAGACTCACGATATGAGTCAAAAATGGATTTAACCTTCGTATGTTCGTTCATTAAAGTTACTTTACTGTCTGTTTTCGAAGCATCGTAAAGCTGAGCATTGATTTCCTCGGCATATTTAACTGTATTGCTTGTAATGCAGTCTGAATTCTTGTAGGTGGTTAATGTTTCGTTTAATTTTTTGTATGCATCATTGTATTCACGCCGTTGGTCTACGCATGCACCAATACTATTTTTTTCAGTGGGCAAATTATAATCTTGTACTACACGATAATAATTACCATCTTTTGGCGGTGTTGTTGTAGCAGTGAATCCTTCCAACAAGCACCCCTTCATTTAAAACTCCTACATAGGACGGCGTTTACTTGCGCTTGCAGCTAGCAGGCTTCTCGATTCCATATTGACTGAACACACTGGAAATATCACCACCCTCCATGTGTGTTTTTGCTTCGGTATTCACGGAATCCTTCCATCTGGTATATGCAGCAGATGTATCCTGAATACAAGAGATATCCTCCTTATCGAAGAGGGCATTGAGATTGATTGTTGTAGAGCTAGTAGGTCCAGGGCATGATGAGATGAGGTCGGGTCTGGGCTCCTTCTCAGTCTGGAAGTAGCGGCGGTGCCATAGACGAGTGTCGCGGGTGCGCATGGTGTAGAAATATCGGGAGACTCCCACAATGACCAACAGAATCGCCAGGATGGTTGTGATCATACCAGTCATCTTAGTAGTCAGGGTTCCGCGGCGGTTAAAGTACATCAGGATAGCCATCACAATTACAGTAATGAACAGCACCTGCAGGAAAAACAGGGTGTCCAGTTTATTGTAATAGTGATACTCGTTAATCTCAAACTGACGTTTGCTAATATCCAAATCACGCTTTATGCTGTTTCCCTGGTTCGCATTCACATCGTTCACAATACTCTGAGCCCGCTTCAAGTCCTCACCACGCAGGTAGGCAAATGCCGCATTCTTATCTGCCTCAAACACACGCTGTGCATCGGAGATGGTGTTGGTAATCGCGGCATTCTTACGCCCAACCTGGTCCGCCACAATCGTTGTATTTTTTGCTCGTATATAGGCTTGGCACGGGGCTCCTGCTAAGTTTGAACCACCCGTTCCACACTGTGATTCGAAATCACTATAGTTAGTGGCCATCTCTTCTCTCTGTTGAACGCAAATACTTTTCGTATTAGTTCGGGGTTTTTACATTTTCCGATAAAGGGTGAAAATCATGGCGATAGCCACAACATTCAGTGCTGCCCACAGACTGATATGATTGGTTATGGAGTTGTTCTTCTCCTTTGTATACCGGATCATCTCTTTCCGGGTATTTAGAACGGCATTCTCAGCCTTGAGAGTCTCTGCAGCAACAGCAGGACCGGATGCACGCATATCATTGAGTTGCTTATTGAGCTCATTGAATGCAGCTGTGCGTGCATTCACGTATCCTGCACGTGTATTCGCAATCACATCGACTAAGATAATCAGTGCATTCAACTTATTGTTATAGTCTTGTGCAAGGTCCAGAGCCTTAGTCGCCAGTGCAGTATTCCCTCTTGTAGATGCATCCAAAAATTGTCCAATGTACTTCTCATACCGTGTATTGTAAAAACAATACTCACTCTTAATACGACTCAACAGTTCAGTATCGGAAGCTGCACTAGCCTGTGTTGTATCTACGGTTACACTGGGAGTCGGTGAATTAGATGATGCAACAATGAGTCCCCCTGATTTGGTCGCAACGTTTCCTGTTCCAATTCCCTTGATCTTCTGTATATATCCATTTGGATCTGACCATGTTGCACTTGTTACGTTATAATATGGATTATCATATCCAGATGTTATTAACCCAGCGCCTCCAGAATCCGTATAGAATAATTTCAGGGGAGTTACGTCTGTTGTTGCGGTAATATCTGCTATTGAGGAACTAGGCCCACATGCTGGATTCGGATTAAAGGACATTCTCTAACCCTTACACCGAATATCTGCCCAACCGTCTCATAGCACGAAACCCCCCTCGAAAAAAGCTGGTGAAATCCGGGGATGTACTAGTATTCCGTCCGCGATACAGATAAATCGCTACTAAAATAGCCACAAGACCAAACGCCCCCGCTGCTACCGCCAATCCAGCATGGGATTCGGGCTTCAATGGTTTCTCGAGTCCCATCCAGGAGGTATGATAGTTCGCCTCTTCACGGTTCTCCAGGGACTTCACTTGCTCCTCGCGAATCGTCTGTAACTGGCGCTCCGCTTCCACCTTCTTCCGCAACTCCTGCACATCGGCCTTCTTGGTATTAAACTTTGCTACATAATCCTGGGTATCCGCGGATGTTGTGGACATTGTCTGCTTCATTGTATCATTTTGGAACTTGTACCACTCAATCACAGCTTTCATGTCTTGTTTGCGAGTTTCAATCTGAGTTGCTGTTTCGGGCTGAGTTTGCGCTCGCGCAACTAAATCTTCCGTTAAGTAATTCACCGCGTTAGAAAAAGAAGTTTCTTTGAGTTCCGCCTCTTTGCGCAATGCTTCCGTATCAATATAATCCGGAAGTATTGATTCACTATTATCTAGATTCATGCTAGTTCACTCTTCTATTGTGGGGACCGGCATTAGGAAAGGGTGCATACACGATACTGAATGTACTCACCGCTTGTAGGAGAGGGGCGACGAATCTCCACTAGGTCACCGGGCACCAAACCAAGAACGCGTGCCTGCATATCGACGTGATAAATGATGCGGGGGAACTCACTGCGACTGCGAATATGGAGCTTCTGCATCACCTGTTCGGCCTCCTCGGCCTCCAGTTTCCGATGAGGCGGCACCATCATATGACGCGCCGGATTGCTGATGAGATTCTTGATGTTGAAGAAGGACATACGAGCCTTCTTGCGTCCCCACATCTTCGCAGCATGCAGGTCAAAGACCTCGTGATACGGCTCCGAAAGAATCACGATGACTTCATCGCGTTCTGGTAGGAATGCATCGGGGTTCTCGTCATCCCACAACTTCCCTACAACTCCCTCAATCTTCAGGCGCGTGGCGCCCTCCACCCAATAGAGTACATGGGCGAATGACTCGCTGCCCTCAGCGCCATTGGTGCTGTGAGCCACCTTGAAATTCAGAAGGGATGCATCGGTCGCCGCCATACGTAGGAGGTCCTCGGGTGCCGTGTCGGCCACGGCTGTCGTGTTATAGCCACGATTGCCCAGGATTTCCAACACAACGGGACGAGTCCGGGAAATGAGATCAAGTAGTTCAGCGTCCATTCGTGTAACTCTACAAAGGTATGCGGAACCACCGGTCACCTGGCGTCCTCGTCATCTTTTTTGACGGCCTCTTACAGAATTGAATTATACGCCGCCAATGATAAATGATAAGGATATCCACCAGAATGGGCCAGCGTCACCTGTTTCAAATACGTGACTGAAAGAGCATTGCCTGATTGCGTCACAGTCCAGATATATATGCGCGCCGTAGAAGTATCCGTCATTCCGATTCGATTTAGAGCTGTATCAGTATCTCCCGTAAATACCGTTTTTCCAGGAGGATAATATATTATGCCTAATCCGTTGGAGGGTCCTGTTGTGCCTGCTGAATATGCGGTAATTACTGTAAAGTTGGACCATGTGCGTGTATCCATGTTCACTGTGAGCGACATAATACTACGCGCATTTGTTCCATTCCGTGTGTAGGCAATCGCAAAATGTTGCGTAAAACCCGAGGCCTGTTTCGGAATCACTTCTGTACCATATATTTCATTGCCGCTACCACATGCAACTGTATATGTAGCAGCAATTGCTGTTTTTGCCTGATTGAATTCAAGAACATGAAATACGGATTGGGAATATCCACCAATCACAAAGGCTCCGTATCCTGTACCGGTCCACATACATGCGGGTGCATAACACGCCCCCAACACAGATGTTGTGGCTCCCGTGTAAGTCATTATCGTAGTTTGGGTTGCCGTAGTTCCCCCTTTTGCTAAAACAAACTTATAGAGGACGCGTGTACTCTCGGGCATTTTATAAATCACATTGGAATCCAGATCCTTATCGTGTACAAAGTTCCAGCCTGTCTGAAATCCGGTATAGCTACGAATTACAGTATTTACACCGATATTTGTACTATTTTTAAGGTCCTCGGTAGTTATGCTGTATCCGGGTTGATACAAAAGAAATCCACTATTGCTTGTATAATATGCTGGAACTCCAGTTATAGGTGAACTGGTTGGTGTCTGCATGCGCCCATACCCTGTTATAGCAGCCAATGAGGTCACAAACGGCATTCCTCGTTGCTAGGGCAAGTGGAAAAATATGATATGAAAAAATTGAACCTTTGTGCGGTGGGTTGCGGTTCTTGTGGTTGCTTGTCTTCTTTCATTTCATTACTTTCCTTTTCCTTCCTAGAAATAACCATGGATTCCTACATCGCCCTTGTGAATGTCTTTGTTTCCCAGCTCAAGAATTCCCCTGATACAATTGTGTCGCTCTTTAATGAACTTTACCCGAAGACTCTCTGCAACATCGAACTGAGGAAGTGGAAGCCTATGGAGGAGTATAATGCCGAGGACTTGCCTGTGGAGACCATGACCCGTGACGAGATGCGCGCGAAGTTGGCTGATGATGGTTGGGAGGATGAGGATATGGTGGATACGCTGGAGGGCGTGGCCATTGATGATTCCTACGTAATCTCGGCGTTCTTGGATATCTCCGACCCTGCAGCACCGAAGGTGGTCATGCCGTGCGACTTTGCACCCTTTGCCGAACGGTGCAGGGACGATAATTATATTTGGAGTGGCGTGTTCCGATGGAAGGCACTGGAGGAGTATGCTGCGATTCTGGAGGAATCCAAGATGTTGATGATTACCATGGACTGCAGTGTAATGTCGTTTCCGCTGCCTACACCTCCTGCTGCTCCTGCAGCAGCAAAGGGAGGCAAGCGGAATCCCAAGGGACGTACTGCACGCCGCCGGAATCGCGCCAAGAAGGGAGTCCAGGTCGCCAAGAAACGTCCTAACCGCCGCACTCGCCGTGCTATCAAAGCACGCGCACACAACTAAGACGGCGTGGTGAGTGCACGGTGAGTGTGTTGGGATTTTGGTAATTCTTCTTTTTTTCCCTGAATACGAATAGAATGACCGCTGCACTTCGTTCCCCTTTTAACCTCTCGGCCCATCTCCGGCCGACGATTGGAGACCAGAAGATTTCCTTTACAAATGCGGACCATATGGGATGGATGCTGTGCGATGGACGCACACTGAGTGTGGCCGATTATGGCCTGCTGTTTGGTGTAATTGGGTATACGTTTGCTATTGATTTAAGTGGGTCATCTTCCTTCAAACTTCCCGATTACCGTGGAGCCGTCCCTGGTATGGCTGGACAACCCTCGTATTCCAATGATTCCAGCAATATAAATCCATATTCCTTTGCGAGGGGTGATTATGTGGGTGAACAACGGCATAGACTGAATATTGATGAAATGCCTGCGCATACACACGGTTCAAACAATGTGTCTGGAAATTCCAATGGAAATGGATATACAACACTGAATGGAAATCACACCCATACAGCAACAGATAATGGGCATACTCATCCGTATGGAACTTATTCAGGAAATGTAGATGCGGCTGTTAGTCTTACTACAAATCATACAGTTGCTAACAATGGTGTGACTAGTAATACAGATGAGGGATTTGCAGATATAGTAATTGGAATAAGTGGTGAGCATACTCACCAGATATTTAATACAGGCGGTAGCAACTTCCACTGTAACATGCAGCCTACCCTCTTCGGTGGTAATATGTTCATTTACAGCGGCAAGAACATGCAGGCCTACTTCCCCTACACCTGGGTCGGTAGCACACCAGGCTACAGCAACAATGTCCCTACAACACCAGGGAATGTGTTGATATTCTAAGCCTGCTTTTCGGCAGCCGAAAAGTGCGCCGGTCCTACAGTACGCGCCTTATCATCACCCGAACGTATCAGGGCAGCCTGATACCGTAAATATTCGCCATGAGAGCTGAACTTCAAATTGGGGTCCACCTTTCGTTGTTGTATCAAAATCGCATCCCCTACAGCATTCTGTTTATCCTCCAAAGACCGGTAAAACGGTGTCCGTGCACATACAACCCGTGGAAAGACGCGACCCGGTCCAAGTTCCACAATACGGTCTGTTGGGAATGCCGGTCCTTCCAGAGTTGACGCGCGAATTGCATAGGTATCAGGATAATTCATACCCCAACAATCCGTCCAACCCATAGCGCCTTTTTCAGCAACCCATTTCCATTTGGTGCGTCCTGCAGGAAACCGATTCCCAACATCGGCTACGAGACCCATTTCGAAAACTACAATATGTGGGTCCGATTTCCCAGTATGAATGCGATATCCTCCTTCCTTGGGCTTACTGTGCAAAACAGGCAAGGAAGGAAAAGAGGGGGAGGATGATGTTGGGAGTGTAGAGGTGATATGAACAGGTCCATGGATACCGGACCATTCCACAATACCCTGTTCTGGCGTACCTTGGGCAGCCCCCACGCGCACAAACCATGCCCCCTTCCCAACACGTAACTTCGCCTCCGCGACAAGAGGCATAATAAAGATGCGGCGGTTTATGGTAAACTCCGCATCTTCTGCTACAGCCACAAACATGGCTCTCGTATCAAATGCCGGCGCAATCCACGTCACATACACGGCGTCATCGATGGTATGTAGGGATTGCAGGAATGGTTCAGGCATTTGTGGATTCTATGTTTATAACTTAATTATCTTTATATTATCCGATGGAGCCCACTCACCGACCTTGGAGCCATCAGCAGTTACCATGTCTTTGGGTTGCTGCTGCGGCTGCTGTGGTTGCTGCTGCACACCTGGATTCCCAACATCCTCCATCGGTATCTCTGCTATATCGATTACAGGACCTGGTGCTGCTGGTGCTGCTGGTGCTTCCTGCACAACAGGTGTATTGTCGGTTGGCTGTACCCAACCAGGCGGACCTGTTAGGATTTCAGG
>JACCDO010235595.1_pt1 | contig 28781 bp, 29 predicted proteins | sample 7446101 | NCBI WGS metagenome assembly JACCDO01 (sample SAMN15323440, study PRJNA562643) | freshwater metagenome | isolation source: river surface water | place: USA:Blue River Watershed | collected 2017-08-16
CTTAACGTGTTCCGTTCCGACACCTCCCGCAAACTCAGCCTACCCAAAAAGCTCAAGCTCGCCGCCTGGAACTCCTCCTTCTTGGCTAGTGTCCTCAATTTACAGCCAATTTGATGCTCCGGCCCTGGGTGTAACCCCCGTCCACCAACACTGTCTGCACATCAGACAGTTCCCCTTTGCGCCGCTCTAACGCCAGCAAAGCCCCTTTCCGATCAGTGACTTCCGCTGTCGTCACCGCAACAGCATGCGGCAGGCCTTGGGTGTCTACAGCGATGTGACGCTTTATGCCTGAGACCTTATTGCCCGCGTCGTAGCCTTTTTCTCCGGTGCTATCACTGTTCTTCACGCTCTGCGCATCCACGATCAACATCCGCCGCCAACGCCACAAAATCAATGTGCGTGCCAATCTCCACCAACGGATGACCCAGCCGGTCAATCTTCTCCCGCCAATGATCTGCCGCAAACAGGTCATTATTGATCGCATTTCTCGGTTTCATGGAGGTCAGCTCAACAATATTCAGGACAAGCAGATTTTACCAAGAGCGGAGGCGGTGGGCTTTTTCGAGGTGCCCAACTATTACATTGAGTGCCTATATTGTAAAAAAGCGATGCCCCGGTAAATAAGAAATCGTTAACTGTTAGTCGTCTTTCAGGGAAAGATAATGGGAGCTTCAGAAAATATTTTCTATGGAGGAGAGACAAGGGGCATGGCGTTGCGTAAAATCGCCTGTTGGCCAATTTGGCTCGACCTATCTTGCTCGCTCCCCCTTCGCCCTTGCTGATGGCGGTACGGCACGGCGGTAGCGTGTAAAAATATGGCTAAAACGGAACTACGACGATTGAAGTGTATGTATTCGTATTGCGGCTGACAGTGTGACTAGAGGCAAAATAAAATCATCTGATAAAAGTATCTTTGTGTTGTTTGAACTGTGTTTTTCACCGTTGAGTGATTTTGGCATACTTAATTAATACAGTTCCTTACCCCAAAAAACATTTTTACTATCGCTCTTTAGTGACATCTTTTAAATACATAATCACTTTAAACAGCAAAAAACCATAAAGTATGGTGGGAATAGGGAGAAGAAAAAATCACTGGTGGCTGTTGTTTTGCTATTAAAGTATTTCGGTTCGACAACATAGGCCACCCCCCGTTAGGGCTGTTGGAAGTAGTCAAAACGTTCTGGTTTAAGTCCTCATCGTTCGTATCAAAGATCTTCACGAAAGGAAACAATGAAAATCGCTATCTCTGGTACCGGTTACGTCGGTCTGTCTAATGCAGTTTTATTTGCTCAGCACCATGAGGTGGTTGCACTCGATATCGTCCCCGAAAAAGTCGAGATGCTGAACCGCAAGCAGTCGCCAATCGAAGACCATGAAATCCAGAGTTATTTGAGCAATAACGTACTCAATTTTCGTGCGACATTAGATAAGGCGGATGCTTATGCAGGGGCTGAATTTGTGGTTATTGCTACGCCTACTGATTACGATCCTGAAACTAACTATTTCAATACTAGGTCTATCGAGGCAGTGGTTAAAGATGTGATAGCTTTTAATCCCAACGCGATTATGGTTATCAAGTCTACGGTGCCAGTGGGTTATACGGCCAAACTTAGGGCTGAAACAGGATGCCAAAATATTATTTTTTCCCCTGAGTTTTTGCGCGAGGGCAAAGCTCTACACGATAACCTATATCCTAGTCGTATCGTTATTGGTGAGCGTTCGCAACGCGCTGAGACCTTTGCTAGATTACTAAAAGAAGGAGCACTGAAGGCAGATATACCAGTCCTATTTACCGATTCAACAGAGGCCGAGGCCATTAAGTTATTTGCCAACACCTATCTTGCTATGCGAGTTGCTTATTTTAACGAGTTAGATACCTACGCTGCTACTCACGGTCTTGATACACGTCAGATTATTAACGGTGTTTGCCTTGATCCACGTATCGGTACGCATTACAACAACCCCTCCTTTGGCTATGGTGGTTATTGCCTCCCTAAAGATACAAAGCAGTTGTTAGCTAACTACCGTGACGTGCCGCAGAATTTAATTCATGCCATTGTTGAAGCGAACACGACGCGCAAGGATTTTATTGCCGATGAGATTATCCGCAGAAACCCTAGTGTTGTTGGCATCTACCGCCTAATTATGAAAGCAGGGTCAGACAATTTCCGGGTGTCTAGCATACAAGGCATTATGAAACGGATTAAGGCGAAGGGAATCGAAGTCATTGTTTATGAGCCAGCACTCACGGATGATGAATTTTATAATTCCAAAGTAATAAATGATTTGTCGGAATTTAAAAACCGATCAGATATTATCGTCGCAAACCGTAGCACTGAATGTCTGAATGATGTTATTGAAAAGGTTTATACCCGTGATCTATTTGGTCATGACTCTTAATTATTCACCAACTCGATTAAACAACAAAACTAGGGTATTTTGAGAAGCAAATGCAAAGCTCCTTGGTTGCAGTTTTATCACTTATCGCTAAGACTATGCTGGCACTGTGGCGATAAAGATGTAGGCTAACACCTCCCTTCCAATATTTTTGAAAAGCCAGCTATTAAATAAAGAGGTTATTTTAATGAGTTGCTACCTATGCAAGTCATCGAATGCTAGCCAACGTAAGGGCCAAGTTCGTGACAATCCGAATTTGGACATCATGGAATGTTCCAACTGCGGCCTTGTGTTTCTGAGTTCTTCTCAGCATATTTCCGATGACTTTTACGAGAATTCGGGTATGCATGGGGATGAACCGGTTCCGATGACTGCATGGTTGCAGGGGACGGAGTGGGATGATCAACGCCGCTTCGAAATGATGAAAGCCCTGCTCCCTAATAAGCGTCTTTTGGATTTTGGTTGTGGCGCGGCCGGTTTTTTACAGCGTGTGCAAAGCTTGTGCGCGGAAGTAACTGGAATTGAGCTGGAAAGTAGGGTCAGAGACTACTGGGCTGGGAAGATCAATATTGTGCCCAGCTTAGAGGCTGCAGGTGGGGGGTACGACTTAATTACTGCATTTCATGTAGTTGAGCATCTCCAAGATCCAGTTGGTATGTTATTTGACTTGTCTAAGCTCCTTAAACAAGGGGGACGGATGGTTGTTGAGGTTCCTAGTAGTGAGGATGCGTTGCTGAATTTATACGATTGTGATGCATTTCAGCGTTTTACTTACTGGAGTCAACATCTATTCCTATTTAATGCCAAAACACTAGAAATATTGGCACGACAGGCCGGGTTACGAGTGGCAGCAATTCAACACTATCAACGCTATCCACTTTCCAATCATTTGCATTGGTTAAGTCAAAGCAAGCCGGGTGGTCATCAACGTTGGGCATATCTGGACACCCCAGAACTCACAAAGGCTTATGCCAATGCCTTGGCGTCTATAGGCAAGACAGATACCCTAATTGCACACCTAGAGCACAATATTTGAGCGTATCTCAAGTACGATATTGAGGGCAGCCAAGCTTGACAGGCATCTCTAGCGCCCGCCCAACTTATCCATAAACTATCTAAGCAATGTGTAATGCAACCGACGTAATTCCGAATTTTCCTTTATTGTCAGCTAGATATGCATTGCCATGTTTGCCTTCTGCTGTGAGCAGTGGGTTACCCAATAAGAATTGTCTTTGTATTTAATAAAGAGGATGCAATGAGGCTTTTAGTTTTGGCAGGGGGATTTGGTACGCGTTTAAAGGCGGCTATTGCCAATGTTCCAAAGGCGTTAGCGCCCATCGGTGATATTCCTTTTTTGCAATTGCAGATTGAAAACTGGCTAGCGCAAGGGTTAAGGGAATTTACTTTTCTGCTACACCATCAGGCTGACCAGATCATTGACTTCCTGCGAGCTCAACAAACAGGCTTGCTTATGGGCTGTCAAGTCAATTGGGTAATCGAGCCCACGCCTATGGATACAGGTGGGGCAATTGCTTATGCCGTAAACGAACTTAATTTGGATGGGGAATTTCTCATAACAAATGCAGACACTTGGCTGGGGGGAGGAATCCGAGAAATAATGTCATCAAAATATCCAGCGATAGCGATAGTGAATTTGGTGGATATTAGCCGTTATGGTCAAGTACATTTTTCAGAGGACGGTTATGTAACGGCATTTGCTGAGAAAACCTCCCAAAGTGTAGCTGGTTGGATTAATGCGGGATTATACCATCTACATACAAGCTTGTTCAGTAATTGGGATAAACGCCCCTTTTCGCTTGAACGCGAACTGTTCATAAACTTAGTTAATAACCACAACCTGAAGGCAGTTCCATTGCGTACCGATTTCGTTGATATCGGTGTGCCGGACGATTACCATCGTTTTGTTCGTTGTGTATCAGCCGATCGCCAAGTATTCCTATGCAATTAGAGATATTTAATATTCCAGCCAGTGCTAGCTTGCGTAAGGCCATGCAGCACATTGAGATCAATCATCATGGGATGGTTTTTGTTACCGGTACGAATGGTGAAGTGTCCGCGGTAGCCACAGATGGCGATATCCGTCGCTATTTGCTGGAAGGCGGTTCATTTGACGATCCGGTTAGTCAGTGCGCTAACCCAGATTTTGTCTGGGAACATCCCGACACGCCTCGTGAAATTCTGTTGAAGAAGCTAGATCACCGTATTCGTGTGATTCCCCTTCTTGATACAGCTAGGCATTTGGTGGGCCTAGTGAGTCGTGACCATCTTCCTACACAAGCCGAGGGGGCTGTGTATGCTCGAGCCCGTGCCCCAGTTCGCATCAGTTTTGGTGGAGGTGGATCTGACCTAACCCACTATTTTTCTAGTTGTGATGGTGGTGCTGTAATTAATACTACGATCTCGCTATACAGTCATGCAACATTACGCATTCGAGATGATGATAGGGTTATTATTCGCTCGCTAGACCTTGAGGAAACCCTAGAGGCTGATAATTTGCCAAGTGCCTTGGCCGCGAGTGGACGATTTGGCCTTGTACAAGCCTTGCTCAAGGCAATTCGCCCAGATTTTGGATTTGAGCTGTTTTTGCACTCAGATTTCCCTATGCGTTCTGGTCTAGGCGGATCGGCCGTTGTAGCAGCGGTGGTGCTTGGTTGTTTCAACCAGTTTCGGCGTGACCAATGGGATCTCCATGAACTTGCAGAAATTGCGTACCAAGCCGAACGCCATCATCTTGATGTAGCTGGAGGGTGGCAAGATCAATATGCCACTGTATTCGGTGGTTTTAATTTTATGGAGTTTCGCACTGATCAGAATATTGTGCATCCTCTCCGCATTCATCCCGATACGCTACTTGAGTTAGAAGAATGTCTGGTTTTGTGCGATACCGGTACTACACATGATTCGGGAGATATACATCAAGATCAGCGTCAGAAAATGGCAGCGGCACATGTCCGAGACATGGTTGAGACTAATGTCCGCTTGAGTTATGCAATGCGCAACGATCTTTTACGCGGGCGTTTACTGCAATTTGGGCAGTCACTCGATAAAGCATGGCAGTTTAAGCGACAGTTCAGTGAAAAAATTAGCTCATCGCATCTCGACAAAATCTACGAAGGTGCAAAAGCCAATGGTGCCGTTGGCGGCAAATTGCTAGGGGCTGGTGGTGGTGGATTTTTTCTGTTTTATGCCCCTCCTTATCGCAAGCATCAGCTAATTACGCATATTGAGGCCGCTGGCCTTAAAGTTCGACCATTCCGCTTTGAGCCTCAGGGCTTGCAGGCTTGGACTGTTCGAGAGTCGAGAAATCACAGAGAAAGCTAAATGCTATGAATATGAAAATAGGTGAATTTAATATTGGTTTAGGACGTGCTTTCGTTATTGCCGAAATTGGTAACAACCACAATGGTAGTTTTGATCGCGCCATCGACATGGTCGACCAAGCGCGAGCTGCTGGTGCTGATTGTGTCAAGTTCCAAATGCGGCACTTAGATCAAGTGTATCGCCAGCGTAGCTTGAGCAAAAGTGGCGACGATCTGGGTACGGAGTATGTCATCGATTTACTGAATCGTTTTGAACTCAGTGTGGATGAACATCGTAATCTAGCAGAATATTGTGCTCGTTCCGGTGTACTGTATCTCTGTACTCCTTGGGATGGACGGAGTGTTGATGTGCTGGAAAGCTTCGGCGTTCCAGCCTATAAGGTTGCTTCGGCAGATTTGACCAATTTGCCTCTGCTGGATCGTTTGGCCCAAACTGGTAAACCTTTGATTTTATCCACGGGCATGAGTGCTACAGAGGAAGTAGAAACTACGGTAGCTTTCCTCAATGCTCGAGGTGCGAGCTTTGTTTTGCTTCACTGCAACAGTACCTATCCGGCCCCCTTACACGACATTAACCTAAAATGGATGACATCCTTGCGTCGTATTCATCCTTTGGTTGGCTATTCCGGTCATGAACGGGGTACTAGCATTTCCCTAGCGGCAATTTCCCTCGATGCCTGTGTGATTGAGCGTCACTTTACGCTAGATCGGAATATGGAAGGACCAGATCATGCGGCCAGTCTGATTCCTAGCGAGTTTGCACGCCTAGTCGAGGGAATTCGTGAGATTGAGCAGGCTTTAGGACAAGGGACTGAGCGTCGTTTATCCCAAGGAGAAATGATTAATCGGGAAAATCTAGGTAAGAGTCTTGTGGCTGCCATGCCTCTAATTCGAGGTACAGTGTTGCGTCCGGAACATATCAAAGTACGTAGTCCAGGTCAGGGCTTATCGCCGCAGCGTTATGAAGCCCTACTTGGGCGCACATTAGGACACGATATGGCAGAGGAAGACTTTTTCTTCCTATCTGATCTTCAAGATAAGCGACTTGAACCACGGGATTATCGCTTTACCCGTCCCTGGGGAATTCCTGTGCGTTATCACGATTTCCGCGAGTACGCGGCTCGGATCAAACCGGATCTCTGGGAGTTCCATCTCTCCTATTCTGATATGGACCTGGATCCGGCGGACTATCTCGACGGTCCTTACGAGGCTGGGCTAGTCGTTCATGCTCCAGAACTATTTTCTGGTAGCCGCCTAATGGACTTGGCGACACCGGATGATGACTATCGCAATGCATCTATCCGCGAGACGCAACGGGTTATTGATATTACGCGTAGTTTGAAGCACTTTTTCCCAAATACTGTCCGCCCTTGCATTGTGGCCAATATTGGGGGCTTCACGATGGATGCCCCATTGCCTCCTGCGGAGATTAAAGGGTATTACGAGCGTTTTGCCCGTAGTATCCAAGAGTTGGATATGGAAGGCGTAGAGCTGATCCCCCAAACCATGGCGCCATTTCCTTGGCATTTTGGTGGACAACGTTATCAAAACCTATTCGTGAAAATCGATGAAATTGTTACTTGGTGCCAAGCACTAAATGTACGGATGTGTTTTGACATTTCCCACTCTCGTTTGACCTGTAATCACTTTGGAGTCGATTTCTATGAGTTCGCCGCCAAAATTGCGCCAATCACAGCACATTTGCATTTGGGTGATGCTCAAGGGCTGAATGGTGAAGGGTTACAGATCGGTGAGGGTGATCTGGATTTTGTGCGTCTAGGAACTGTGCTACAACAGAGTTGTCCTAATGCAACATTTATCCCAGAGATTTGGCAGGGGCACAAAAATGGTGGTGAAGGATTTTGGGTTGCCCTAGAGCGCTTGGAAGGACGTTTGTGATCTTTTGTTGTTACCGATTATAAATAGAAGAACCTTATTGCATATGAATCAGCTTTTTAGGCAATGCGATGTGGTAGGACATATTCTTTGTGATTTGATTAAGCAAAGTCTTTTTACCCGAGGTGAAAAATGAAACCCCGTGTTGTATTGATTATCCAAGCGCGAATGGGTTCTTCCCGTTTGCCAGGTAAATCGATGATGGATCTCGCTGGAGCACCTTTAGTTGGGCGGATTCTTGAGCGAGTTAAGCGCTGCACTCGACTTGATGACATTGTTCTTGCCATTCCAGATACCGAGAAAGATCGAGTTTTGATTGGCTTGGGAGAACGCTATGATATAAAGGTTTTTGCTGGCTCGGAAAACGACTTGGTAGAACGGTATTATCAGGCGGCGCTGTGGACGCAAGCAGATGTTGTAGGACGATTACCAGCTGATAATGCGACGCCAGAGCCCAGTGAAATTGATCGTATTGTCGATTTCCACCTCTCTCTTGGGCGGCGTGGCTTTTCTTCTAACTTATCGACTATTGGCGATTCAGAATATCCAGACGGAATTGGCGCTGAAATGTTCGACTTTTCTTTGTTAGAGGAAGCCCGTGCTCGACATTCCGACCCCCGGCAACGGGAGCATGTGCACCTGAATTTCTTCGACTATAGCGTGAACCAGCCTGTGGATTCAGAATGGTGTCCGGTCAGCACCATCAAGTGCCCGGAAGGTTTCCGACGTCCAGATTTGGTTTTGGATGTTAACACTTCTGTGCAATATGAATTCATGCGTTCGCTCTACGAATATCTGTACCCCCGTAATCCTGAATTTCATATCACTGATACGATTCGCTGGTATGACAATATTTATCTAAAGTCCAAAACTCGGAAGGAAGCCTAAATGCGTACTGTCTATTTTAACGGTCAGCTAGTACCCGAAACGGAAGCCAAGATTTCTGTTTACGACTCCGCTTTGATGTTTGGGGACATGGTTTTTGAAATGACCCGTTCCTTTAATAAAAAGCAATTTAAGTTGCGTGAACACATTGACCGTCTTTATGCGGGACTGAAAATTTTGCGCATTCCTTTGCAAATGACACCTGAGGAAATGGAGCAGGCTTGCTATCAAACTATTGAAGCCAATGACCATTTGTTCCGAGAGGACGATGAGCATCGTTTGATGATCGATGTGTCTCGCGGTTTATTAGGTATTTATCAAGGTATTGAAGGCTTACACAAGGGCCCTAATGTGATTATTGCCGATTTTCCATTGCGCTGGACTGTGGCCACAATGGGGCCGTTGTTTGACAAAGGGATCAATGCGGTGATCACATCTCAACGAGCAATTCCTGGTCATTTACTTGATCCTAAGATCAAGAACCGTAGCCGAATTCATTACCTGATGGCAAATATCGAAGCAGGCCAGATGGAGGGGGACAATAATTGGGCCTTACTGCTTGATCCCGATGGTTTTATTGCCGAAGGAACAGGGGATAATTTCTTCATCATCAAGGATGGTGTGGTGATTACCCCAGAGGGTAGAAATATACTGCGTGGCATTTCTCGCGAATATGTCATTAAAGAATTATGTCCGCAGCTAGGAATGCCAATTGTCGAAAAAAATATCGATGCTTATGACGTTTATACTGCTGATGAAGCGTTTATGACCGGCACCCCCTTCTGTATGTTGCCAGTAACGTCTCTCAACGGTAATCCTATTGGGACAGGGAAAGTCGGTAACGACTTTAATCGTCTGCTGGCTAAATGGAGTGCTAATACTGGCGTCGATATTCCAGGCCAAATTAAGAAATGGGATAGTGAACGGGCGGAAACTGCTACTGGTGATGCTCCTACTCCCTATCGTTTCAAGAGCAAGTAAACCTGTTGGCACAGCACAGCTACTTGGTTAGAAGCTATGACAGTGGTTGCAATAATTCCAGCACGAGGTGGATCCAAAGGTATCCCGCGTAAGAATTTAGTAGATTTTTGCGGGAAACCACTACTTGCTTGGTCTATTCTACAAGCTAGAGACGCATCCCACATCGATTCAGTTTGGGTTACTTCCGACCACGATGAGATTCTGTCGGTGGCGCGGTTGTTCGGTGCCAAAACAATCCGCCGTCCGGCAGAACTGGCTGGTGACCAAGCATCATCCGAGTCGGCATGGCTGCACGCGATAGAGGTAATTGAGGCACAGGGAGAGGCCATTGATCTCGTGGTGGCTATGCAAGCAACTTCCCCAATTCGTCAGTCCTCTGACCTTGATGGTGGGGTGCGTGCTCTACTACAACAAGGTTATGACTCGTTGTTATCAGTCGCAGAGGTAGAGGATTTTTTTACTTGGCGGATTAATGATGCTGGCGCGGCTGAGTCGGTTAATTATGATTATCTTAATCGCAGACGACGCCAGATGATCGAGAAGCGTTACCTCGAGAACGGGTCGTTTTATGTATTTCGTCCAGATATTCTACGCAGTAACAATAACAGGCTTGGCGGTCGTATTGGTTTATTTGTGATGGATCGGCACAAGATGTTTCAAATTGACAAGCCAGAGGACATTGTTCTTTGTGCAACGATAATGCGTGGCTTTGGCTTAGATCGGATTGGTCTTGGGTTCGATAACTGATTTGTTTGGGTTGAATGGCCGAGTTGCATTAGTTACAGGAGCTTCGCGGGGGATCGGTTGTGCTGTTGCTCGAGGACTTGCTGGTGCTGGTGCTCAAGTGTTTGGTCTTGGGCGCTCATTAATGGGAGAAGCTAGGGCATCTGAGTTTGCTTACCAAACTTGCGACATTACTGATCGAGCCGCTTTCAGTCGTTTAGTAGGTGATATTGTCACTAAGAGTGGGCGATTAGATATTCTGGTAAATGCAGCCGGAATTTCCCTGCCTCTTCAAATGAGTCTTGATCCATCCGTTGCCTTTCGCCAAACAATCGAGACCAACCTTATTGCTACTTTTGATTGTTGCAATACAGTTATACCTCATATGCTAAAAGGGGGGTATGGCTCCATTATTAATGTTACAAGTATAGCCTCGGCTATGGGTTTTCCTGCGAATTCTGCTTATGTCGCCTCCAAGGGTGGGCTGGATGCGCTAACTCGTGCGCTTGCACTTGATCTAGGTACGCAAGGAGTGCGTATTAATAATATTGTTCCAGGTTACATCCGCACCCAAATGACCATGGATAGTTATATGGATCCACAAAAGCGTTCAGAACGGGTCGCTCATACCATGCTTGGGCGCTGGGGGGAGCCTGACGATTTAGTTGGTGCTGCAATCTACTTAGCTTCACGGGCAAGCAGTTATGTGACGGGAAGTAATTTGACAGTTGACGGTGGATGGAGTGTAAAAGGACTATGATGAATATAGGATTTATGCAAGGCAGGTTGTGCGATAAAGTGGATGGACGAATTCAAGCATTCCCTTGGCGTGATTGGGAAAGTGAATTTCCCGTAGCCCAGCGTCTTGGGTTGTCCTCCATGGAGTGGACTCTGGATCAGGATCGTCTTTACGAAAATCCGTTAATGACAACAGAAGGCCAAGCTCGTATTTTGGCACTGTGTCAGCAGCACCAAATTACTATCCCATCATTGACGGGTGACTGTTTTATGCAGGCGCCTTTTTGGAAGGTAGATGGGGAAGCAAAAGCGTCCTTAAAACGGGATTTCTTGGCTATTTGTAGAGCCTGTGCAGCTGTCGGAATTCGTATGGTGGTCGTACCGTTAGTTGATGCGGGCCGACTCGATAATCCAGAACAGGAAGACGAGTTAGTAGAGTTTCTTCTTGCTCAGCAAGAGTTTCTTATTGAACAAGATGTACGAGTAATTTTTGAGTCGGATTTCATTCCTTCGGAATTGCGTCGTTTCATTGATCGACTGCCTAGCAATTATTTTGGCATTAACTACGATATAGGCAATAGTGCAGCGCTGGGTTTTGACCCATCAGCCGAATTTTCTGCTTATGGTTATCGGGTCGTGAACGTTCACGTGAAAGATCGTGTTTTGGGTGGAACAACAGTACCTTTAACAACAGGGGCCGCCCAATTTGGGCTTGTGTTTTCTGAGCTCGCTAAAGCAAGTTATCGGGGTGGTTTTATTTTGCAAACAGCACGTGCTGTTGATAACAATCATGCCGATGTTCTTGCCTCCTATCGAGACATGACTCGGCAATGGCTACATAAATGTGGCCTACTGGATGCCTAGTTGTTGAGCTTGACCTTCCCTTCTAAGCTGAGAGATAAGGCGCTTGCCACCCACGATTTTTTGCTATGAACCTAGACCTTACTGGAAAAACAGTACTCGTAACGGGCTCCTCAAGGGGCATCGGGCGGGCTATTGCCGAGTTTTTGCATGCACAAGGTTGCCGTGTTGCATTAAATGCTCGGCATCCTGGAGAGCTTGCGGTTGCGGCGGCCAAACTTGACGGGGCTATTGCTCTCGTTGGTGACGTGACTCAGCCTATAGAGGCTCGGCGCCTTGTCGACGATGTGGTTAATGCGTTCGGGTGCTTAGATATCTTAATTTGCAATGTGGGTAGTGGACGGTCTGTGCCTCCTGGCCAGGAGACATATGAAGAATGGCAGCGCGTATTTGAATTAAATCTTTGGAGTACAACTAATACTGTTGAGGCTGCAACAGAAGCGCTTGTTGCAAGTAAAGGCAATGTTGTATGCGTATCGTCTATTTGTGGATCAGAAGTAATTCTGGGGGCTCCCGTGACGTATTCCGCAGCTAAGGCAGCGCTTCACGCTTTTGTGCGAGGTATTGCACGTCCTCTAGGGAAGCAAGGTGTTCGTATTAATGCAGTAGCACCGGGGAATATTTTATTTGATGGCTCGGTTTGGTCGAGAAAATTGGCTGAAGATGTAAGCGTTGTTGAACATATGTTGCAACGTGAAGTGTCGCTGGGATGCTTGGGTAAAACTGGGGACATTGCTAGTCTGGTAGCCTATCTTGCTTCCCCTTTGAGCGCATTTGCTACCGGACAAATTTGGACACTTGACGGTGGTCAAACCCGCTCCTAATAACAATTGGAAAAGAGATTTGAAATGGCATTCGAGAAATTCCAACTAAATGGCAAAACAGCCCTAATTACCGGTGCAGCAGGTCTGTTAGGTATTGAGCATGCGGTAGCTCTACTAGAGTGTGGCGCAGCCGTGGTTCTTACGGATATTAATGAGTCCGCATTACAAGAGGCGAAGGTAATGCTGAGTCGCAGCTTTGACGCAAAGCAGATTATAGTGAAGATCATGGATGTCTCAAATCGAGACTCGATCCAAAGTGTTGCGGATGATTTGGTAGCAAGTGAGATTTCTATCAGTATTTTAGTCAATAACGCCGCTATTGACCCCAAGGTAAAAGGGGAGCAAGGCGTTCTAGAAACATCTCGCCTCGAAAACTTTCCACTGGATCAGTGGAATTTGCAAGTCGCAGTGGGTTTAACTGGGGCATTCTTGTGTAGTCAGGTATTCGGTACCGCTATGGCAAATACTGGCGGAGGTGGTGTGATTATCAATATTGCCTCTGATCTTTCGGTATTTTCTCCTGATCAACGTTTGTACCGTAAGCACGGTCTCAGTGAGGATATGCAACCTGTGAAGCCTATTACTTACTCCGTTATCAAGTCCGGCTTGGTAGGGATGACTCGTTACCTAGCGACCTACTGGGCAGATAAAGGCGTGCGTAGCAATGCGTTGTCTCCTGGCGGAGTGTTCAATGGTCAAGGTGAAGAATTTGTTCAACGCCTAACTAATCTGATTCCGTTGGGACGGATGGCAAGTCGTGACGAATATAGAGCTGCACTCCAATTTTTATGTTCAGATGCTTCATCCTATTTGAATGGTCAAAATATCGTAATGGATGGTGGGCGCAGTTCGTGGTAGCACGTTATCTCGTAACAACGGCTCTTGAGACCACATGGCCTGCTGAGAATGAGCCTGTTTTATTTCTCGGTGAGTGGTGTTGTCTCTATGACCGAAAATCGGTTTGGGAAAGTAGAGATGCTGTAGTAGTGCCTTATCACTGGGATGACCGCCAGAAGCTGCATCAGGATTATTTATACCTGCGGTCGGTTTATGAAAATCTGCTAAATGAACTTGCAGCCCAGTTGAATGAGTTGCATCACGTTAACTACTCCGTCCGGTATTGGCGAATACTCGTTGGTCCTTGGCTTGGTTATTTCATCCAGATGCTGTTTGATCGCTGGACTATGCTGCGGCATGCGTTTAGCGAGTATGACATATCAGGGGTGCGTGTATTACATCATCGGGAGGAGGATCTCCTTCCCAACGACTTAGAGTCGTTTATTCCCCTCTTTATTAATGATCCGTGGAACGAATTAATTTACGGCCAAATTTTAGACTGGATGGGAATCCCCGTCGAAAAGGTCAATATTAGTCATGACCCATTGCCAATTAGCAGTGATCCAGTAAATTTAAGACTTCGTCTGAAACGCCGTTTAATACAAGCAAGCCGTTCTATTTTTGGTCTTTTTTGCCAAGAAAATGAACATTTCTTAATTGCCTCTTATCTAGGGGTAACTCAAGATATTTTGTTACAAGCGAAGCTGGGCCAAATACCAAAGCTTTGGCGTTTGGTTGATCCACCCGTTTGTGCGTTTGACCCCACATTACGGCAATGGAAAATGGAGGCTGAAAGCGGTGAAGATGATTTTATTACTTTAGCGCGAGCCTTAATACCAACTCATATCCCAAAACTTTATGTCGAAGGCTACCTCAAACTAGCTCATTTAACGGAGAGCTTGCCATGGCCAAAACGACCAAAAACCATTTTTACGAGTAACTCATACAGCTCGGATGACGTCTTTAAAGCATGGGCAGCTCATAAAGTTGAGTCTGGAGTGCCGCTCATTATTGGTCAGCATGGTGGTAATTATGGGATGGGATTATGGAGTTTTACGGAAGATCACCAAACTACAATTGCTGACCGATTTGTATCTTGGGGCTGGGTCGATGAGCCCCAGAGTAAAATAACGCCTGTCGGAAATTTAAAAGGATTCGATAAAAGTAAGCATATTTACCCTAATCCGACAGGTGTTGCATTGTTAGTTGGAATGGCCCTTCCTCGTCAGAGCTATCACATGTGGAGTTCTCCTGTTGGTGCTGGACAGTGGTTGCAGTACCTTGACGAGCAGTGTCGTTTTGCGCAGGCGCTACCTGCTAAATTGCGGGAGCAGTTGCTAGTGCGGCTTTACTCTCAAGACAACAGGCTTAGCCAAAAGCAACGCTGGCAAGAGCGTATCCCTGAAATTCATATTGATGAAGGCATTCAGCCGATGTCTGATTTGCTCAAGAAAACAAGAATTTATATTAGTACCTATAATGCCACTACCTACCTAGAGTCGCTATCTCTAAACTTCCCAACGATCATTTTTTGGAATCCAAAGCATTGGGAACTGCGGCCAAGTGCTCACCCTTATTTTGAACAATTGAAGTCGGTGGGTATTTTTCATGAGACGCCAGAAAGTGCGGCCAAGCAGATGACAGCTGTTTGGGACGATGTATCTAGTTGGTGGCACAGCCCGAGTGTTCAATCTGTACGACGAGCCTTTTGTGAGCAATATGCCCATATTCCTGATGCCCCTTTAGATTCGTTAGGGAAAATTTTTTGCTCTGTTGCAAATGGGATTGTCAGAGCGTGATTCCTTCAGTTCGTAATACAAAAGTATAGTGACTCGTTCAATTCGCTCCCGTTTTGGTATCAGCCTTTTTGCCAATTTATCGAAGGCAGCACTCACCTTTGGCACCAGTCTGTTGGTTGCACGGGGCCTTGGGCCAGATCAATACGGCAGGATGATGTTTTTGTTAGGTACATTTGCCGCGATCAGGCAGTTGCTTGACATGGGGAGCTCGTCGGCTTTCTTTACATTTTTATCCCAACGCCAACGTACACGCCGGTATATTGGATGGTACTTTTCCTGGCTGGGTGTGCAGTTTCTACTGCCTTTTTTGGTGATTGGTTTGTTGTTCCCCTTCGACTGGATTGACCTGGTTTGGAAAGGTGAGCGGCGGGAGTTGGTCGTCCTTGCTTTTACTGCCGCCTATATGCAATCAATTTTATGGCAGGCGGTTCTGCAAATGGGGGAGTCCCAGCGTTTGACACACCGAGTACAGGGCGTGGCCGTGTTTACCGCTTTTGCGCACCTATCGGTTATATTTTTTGCATTAAGCAGTGATTGGCTGGAAGTTCGCGTGGTATTCATATTCATGATTATCGAATGGGGGGCGGCTGCGGTATTGATTATCAAATGGCTCCATTTTCCATCTGTACCTGATGAACTTGATCGTCCAACAGTAATCTTCAAAGAATTTTGGCATTACTGTTTACCCTTGGTTCCTTATGCTTGGTTAGGTTTTGCTTATGAGTTTGCTGATCGCTGGATTATGCAAATGTACTCGGGAAGCGTGCAACAAGCCTACTATTCTGTGGCTAACCAATTTGGGGCAATTGCTGCGATTGCCACTTCATCAATATTAAATATTTTTTGGAAAGAGATCGCTGAGGCACATCATCAAAATAATCAAGAACGCGTTGCTCTACTCTACAAAAAAGTAACGCGAGGACTCTTTTTTGTGGCAGCAGCAGGAGCTGGTTTTCTGGCACCTTGGTCAGAGGAAATACTCAGCATTACACTCGGTGCTTCATACGTTGGTGGTGCGATGACTTTAACAGTTATGTTTTTTTACCCTCTGCATCAATCTATGGGGCAAATTGGTGGCACCATGGCCTATGCGACCGGGAGGGTAGCTCCCTATGTCAAGATGGGCATGGTATTTATGTCCTCAAGTATATTTGTTACTTATATCGTTTTGGCAACTCCGGATGCTCCGTTGCCAGGTCTTGCAATGGGTTCGTTAGGGCTAGCCGGAAAAATGGTAGTCATGCAATTAATACAAGTTAATGCTCTAGCATTTTACTTATCGCGTAGCTTAGGTATTAAGTTTGATTGGTCGTTCCAACCCGTTGTTGCCCTAGCATGTGCGGGGGCTGGACTGTTAGCCCACTCGGCTTCACAGTTCTTGCTTGATGTGAGCCGTTATCTTTGGTTTGCGTTATTAGTTTCGGGGGGAGTCTATGCTTTTCTGGTACTGGCTTTGCTCTGTGTAACACCGAGTTTAGCGGGCTTACGCCGGGCAGATCTCTTCTCCGCTGCGGCTACGGTATTGCGTGTTATACGTCGATGAGTACTTCTAACATTAACTATTTTGACCTCGACACTTGGGATACTTCAGTTGCACATGTGCTTATGGGTGCAGTTGTGCGTGCTTGTCAAGAACAGGGCACCTGCACTGTAATGCTCACTGGTGGTCGGAGCGCAGAGCGCTTATATCGAGCTTGGGCTAAGCTTCCATCGTTTGCGCAATTACGCGATGTTCGTTTCTTTTTTGGCGATGAGCGTTGTGTGCCACCTGACCACCCGGAGAGTAATTATGGATTAGTTATGCGCTCGCTATTCCAGTACGGCATTCCTCATGGTTGTGCGGTTATTCGTATGGAAGCCGACAGCTCCGATCATGAGGCAGCTGCTCTCTCTTATGCACAAAAATTGCCTGAACGGATCGATATACTGTTGCTGAGTATGGGAGAAGACGGACACATTGCTTCCTTGTTCCCGCACAGTACGGCTTTACTTGAGACAAATAAGTGGGTCATTCCTGTTTGTGCGCTCAAACCCCCTGCACAACGACTGACAGTGACGCCGCCGCTTATTGCACGGGCTGCGCAAGTGTTCGTAATGGCTCTCGGACCACAGAAAACAATGGTGTTTAAACAGGCGTTGACTGAGCCTGAAAATGTGTTTGCCTTACCCGCCCGCTTGGTTTTGGGCGCATCTTGGTTTTTAAATATTGATTTGTCCAATTAGAACACTCATTTCACGGGAGAAAACTGTGCCAAAGGCATTAATTACCACTGTCCCTTTCGGTGATAAAAATCCCCTGCCAATCGAGCAACTTGAAGCAGCAGGCATTGATTATTTGATTAACCCTCTCGGTCGTAAGCTCAAAGAAGATGAGTTGGCTGAAATGGTGACCGATTTTGATGTTTTAATTGCAGGAACAGAATCTATTACCGAAAAGGTGATGGATCAGGCTAAATGTTTGAAGCTCATTTCTCGAGTTGGTATTGGTCTTGATAGCGTTGATTTGCTAGCTGCAGAACGTCGGGGTATTTTAGTCAGTTATACGCCAGATGCTCCCGCCCCTGCTGTTGCAGAGCTCACGATAGGGTTAATGTTTTCCTTGTTACGCTCGATTCATATTGTGAATTCTCAGATGCATCGAGGTGAATGGCAACGTCACTTTGGTCGTCGCATTTCAGAAGTCACTATCGGTATTATTGGGGCAGGCCGTATTGGTGGCCGGGTACTGCGCAGTTTAGCGGCGTTGGGCGCTACCCGTATCTTGGTTAACGATACGCATCCCGATAGCCATATTTCGCCCCAGATTAATCTGGAGTGGGTCGATAAAGAAACTATTTATCGTGAATCCGATATTGTTAGTTTGCATGTACCTCTCACTGCACAAACCAAGAACATGATTAGCCGTGAGCATCTGTTAACCATGAAAAAAGACGCTGTGATTATAAATACTGCACGCGGCGGTATCATTAACGAAGAAGACTTGGCTGCGGTTATGGCAGCAGGGCATCTGAGTGGAGCGGCCATTGATGTCTTCAACCAAGAACCGTATAGCGGCGAATTAGCGCAAATCGAACGCTGTTTGCTGACTTCTCACATGGGATCAATGTCTATCGATTGCCGCACGCGAATGGAAATCGAAGCGACTGAGGAAGCTATTCGCTTCCTTACTGGGCAAGCACTCCAAGGAGTTGTCCCGCCCGGAGAGTATGACGTGCAACGCCAGGGGTTATGAGTATGCGAGTTTGTGTTATTGGCGGTTCTGGTTTTCTCGGTAGCCATGTTGCGGATCAACTGAGCGCAGCGGGTCACGAAGTGCGTATTTATGACCGTAATCCATCACCATGGTTACAAGACGGACAAACCATGTTGGTTGGTGATCTTCTTACGTTTGACTCTTTGCAGGAAGCCGTTAAGGGATGTGATGTTGTCTACAATTTTGCTGCTTTAGCCGATTTGAATGATGCCCTCGATAAACCCATCGAAACAGTAAAGATTAATGTGCTGGGCAATGTGCAAGTCTTAGAAGCATGCCGACAGCAAGGTGTAAAACGATTTATTTATGCCAGTACAGTATATGTTTATAGCCGGGAGGGAGGGTTTTACCGTTGCAGCAAGCAGGCAGCTGAGCACTATGTAGAGGAATATCAGCAAGTTTATGGCCTGGACTACACCATCTTGCGCTACGGCTCTCTCTATGGCCCCCGCACCGACCATACCAACGGTTTATTTCGAATCGTTAAAAGTGCTTTGGAGACAGGAGTCCTGCGCTATGAGGGCAGTCCAGATAGCTTACGTGAATATATTCACGTTGAGGATGCCGCCCGAGCCAGTGTGGCAGCACTACATGACGATTTCCGCAATCAGAGCGTGGTTCTCACAGGTCAAGAGCCAATGCGCGTACTCGATCTCCTGGAAATGTTGGCTGAAATTCTGGGACTGAAAAATGCAGTTCAGTTCATTGCGGGTGAACAGGCCGGACACTATGTCCGAACCCCTTATGCCTATCAGCCTAAGCTGGGTCGAAAATATGTGCCCCCCATGCATGTGGACTTAGGGCAAGGCTTACTCCAGTTAATTGACGTGGTGCGCTCGAGTACGATGGATGCCGCAAGTGGTTCTGCATGCCACTAATACAATCTTTGAGTATGCAAAATGATTTTTTATCCCCGTAGGCTGCGCTCTGCTCTTGATGCATTATTGAGTCTTTGGCCGAGCGCTATAGGTGGTCAGTATTTGCGGCGCTTCGTTTGGAAAGACCGGTTTGGATCGTGTAGTAAAGGTGTTGCCTTGGGGGATCGTCTCGTTATAACCGGTTTTCCTGCAATACGGATTGGCGAAGGCACGTCGATTATGAGTGGCTCCTATCTTTACGCACATGATAGCGATGGTTTGACAATCGGTTCACGTTGCTCCTTTAACCATAACGTGTTGTTGGGAGCCGTTGGTGGTGAAATTGTTATCGGCAATGATGTACTAATAGGGCCCAATGTGGTTTTGCGGGCGGCAGATCACGTGTTTACCCATACGGATATCCCTATTCGCGATCAGGGCCATCGTCGAGGCCAAATTATAATTGGCGATGACGTATGGCTTGCTGCGAATGTCGTGGTAACGTCCGGAGTATCTATAGGTCATGGATGTGTTGTTGGTGCCGGAAGTGTTGTTACCCGTGATTTACCGCCTATGACGATATGCGTAGGAAATCCGGCGCGAGTCATTCGCTCAAGGCTTTCTCTGACGGTAGAACAAAAAAATGCTAACTAATACCAATGTTGGCCTCAGCGTTAAAGATGCGTTACGTGCGGCTACCCTGATTTTCTGGGACTTCGATGGTGTCATTAAAGACTCCGTAGGAGTTAAGACTTTGGCCTATGAGAATTTGTTTCTACCGTTTGGTCGTGCAGTCGCCACCCGTGTCCGACAACATCACGAAAGCCATGGTGGTGTGTCGCGCTTTGACAAAATTCCCCTCTACCTCACTTGGGCTGGAGAAGTTGCTTCTCCGGAGCAGGTTGAGGCATTTTGTGCTGAATTTTCTACTGCTGTACTGCGAGCGGTTGTTGACTCTCCTTGGGTACCGGGAGTGCAAGAGTATTTACAAGTACATTGCCACCAGCAGTATTTTGTTTTGGTTACCGCTACACCCCAAGAAGAAATAGAGCAGATTCTGTCTGAACTTGGATTAGCCCATTGTTTCCGTGAGGTGTATGGTGCTCCAACGAAAAAGGCGCATGCCATTAAATCTGTGTTGTCACGGCTAGGTTACGCGACAAAGTACGCTTTGATGATTGGTGATGCCGAAACCGATCTTCAAGCGGCCCAAGAAAACTCAGTGCCCTTCCTATTACGGCGGACATCTCTTAATTTGCCTGTACAAACCACCTATAGTGGTCTTATGTTTGAGGATCTGAATTATGAATAGGCTCTCTGCAATACAAGCCATTCGTGCTCGCTTGAGTCGTGGTGGGCATTCCATTGGTAGTTGGATACAAATTCCCCATCCCTCTGTTGCCGAAATCATGGGGCAAGCAGGTTATGACTGGGTGGCGGTTGATATGGAGCATGGTGCTGTTTCAGCCCATCAGCTTCCCGATTTATTCCGGGCTCTGGAGTTAGGCAATACCTTACCCTTGGCGCGTATTGCCCATGGACAACCAAAAGACTGCAAACAAGCCTTGGATGCTGGTGCAGGGGGTGTAATCGTGCCAATGATTGAGAGTGCAGAACAATTGATCGCGGTGCGCGATGCCTGTCGTTGGCCGCCTGCAGGAACCCGTGGGGTGGGTTTTTCCCGTGCTAATTTGTTTGGAAAATATTTCGAGGAATACCGCGAGGAAGCGCAAGCCCCCTTGTTGGTTGCGATGATTGAACATCATCGGGCTGTGGCAGCACTGGGCGATATCCTTGAGGTAGAAGGGTTAGATGCCATCCTAATCGGTCCCTATGACTTGTCTGCTTCTATGGGATTAACGGCGCAGTTTGATCACCCTGATTTTTGCGCCACGATGGAAAAAATTCGCACTCTTGCAGCGTCTAAATCGATTCCCGCAGGGCTCCATGTTGTCGCCCCCTCGCGCGAGCAGTTACAACAGCGCTTAGATGAGGGGTATCGGTTTTTGGCGTATTCAATTGATGCAGTCATGCTAAGTAGTGTTGTCAGTTATGCCGCTAATTGAGTGCTATTGCCCATCAATTGGGCCGTTGAAGGTGCTGGGCAAGTGCTTGCACAATGGCCATGACTTTGCAGTTTTATCAAATTCTGATGACGTTAACGTTGACTATCTACTATTTTTAGACTCTCGTGGGGTGAGCCGTGAGTTTAAGCAGTCCTTAGCAGACAAATTAATTACCGAAATTTCTCGATTGGGGAAAACATATATCTTAATTTGTCGCCCATTAGAGTTAACTATTTGGGCAACTCTAATTGGATTCTTGAAGATCAATAAAATAAATCCAAAAAAAATTATTACCAATATGGGATTTGTTGATTTCACTCCCAAGAAGCAATCAATCCTACAAGATGCCGTGGGACAAGTAGAATTAGTTTTGGGTAAAGGTGTAGCGAAAACCAGCTTTACTGAAAATTACATCTCGGCTGACAACTCTATTTCTTTATATTCAGTGCACTACAGCGAACGCTACCAATTGGCTATTGAGGATATTGCCCGGCAGCATGAACTGGTCATCATCAACACTCCCTTAGTAAACGAAAATATTGTCATAGAAAGAAAGCGTCCAGCATCTTTCTTTGCTGCGCAGATTGAATCTAATAAATTTAATCACTCAATTTCGAGGGCGCAGATTATTGATCTTCCGGATTTTGATGAATCACTAACGTATGATGCTGTTCATTACACATCTTGTGGCAATGAACTAATTTTTAATAAGGTTAAGGACTATCTATGAAAGAAGAAGAAATTCGACCGCAAAAAATATTCGACGAATATCTTCGTCTCGCTCGCGAGGACACCCAGACCTATTTTGGTCATGCGGAGAAAGTGGTCGGTACATGTCCTGCCTGCACTGCCAAGGGGGTGCCTGCTTTTATCAAGTATGGATTCACCTATGAGACATGCCCAAATTGCCATTCCCTTTATGTCAATCCGCGTCCTGTTGTAGAGGCTTTTTCCAGGTATTACACCGAATCTCCTTCATCGAGATTTTGGGCTACTACGTTTTACAAAGAAACGGCGGAAGCCCGTAAGGAGAAACTCTGGAAACCTAAAGCGAGATTGATTCGCGACACCATGAAGAAGTATGAGGCTGAGAACCATATACTGGTTGATATCGGTGGTGGATTTGGTCTGTTTGCAGAGGAAATCAAAAGTCTGAGTGGTCAGGCTCCCATCGTGATTGAGCCGGGGCCTCATTTGGCTGCGGCCTGTCGGGAAAAGTCCCTGCCAGTGATACAAAAATTTCTTGAAGATGTAGCTCCGGATGATTTACCCGCAGGCCCCAAAACATTTGTTAGCTTTGAGTTGTTTGAACACCTGCATGATCCTTCTACCTTCCTGCGCCAACTCAACGGCCTGATGGCATCAGGTGACTTGTTTATCTTCACCACACTTTCTGGCAGCGGCGTAGATATCCAAGCACTGTGGGAAGATTCCAAGTCCGTTACGCCACCTCATCATTTAAATTTCCTCAATCCACACTCCGTGGCCCTGTTGCTAGCTCGATTGGGATTTGAACATCTGGCAGTGACTACACCTGGAAAACTGGATATCGATATTTTGGTAAACAACCAAGCGGCAATTAAAGATCGTTTCTGGCAAACATTTGCAGCAACAGCTACGGATGCCGAAAAAGCCGCTTGGCAAGAAATGATTGCCTCCAGTGGTTGGAGTTCACACATGATGGTGGTGTGCCGCAAACCTTGAGCATTGCATGTCGCAAATCTGTGCACCGGTGGGGATGATAAACCGCTGCACAACCAACAGATAATCTGACTGAAACGGAGTTTTTATGAATATTCTGGCTCTAATTCCTGCGCGTATGGGCAGCAGCCGCTTCCCCGGCAAGCCGATGGCACCGATTCTCGGCAAGCCGATGATTGGCCATGTTTATGAGCGTGTAGCCCAATCCTCCTTGCTGACAACAACGGCAGTAGCAACCTGCGATCAGGTGATTTTTGACTATGTTGAGTCTATTGGGGGTACTGCTGTAATGACGGCAGACACCTATGAACGTGCGTCTGATCGCTGTGCCGAAGCCTTATTAAAGCTGGAGGCACTCAACAATACACGTTACGACATTGTGGTTATGGTTCAGGGTGATGAACCCATGACTCACCCAGATATGATTGCCGAAGCCGTCAAGCCCATGCTTGATGACCCATCCATTCAGGTCGTCAACCTATTGGGTGAAATCAAAGACTTGGCTGAGTTTGAAGACAGAAACTGCATCAAAGTAGTGTGTGATTTGCAGAGCAATGCCATGTATTTCTCGCGGGAGGCGATTCCCACACGTTGCAAGATCGACACTGTTCCTATGGGTAAGCAGGTTTGCATTATCCCGTTCCGCCGCGATTATTTGATCGAATACACCCGTTTAGCCCCCACTCCTCTGGAAATTGCGGAGTCGGTAGACATGATGCGTATTCTTGAGCACGGGATGAAAGTGCGTATGGTGCCGACCCAACACAGCAGCCAAGCTGTAGACACCCCCGAAGATTTGAAGAAGGTCGAGCAATTGATGTCTTTAGCGTAGTTTTTGTGTTGACTCGCAATCGCCTTATGCTTCCTGCTCAGATAGATTCAAGGGGAGAATGCATCGCCCACATCGATCCAGAAGGGTGGCATCGGGCGTCTACTTTAGCCCAGCAAAAGCTGCACGAGATTATCGAATGTGTATCGGTTGGTGCAGATCTTGATTGGTGGCTCAGTTCTCCTCCAAGCCGAAATCCATTCATTAGTCCTTTGTATTGCCACCTGAGGGTTATCTGTTATTTTGCTGAGGTTTGTCAGCGGGGTAGTCTGAACAGAGTGTCGGAGATCATTGTTGACTCTCCAGCCTTGCAGGGAATTCTGGAGCAATTGCTTCAGAAGCACGAGTACAACGGTATTGTTGTTATCTGTAAAAATGAATTCCGCCCCACTCAAGTACTACGTTCGCTGTTGCGCAATATCGCCGCTCATGGGCTGAGATACCTCATCCTCGGTTTTCCACGATTTAGCGTGTCCAGTATTTCCAGAGTTGGTGTTCTTGTTGACACGTTTATTCTCAAAGGATGGCTGGGAGGAGATCGCTACTATGGTGGTTCTATCAGTCATCTTAGCGATACGGATCGCGACACAGTTTGGCAGGTTCCAGAGTTCCTCAGTTCATCACCGAGCGAGTTAAAGTCCCAGCAACGCTTGCTACGGAATGCAAAAGACAATTACCTGTTTAAGGAAGCTGTATTAACCTTATCGGATTACCTTTTTGCTTTTCGAAAAGCGCTCTCACAACCCAAAGTTCCTAAATTAATGACGGTAAACTGTTGCGAATTACCCGTACATTCCCTTATTAAAGAGGAAATGGCACGCCGCAATGGCTTCGATCAAACAGTTCGTGGTTGGTTGAATTACCGGTTCTTTAAGAGGCTCCATAAATTAGGTGCGAAACCATGGCGGATTATTGACTGGTTCGAGAATCAGTCGATTGACAAGGGCTGGCACAAAGGGGTGAATGAGTTTTTCCCTGACAGCCACTCTGTGGGCTATCAAGCGTTCTCTGATGTGCCAAGTTATTTTTGTATGTTTCCCACAGAAGCTGAGCGATTGGCTAATGTGCTACCAACGGAACTTGCTGTGTTAGGTGATGGGTATGCGCAGTCACGTCAGCGTTATTGTCCAAAGTTACGGGTTGTTGCCGCACCTGCTTTTCGCTTTGGGCATTTATGGCGAGATCGCGGAGTGATGTTATCCCATAGACGTACCGTTCTCGTTTGTCTCCCCATTGACGCTACAGTGGCAATAGAGTTATTGCAGTGTGTTTTAAAACTGTCTCCCCAATTTTGGCAGTCTCTTAGTTTGGAGTTGCGCATCAGGCCCCACCCCGCGAGTCCTTTGAGCTCTCTGGGGCTGCCTGTGGATACCGTGTCCTATTTGGAAAGTCTGATCGACGCAAGGCCATTCATAGACGCTATTGATAACAGCCGGATTTTCGTTGGAACGATGTCAAGCACTTGTTTGGAAGCACTAGTTAGACATGTTCCTGTCGTTGTTTTTCAGGTAGTGGGTAGTGATTTCAATACGATCCCATCGGATGCACCGGGTAGTATGTTTGCGTTTTTTTCTAGTAGTTTTGTGCTTGAAGATCTTTTACGTCATTTTTCCAAAGATGCGCAGCACATTGCCGAATCTGTCTCTCAAGACATTGATGAGCTTAAGGTCAGGTACTTCTCCCCTGTGAACCAACAGGGCGTGATGAATTTTTTTGGCTGCAAGCCTTCGCTATCTGCCCCCAGTAAGGTAGAACAAACTGCATAAAACTATCGTATTCGATTTTTTGATAGACACCAATTGAGATTGATATGAAAGCATTGAACAAACGGGTTTTGGTTACAGGTGGGGCGGGTTTTTTGGGATCGCATCTATGCGATAAGCTGATTAGTGAGAACTATGATGTGCTGTGTTTGGACAATTTTTTTACAGGCAGTAAAGACAACATTGCTCATCTTTTAGGGCATCAACGTTTTGAGTTATTGCGTCACGATGTCACATTTCCGCTGTATGTTGAGGTGGATGAGATTTACAACTTAGCGTGTCCGGCGTCGCCGATTCATTACCAATCGGATCCTGTGCAAACCACCAAGACCTCGGTGCATGGGGCGATCAACATGCTCGGCTTGGCTAAGCGCTTGAAGGCTCGTATTTTCCAGGCCTCGACCTCGGAGGTGTATGGCGATCCCGCGATTCATCCGCAAACGGAGGATTACTGGGGGCATGTTAATCCGATTGGCACCCGCTCTTGTTATGACGAAGGTAAGCGTTGCGCAGAGACTTTGTTTTTTGATTACTACCGGCAGCACCAGTTGCAGATCAAGGTCGGGCGCATATTCAACACCTATGGGCCGCGCATGCATCCTAACGATGGGCGTGTAGTCTCTAATTTCATCGTACAGGCATTGCAAAACAAGCCGCTGTCGATATTTGGTCAAGGTGAGCAAACGCGTTCGTTTTGTTATGTGAGCGATTTGATCGACGCTTTTGTGAAGTTCATGGCCTCCCCAGATGGCGTGACGGGGCCGCTGAATCTCGGCAATCCGGGTGAATTCACCATTCGCGAGTTGGCTGAGACCATTATTGAGATGACGGGCTCCCGGTCAGAATTGATTTTCATGCCATTGCCGTCGGATGATCCCAAGCAACGGCAACCGGAATTAACGCGCACAAAAGCGACCTTGAATTGGGAACCCACCACGTCCTTGCGTGAAGGCCTGAGCAAAACCATCCCATACTTTGATTCACTTTTAAGCCAAGGTATCGAAACCCATGTCTGGTCACCCGCTTGAGCCGTCCGGGACGCCTTTTTTTTCGGTCATCGTACCGACTTACAATCGTGCGGAAAAATTACGTCGGGCCGCCATGTCTGTGTTGGCCCAGACGTTTGGGGATTTTGAGCTGTTGATTATGGACGATGGCTCCCGTGACCACTCGGAAGCCACGATGGCCGCACTCAATGATGAGCGGATTCACTATCACTGGGCGCCTAATTCCGGCGGGCCTGCAACCCCGCGCAATCGAGGTATCGCCTTGGCCCGTGGCCAATGGTTGTGTTTTTTGGATGCGGATGATCTGTGGTATCCAGAAAAGCTGCAAACGATCCATAACTCAATTGTGGCCAATCCGGCTGTGGATGTAATTTGCAATGATGAATATCAGCGCAATGTGCACAGTGATGAGCTGACTTATCTGCGCTTCGGGCCGGACAGCCCTGCGCTGTATGAAGAGATGCTAATCAATGGCAATCGTCTCTCCAGTTCCGCCACGGTTGTGCGCAGGACGGTGATTGAACAATCGGGAATTCGCTTTAATCAGTCCGGCGATTATTTTGCGGTTGAAGATTACGACTTCGCGTTACAACTGGCACACCAAGGCTACCGCTTCCGCTTTATTTCGGTGCCTTTGGGCGAGTATCTTATTGATGGCGACAACATTTCTTCAGAACCTGTACGCAATAGACACAATCTAGGCGTCTTGTTGCATGACCATGTTTTTTCCATACAAACATTTCAGGCCAATCGGGATCGTTTGTGGCGCCGTGTCAGTTTGCGCCTCAAGACTTATGACATAAAAGTCTTGCTGGCTCGACGGCAATATCTCAAAGCCGCGTCCGAGATCATCAGCACACTACTCCGGAGTCCCTTTGCTTGCGCTGCCTATGGCTCCGCGCTATTAGCGCGACGTGCCTATCAGCGGGATCGCGTCCATTCTTAGTACGGTGTCGCACCATGTACCGAGTCGAGTTTTTTTCCCATGCACGAGGCGCGCTCTTGGCTAGCCTACGGGCACTTAACGGGGGCATGGGTAACGAAATTTTGCTCCCGAGCTACATCTGTAGTGTAGTCACTGACGCCATCCACAGTGCAGGCTTTATCCCGGTTTTCTATGACGTGGATGACGCACTGCACCCCCTTTGGGATTCAGTGCAGTCTCAATTGGGGCCCCGTTGCCGCGCCTTTATCCTCGTTCATTATTTCGGTATCGCCCAAGACTGCGATTGTGCCTTGGCCTTTTGCCGCACCCATGATCTCGTGCTAATCGAAGACAATGCCCATGGATTTGGCGCTGAGTTTGCGGGCCGTCCTCTCGGTACCCTGGGTCATTTCGGCATCTCCTCGCCAAGAAAAGTGCTCGATATTCGTAATGGCGGCATCCTTTACTGTCCCCACGACGCCCCTACCTATACGGCACTCCCCCCTGCACCGGGCGCGGGTCGCTGGCACCTGAAACGCGCCATTAAACAACTGGTAGCGCCATACCCTGCGCTTGGCCAGCGACTAAAACGCAAACCTGACTATTTCTCCAAGGACGCCGGTCGGGAGCCCAGCGAAACCGTACAACTCTATGCCCCAGACGCCGCCGCGCACTCCAAAATCAAAACCTGGGATAGCGCCCGCGAACGAGCCCGGCGTCAAGCCTGTTGGCACCTTTGGCAGCGATGGGCCACGATCAATCACCTAGAGCCGCTTACCACCCACTTAGCCGTCGGCGATAGCCCCCTATGCTTCCTGGTACGAGAGCGAGATCAACGTCGGCGTGCCCGCTGGTTTGAGTGGGGCTGGCAACACGCTCTGGACGTGCACGCATGGCCCGGACTCCCCGACCTTGTCATCGAGCAACAGCTCTCGGGCTATCGACACTGGCAAACCCTGTTGTGCTTCCCTATCCCGATGAACATTGACCCCGACACACTGAGGCAACAGCTTGACCTGTGAACATTTCCCCGCCCACGACTCCTTATCCGTGCGCGTTGGCGGTCTCGAACTGCTGGATACCCCGTCTGACAACACC
>JACCDO011745977.1_pt1 | contig 28780 bp, 31 predicted proteins | sample 7446101 | NCBI WGS metagenome assembly JACCDO01 (sample SAMN15323440, study PRJNA562643) | freshwater metagenome | isolation source: river surface water | place: USA:Blue River Watershed | collected 2017-08-16
CCATTACATTTTTGTAAATTTCTTTTGCTAGTTCATTTATGTATAAAAACGAAGCGATAAAAGGTATGGCTTGAGGAGAATAATTACCTTGTTCTGTAACATATTGAACCAGTCCTTTTTTATCTTCTGTGGACATATTTTGTTTTTGAATGGTAAAACTTTCAAGCTGGGGGACAAGCTGTGGAGGATAATACGTAGGGACATATCTTTCATTAGGTGCGGGTTTTGAATAATCTAGATCTCCAAATTCATCATTAAATGTATTTAAAGATTTAAAAGGAAATTCTTTTCTTAAGTTATTTTGCTCTAAGAATTCTACGTAATTTGTAAATAATTCTTGCGTTACCCTATTTAAAAGCTCCTTCATCTGGGCATTCTGATTCTGGTCTGCCATTTCTATTTAGTGGCCAGAAATTCTCATTTGGCCCGGAATATTCTTCTCTTTGTATGTCTACGTTTCTTTCCAATCTTTTTCGCTTTCTGTGTTTTTCTTCTGTAACGTCTGGTTTTACCGCGTCGTTTACCGCCACCAAGCCCTATAGGTGAGCCCTGGTTTGAAAGTAATCCTGTTAAATTTTCAAGTTCTTCTAAATGTTTTTTATCGGTATTATCTAAGTTTGCTGATTTCTTCATTGCATCCATTAATTCTTGAACAGGGCTATTATAATCTCCAGTTAAGTTTAATGCTGTTTGAGAATAACCATTATATATCTCTTTAATTCGTTGTAATATTTGTTCCTCTGTTAGATTTTTCTTATTAGGGGATGATGATGAGGACGATGATGATGAGGACGATGATGATGAGGACGAGGACGAGGAATTACTAGATTCTTTTTTCTCTTTCCAATAAACATACTCTGCGACAAAAACAAATACATCTCTTTCGAGGACAATATCCAATTTATCCTGTGAATTAAAGTTCTCAATACTTTGTTCTAATAGTTTTTTTTCTTGTTGTAATAGAGCTAATGTGACTTTTTCAGCATTCGAACGTACAGGTTTTTTATTTGGATTAAACATAGAAGGTCTGTTGAGAAATTTCATTTCATTTTGTATTTCTTTTGCTTTCGCATTAATTTTTGCTTGGAGTTCTTCTTTTTTTGTATCACTTCCTGCTATTTGTGTTTCAAAATTCTTTATGACTTGTTCAACTGCGGCAACAAATCCACTTTCATTTTCTACTTCTACTTTTAACTTACTGATATATTCATTCAAAAAGGCGTCAGGATCAGTTAAACAGTGAACATAGGCTTGAAAATCTGCGTAATCTTTTTTGTATTTATATTGGCCCAAGGGATTTTTCGCATATTCTTGAATTTTTTTGCTTATAATTTTATCTAGAGAATTTTTAGCATCTTTAAATTTAAGGTAAGGGTTATTATTCCCTGAACCATAGGTTTCAAAGAGGAAACTTAAACCGTCAAATGCAGGATCGGGTATCACAGCAGGGTTACCCAGAGTTTTGAAGGAAGTATATTTTGGAAGTAGATTTAATTGTCTATCTGATATTTCACATACTAGTTTATCAAACAACAGTTTCTGTTCAGCATTGAGTATATTACTGCTAGTTACATAAGCCTTGAAAGTTCCATCAAACCCTGTTCCAACCGCGGGCTCAAAAAAAATACGTGGATAGAAACGAGGTATATCATTTTCTCTTGCTAATATAGCAATAGCCGTTGCGAAATCAAACCCATCCGCATCATCAGGTAAATGATCGACTATTGCCTCTGCTGCTTCGTTCAAATCTGGATGCTTTTCAAGCATATCAGTTAATATTTCATTCATTACATCTGAACCAAGCAAGTTATATTTCGCTGCAATGAAACAAAGAACATCCAATTTGGATTCTATATGTCCTAAGATATGAAAAAATACAGCTCCTTCATCTGTTTTCCAGCCTTGATTACTTAAATAATCAAATAAAGCATCCATAGCAATATCAGGAACATTATATTTTATTACCATTAATGCTATAAAGTCATAAGGCTCAGTTAAAACATTTTGAACATAGAGAAGTGTTGATAAATCTTTTCCAATAGAGGCTCCAGCTTGTTGTAACGAATATTCCATATCCAATAAATTAATATCGTATTTTATAAAAAAAAGAGCAATTAAATCATCTGGATGTGTAATTTTGGCTTGAAGATCCAATATGGCTTTAGGATCTCCTTCATTAAGGCTTTGGAATAGTGTATTTTTCTCTTCTTCTGGCACATAATTGTGAAATAAATTACCAAGTAATGTTTCTTTATCTTGAACTAACATTAAAATATTTTCTGGAGTCTTATATTGTTGTAAATACTCATCGTAAATAATTTTTGTTTCAGAGGCTTCTTCTTTATGAACGACACCCGTTACACCTGGAAAAAAAGTGTATCTTACTGGATTATAAATAAATTCAGTAACTCGTCTTTGATCCACTGGAATATGACTTGTCTTTCCTGCAATATATTGGAAAAGATTAATATTTTTATCTGTTACATTTGCTGATATTATTCCTTTTGTGCTAAGACCTATATTTCTCACATTTACCATATTATTTATGGCTTCAATTGGTAATTCCTTGGAAATTAATACTTCCTTATATTGATCAAGAGTTCGAATAGTAAAATTATAATGTAACACTCTTTGAACAGTATCAAATTCAGGTATGAATTGATACGGATTTTTTAAATACTTTCCTAAATTTTGTTCAGCATCAATTAAGGTTTCATTTAAAACAAATTCCGCTATATTGAATAAATACTGGAACGCTATATGAAAAGCTTTGTATTCAGCTTTTATAGCGATAAATTCTTTATCTTTTATTAAGTCGTTAACTGTATTTATGTCCTTAAGACGAAAACTATACGGGATTTGTTGAAAAGTAGTATAATTAAAATATTCATCTGGAAAATTATTATTTTTCAAAAAAAGCTTATAATTGGTAAATAAACTATTTCCCAAGGCATTTAAATCTTCTTCAGATACCACTATTTTCTGATTTGACATTTCTATTCAGTTACTAGAAATTCTTATTTGCTCGGGAATATTGCGTTTAATGTTTCTTGGTTAGTCTATGTTTACTAGACTTTTTGACTTTCTTTGTTCGTCTATTGCGTTTGCGCTTCGTCAAACGCCCTCCTTCTTGTTCTCCATAAGCTGTTTCAAATGCCTCTGTTAACACGTCTTTATTGTATCCTTTTCTTATAAAATATTCATATGCTGCTTCAGGATCTTCCTCTGGATCAGGAATTGTATTAAAACTAGAACTAGATAAATTTCGCATATTTTTATACTCTTGTTCCATTAATTCACGAATAGCGGCCTTCGCAATTTCTCTTTCTTTTGCTTGTTCAGCTTGTCTAGCTTCTTCTGCTTTTGCCTGTGCTGCTTTTGCTTCTTCAGCTTGTTTAGCTTTTTCTCTGTTTTTAGATATATTATTGAATTTACTACGAAAAGGTCCTCCATAAACCATCTCAAATGCCGTTTTTAAATTTTCTGTTTCAGAATTATTTATTAATTTATTATTCAGTATAGCAAAATAAGCTTGCGCTGGATATTTGTCTGGATTGGGAATACGAGTATCAGACTGAATTAACTTTTTAATGACCTCTAATGCTGGTAATTTTTCTAATTCACTTTGATAAGAGTCCCAAAGCTGTTTAAAAACCCTTTCTACTCCTTCTTTTCCTCTTTCTTCTGAACGTTTATTAAATGTAATATCTTTAAATAAATTCCTAAATTGATCATATTTGTCTATCAAAATGTTTAATTTTTTCATTTCTTTTTTTTGCTCCAGTAACCATTTCGCTCCTTCTAATTTCTTTGTTTCTTCAAAGACTAAATCGTTCTCTCCTCGTTTTTTATATTGAGGTATATATTTTTGATAGTATTGGATATCCTCATTAATTTTTTTGTCTTCTGAAAAAGAGTATATGTATCTTCCAGAGGAATTTCTTATGTATCGTCCAAAGGAATTTTTTTGTGGTTTTTCATAATAATATTTATAGAAAGCCCATTCTCTAGGTATAGCATATTCTCTCGCTTCCTCAGGGTTACTGGTTTCGGCCATTTTTTCTAAATAGAACCAGCGGTATGGAAGTTTTTGATATAATTCATCCATAAACTTATCATCAGAATCTTCTACCTCGCGCTGCTTTGTGCGTCTTATTATTGCCCCTTCTACTACTTGTTTAGCCCAATTACTAGACATCTCTACTTAGCACTTGCAATTCTATCCGCCAGTTCACGTAAGAAATTAGCGGCCTCGGTCATATCAAACGGTTCGCTTGGAGGTTCCCCTTCCGCAATATCATACCAATACAAATGCCCAGATCGTTCAGCTTCATTATGGGAGGACCACACTAACCCTGCCTTGGCGGCCCTTAGCTCGGGAATCACTGAACTCAGATTAAAATGGAGAAGTCTGGCTGATCCCATACGAGACATTAAAACATCTTCTATCTTTACTTTGTCCAGTAATCCTGAAAAGAAAATGGCGTCCCAACTCTGTTGAGGTTTGTTATTGCCAAACCCCAAGAAGGTAGAATCGTGAACGTGAAGTTTACTCATAATGGCTGGAGTAGGCTCATCCCCTAACCAGACAATACGTACAGGTTTCGTCGCATTCGTGACATACGTTAACGCCAATCGTAAATCTAACGCATCTTTTATTTTGAAGACAGCATCCCATTCAATCGTGAGAGCCCAGCGGGGTATATATTTTCGCCCATCCGCGAGAATCAAAATCCGACGACCTCGTCCTAATAATTCAAGCTCCAACACGTGTAGTCTGTTCGGGAGTAAGTGTTCCTCTCCCACGATCCATAGTTTCTGGCCTTTTAAAGAGCCTCCAAAGCCCTCTACACGAACAGTATCCATACTAGTTTATTTAGATCTCCTTACTTTGCGCGTTTTACGCGAAGATTTGTGAAGTTGTTCCATATTGGCGCGTCGGCGTTTCACAGTCTCCACACATCGGGTTTTTAAAAGTCTTAACCTTCTATTTTGACGATTAAATTGTCGCAGAAATTTGGAAGGTCTATCGTGATGTTGTCTATTATTGCTCCATCCTCCTGTCTGAATAGCTAAATGAGGATACGTACACCACATTCTATAGTGTCGCCTATACGCATCATCAATAGCCACACTCAGTCTATAATGAAGAATGCGCTGATACGTTTTTTCGTGAATTAAAATGAAATGCGCAGACCAACCCGTAAGTTGAAATAAAGGTGGCTTATCCTGGAGCTTACAAGCACGATGGACAACAATACTGCCCCCTGTAAAGACTTCCCATTCCTTGCGGCGCTCCCACAAAATAGGAAGTAATTCTTCAAAGCGCTTTTTCCAACCGTCCACGAACAAACAATCGTCCTCTAAGACCAGCACCCACGGATACTTTCGTTCATTGGCGATTTCCACCGCTTTCTGATGGGACAAACTACATCCCTTCCACCCATCCTTGCGTTTGATGGCCTCCACTCGTTCATAAGGCAAGTGTTCTTTGTTTAGTTGTTCCGTGATACTCAACCAACGGTCAATCCGATGTTTTAAATTAATGATGAGGATGTGTGGAAACTGCATCCCTACTATCAGAGCAAATAGAAAAACATTTGCGCTTTTCGTCTTCGGTATACGAGGCCATTTCAGGCATCATACATAAACTGCCCTGGAGTAAAGGTTGACCTGGACAACAGAGAATATGTTTCTTTGTTGTGATAGCATAATGTTCATAGGTATGGTAGAACAAATGAAGATCTAATCCTCGTTTACCTGATTCTAAAGTCAAGTATTCTAACGTTTTACCGTCTTTACAATGAATTAATCTGCGCTTACAATTGGCCAACCAGTCTAGAGTAATCTTGTATTCGGGTTTGTCGTGACCTAACCAAAGCTGACCTTCTTGATACCAGACATCTATTTCTACGTCCATTCCTCGTAAGGAACGCTGAATTAACACACCAAAATTATTTTCCATTTCTTTGACCGGTCCATTGAGATTTCCACGGTGGCAAATATGAAGATTCACGGGGACCGCAAAAAAATCTTCTCTTTCCTCGGGTATTTGACGCCAGCTTCCTTTGCCCACTAACCATTTACAAATACGCAGTTCTCCAAAGGTACACTCAGCCCATCGCTCGACCTCTTTTTCCACCTTCATTAACGTAAAAATATCGGGTTGTTTCACCCAGCGAAATAAGGTGCTATGAAGAATATCATTATGGTAAGGGACATCGCAAGGAAATTGGTTATTTTTCAAGGCCTCTTCAATATGCTGTCTAAGTTTTAAAATATTCTCTTCGTCTTCACTGTATCCTGCTAACGCAATTCCTGTAGGTGTCCACACTAATCCACGGTAAACGATGGTAGTGGCGAGATTCGCATCGGCAATTAAATTGGCGACACATTCCATCATTGCTGGAATAAGAGGTTCTGTGGTTAATGAAGAACCAAATTTCACGCACTGAAGAAGAGTCTGATGAAGAAGTCCATCACCTTTTTTGGGAACAGGCGAATAAAAACATCCCTGTTCTCCCACGATACCTTTTAGCTTTTTCACCAGACGGTTAAACGCGGGTTCCAAATACCAATCACCAAGACTGTAGGCGGCGATACAGCGGTCTTTGGCTATATCCGTATGGATGACAGGTTTGGTTCGGTAATGAATATTTCTCGCATTCATATCTTCATAACGCTTTTCCATTTAGCCAATTGTAGTGGTATTTCTCTAAGTCTCTTTGAGGAAGTCCCTGCGGAAAACGTCTAAATCTTCGGGAACACCTAATCCCCACATACCTGAGCAGAGTTTCACACGAATATGTTGACCATCCGCAATCGCTTCATTGTAAACGGGACAAACATAGAATTCGTTTTTCACACGAATATTTTTCGCAATCATCTGTTTCGCATAGCTTACAAAATCGCTCCCACGCTTCCAACCATAGAGTCCCACTGTCGCAAACGGTGAAATCCATTTTTTTTCTTGGACTTCCGTCACTAAATTGTTGACGTCCACCTTCGCATACGACCATTTCAAATCGTAAGGATTTGGTTGATAAAAGGTTAATATACATCCATCGTATTCTGGATTTAACAAGGCTTTGTAAAAACTATCAGGAACCCACTCCAGATATTGATCCGAATTAATAATCAATAGAGGTTCTTGTTTATTGATTTCAGCTTCCGCTAATAAGACTGAACACGCTGCGCCTTCCGTTAAGCCATCGGTCTTATGACAAGTATAACTGACATTGGAAGGAACATCCCAAAACAATCTATCGATGGTATTTCCACTCACGTGGGAACTTCTCACGATTAAATGGAATTTGAGTTTGTAATGGTCTGATGGGATATCTTTCGGTATCATATTTTCAATCACCCACTGGATCATCGGTTTTCCACCCACAGGAATAAACGGTTTGGGTATAGTATACCCTGCGTCTTTGAAACGTGATCCTTCACCTGCCATCGGTATGACTACGTGAAACGTAACCGGTCGGTTGGCGGGTAAGGTGCGGGGTATAATTTCCCCTCTCTTTTCAATCGCATAGAGTGTCTCACGAAGCAGAGAATAGGTCACATCTTCTGCGTCTTCCACTTCTAACACGTGTGCGCCTGCCGCATAGGCGGCTGTTCTTCCTACGTGACTGTCTTCCACAATAAGACACCATTCTTTTAATAAAAAACACTCGCGCATCGCCTTTTCGTAGATTTCAGGAGAAGGTTTAGGATGAACAACATCTTCATTACTATAGGTTGCTTCAAACAATTCCTGAATGCCTAAATACTGAAGAGTGTTATCCAACGTTTTTCTTACCGAATTCGAACAACAGAATAAACGAAATCCTTGATTGTTTAACGTAATTAAGAGAGTGCGCAAAGATTCTCGTGGTTTGGCTACTTGTGGAAGTCTTTCCAAGGTAAATTCTTGTTTTTTCTCAAACAATTGTCTTCCTTCCTCCTCTGTTAATAGGCCTTGCTCTCGTAATAGCTTCACTTTGAGATTTGTGGACATTCCTTCGTAGTGGAGTTGATGCTCAGACCACGTAAGGTATTTTTCGGGTTTCACATATAACAAAGCATCCCGAAAGGTTTCGTAATGAAGCAATGTCGTGTTGACTAAGACCCCATCCAAATCAAAGAGAATAGCTTTAATAGGATGCATATCTTGTTTAGAAAATATCTTTTCTACTTTAGATGAACCGCAGTCTACAGTTGTTTGGCACCGCTGTTATGCTCTTGATTTTGTTTGATTTACCCTGGCTTTTTCTTATTGGAGAAACCGCCCAAAAGCTTGTTTTGCGTATTCAGGGTCAAGATATGAAGTTGCGTTACGCACCTGCTCTTGTGGTGTATTTAGCACTTGCCTATTTGGTCACCAAAACGGAAAGTCCTATGGAAGCCTTTAAAGTGGGTGTGGCCGTCTACGCCGTCTACGATTTCACCAATTATGCGATGTTTAAGAATTACACGTTATCCTTTGCGATAATGGATAGCATCTGGGGAGGTATTTTGATGGCAATGACTCGCTACGCCTTAGACCGAATCTTTTAAATGAAAGGGTTGTAAGCCCAATGGAGCAAGGCTTGTCTTTGTTTCGGTCTACACGTCAAATCGCCAGGGCTACAGTTTTTCTTAATTGCTCCAGCGTGTCTGGTAAAGGCTTTCCAGCGACCGATTTGGACAGCGTCTAACTCGGGTAAACGTCGGCCCATCCAGTAACGACAATACCACTGAAACCATCCTCGTTCATCCGGATTCTTCACGGGATCATTGAGGATATCACGACCCATACTGTTCGAATGTCGTCGTTTCCCCTTGGGAGGAGGAACCCAACCATTCGACACCCATTGACTCAAAGGCAAACGTGATTTAATCTGAAAATAGTTCAGACTTACATCAGGTTTTTGGGGAGACAGCTTGCCCAGTGCTAACGCACGTAAATACCATTCCGCTGGAAATTCGGAAATACAATCATTCAGATATTTGCCTTCAAAAGCACCCAAAGCAAGGATCTCACCCGGATCTAAATAGGGTGTAAATCCTGCTGCAAAATTTGTTCCTGGTTCTTCTTCTAAGATATATGAGTAGCCTTTGCGCATTTTGTTATTCACGGTTATCGTTTGACCCTTATGGAAAGTAGCTAAGGGTCTTCCACTGGTCTTCACTTGCTGGAGCATCTGGTCTGGCGTAGCCATCTACCCATGGGTGTAAAATTGCCGCCTCCAAAACCCCAGTGTCCAGTAGATTCCCCATGTTTCCTCAACCTCCTCACCCCTTACATAAACAAGAACAAACTTACGTCAATTCCTTAGGAGCGAAAGAAAAGGCCCTCCACGAATTAGCGACCCAAATGCTCGGGTCCTCTTACTTTGTCGGTAAAACCCACGCCTTCCGAGCCTGGGAAAAGAAACAAAAAGAGACCAAGAAATAGATGGGCTGGCGGAATTGGTTCACCCGAAAAAATAACAAACCTGTCTATAAAAATCTTACACCAGAGCGAAAACTTTTAATGAAGGAAATTGGTGAAAAAATATTGGATGTCCTAGAAGATCAAATAAGAATCAGAGGAAAACTCAATGTTCAAAAACAATATATGTTAGAACAAAAAATAAATTTTTTGAAGAAATTAAAGACACTCTTAGAAAACGAATACGAAATTGACGATGATCTAATCTTTTTGAATATACGCCCTGCGGAAATACTCAAAAAAAATTCCCGTTTCCTTATCGCTAAGAAAAATATCAATACTACTGTTCAACAACTCAAGAACTACCGAAGAAAGTTAAATGTAAATATAGAACCTGGCCAGAGTAGAAATCAAGGACGCATACGTGAATTCATTCGTATGCCTATCAACCAACCGCCTACTCACGAGAATTCCAATAATCCTACACTGGAAAATGAGGAAAATGATGAAGAAGAAAATCCTAAACCTCTCAGCGGTGGAAAAACACGTAAAAGAAGACGAAGCTAATCCAAAAACACTACCTCCAACAGAAGAGTAAAATCACGACCATTGAGGTCAATACAACGATCAAATTCGTCCCTTAGCGCAATATCTAACGTGGCCATTCTTGAAATCGGTGCTGGATACGACGAATAAAGCGGTTCAAAGGTCTCTTTATTCAGAAACTTATAGTTGTCTCGTAATTCATCAAAATAAATAATGGCGTGAGGTTGCTGACGTCCAACCGATCGCTCAATGGTATTCAAGTCTTGGGTATTGTCGTGATTGATATACACATAACAACGTGTTAATAAGAATTCTAAGTCTACAACATTAGGTGATACGATAGTGGATCCCGATCCCGATGAATAATCGGCACGACTAAAGCCCAAGAATTTCGCAGGAGTATTTATTTTTTGGAGGGTATTGTGTTGGTCATAAAAGTCTACATAGTCTCCTGTCGCAAATAAGAAAGCAAAACTAGCTGCTCCTGTTATTCTTGATAATGTGAATCGGCCATTCGTAGAATTAATTAAAACAGCATAGGTATTCGCAAGACCAGGTAAACTATTGATGGCTGAAGCAAAGGCTACACAAACAGTTTCATACGTGTAGCGTCCGGGGGGAACCGTCACATTCCATTTCGTGTTGCCTTCTTGAAAAGTGAATTGATTCCAGCCTGTATTGATGTTATACAAACAGCCAGGGATGGTGCCTCCTGCGATTTGGATTTTTACTACGTCTTTTAGTGGTCTGTATAAACGAAAACGGAATTCGCTCGGGTTCGGATATTGTATAAGATTCCGATCACGACTATTGATTTCGAGTAACATTGTGGTTTCTCGGCGCTCATTTCGTTTAGGGTAGGCGATGGTCACCTGTTGTCCTGAGGATTGGACTTGTCCCGCTTTTTCATAGACATTCATTCTGTCTTCTCCTACTAGAAAAAACAGCATGTTTTGTTCACCGTGCGGATCTGGAGCAGGGTCAAATTACACGAGTATTTCTACCATTAATACCAGGGACCCTAATGCACCCACTTTGGATGTCTTTCACCAGATTCTGATTGATACACCCACTACTATCTTTACAAACCATCACGCCTTCACACCTACTTTTGAATCGGTGGGATATGTCAGCACAGGAACGGGATCTGTTTTTGTTGACATCAGCAATACTGTTGTGGCGATGAGTGTGTCAGATAGTGGAGGCCGAGCAGTCGAACAAAGTTTGGAATACCAATTGTATCAACCAGGCAAAGGTCACGTGGTAAATCTGACTTTATCACCCCAATACTCAGGCACGTTTGATAATTCGGTTGCAGTCCGTGCAGGAATTTATGATGACTATCGTGATAAAAATACTCCTGCTGGAACAACTGGTTCCCCTCCTTTCTTATATCAAAGTTCTATCTATGGTGGAACCGGTGTGGAATCTAATCAACCCAGTATGGGTCATTTTTTTGAACTGTCAGGAAACCAGTGGTTTGTAGTAGAACGATACAATAGTCCTAACAATATAATCAACGTAACACGCGTTCCTCAAGCCGAATGGAATACGGATACAGTGAATGGAAATCCAGCGACATCCCTAAGCGGATTTAATTTGAGCGCAAGCACACCTTTAGTCTTATTTTTTATAGAAAGACAATGGTTGGGTGTGGGTATCGTCCGAATGGGCTTATACTACAATGGAATTCCCGTGTATTGTCATATTTTTGGAGAAACAAATAGAGGTATTCGTAGACCCTATACACATCTCAATAAGTTGCCCATACGGTATGAAATAGAAAAAGTGGCTGGTGGTTCACTCAGCACAGCTACGATGGCGGCCATTTGTGCGTCTGGACAGATCGGTGGGGATTATGTGACTTTGGGTGCTATTTTTTCTCTTCCTGCTGGATTAACAGTCTCAAAAATTAACACAGGATCACCAGAGATTCTACGTCCTGTCTTATTGCTTCGTTTACAGCAAAAATATTGCCGTGCGACTTGGAAATTGTTGGATGTTGAACTTTTTTTAAAGGACGCTGGATTTTATTCAGTCTTTCGAAATCCTACTATTACGGGATCGATTACTTGGACATCTCATCCTGACTCTCGCTCTATGATCGAGTATGCCTACCTAGCGGATAATTCAGCAAGCACTCGCACAGTTTCAGGAGGATTGTGTATCCGCAGCGGATTTGCCAGCACACGAACAAGCCTTCAAGATGCATTAGCAAGTTCTGAATTAGTGACACGAACCCAATTTAGTTCGGATATTGCGGGGAATCCCGATATTTTATTAATTGCGGCGGGATCGTGGACAAATGGCTCTGAAGCCTATGCGAATGCGCGTTGGATTGAAATTGTATAAGAACTTATCCAATTAGGGAAATTGTATAGCAAGCTCTCCAATTAGGGAAATTGTCTAGCAAGCTCTCCAATTTGGAAAATCGTCTAAACCCTTTTGAACAAACCAAAGTAATGTCTATCCCCGTTGTGATTGTCCATATTGGTGAGTCCTACTACCTCAAAGACGTTGTAGAAGTCAATGCGAGACGCAATCCAGTTTTTTTTGTGGGTGACGATGCCAATGCCTACCTCGGCCAGATTCCCAATGTCACGCACATCCACTACAAAACGTTTCAAGATACCCATCTTCAACGAATGCAGGATCATTTCTTAGAACTCGAAAAAGGACTCCAAACGAAACAGCTCAATATAATCAACGACGGATTCAAATGCACCAACAATGGAACCTACCAGTTCCTTTGTTTTGCGCGGGTCTATTTTGTCAAGAAATTAATGGAGCGCCACAATCTGGAGTTGGTGTTTCACGTGGACAGCGATTGCTTTCTCTTAGAAAAGACGGATGACTTGGCAGAAGTAATGGGAAAACGTTTAGCTTACGGTATAGAGCACGTCCATAACAACATTCATATGGTGGGTAGTATCCACAATGCTTTCTTGACCAAACAATTTTGTGATGCCTTTCTACAACTCTACGATGATATTTATGTCACAGGAACCAAACGAAACCTTTTAGAACATAAAGTGATGTGTATCCAAAATAAGATTGGCGGTGGAAAAATCTGTGATATGAATTTGTATTATATCTTGTGGCAACAGAAACTCTTAGAGATTCTGGATATGACGCAACCTTTTTTATATAAAGGTGAGCTCTGTGTCTTTGACCATTGTATCGGAAATTCTACAGGGTTTGAAGGTGGACAAACGTATCTGACTACTCGAGACGAATTTGGAACCATCAAGAAGCTGCGTTTTGACAAAGGCAAAGTTTACCAAAGCACGAAAGCGGGAAAAGAGATTCGCTTGTTAAGTATTCATTTCAATGGAACCGATAAACAACGTATTCTTGGCTTTCGCAGACTTCTTAAACTATAGTGAGCGCAATACCTCCATAGAGAGCCGCCATTTCGCTGAAGGAAGACCAGTAGGAACCCCACAATTCGGTAGATTTAGCTAAGGCAAAGAAATCGGTGACGGCGTGTATCATTCCTTCCTCGGTTTTGCGCGATAAGACATTGGCTGGAAAGACACAGCGATCCGCGAATTCCGTCAGAATCTGTTCTTTGACTTTGGTATCATCGGTCGCAATCACATAAAAAGCATTTTTGTTTTCACGCATCTTTTGAAGAAAGTGTTCGAGAGGACTTCCTTCAATGGATTTTTTGTTGTCGCCACGACGAATATGGACACCAATGGCTCTTTCCCACGGCACATTCGCACACCGTCTATCAACAAGTTCTTTGACTTGGCGTGTAGGTCTCAACGCACGCAAATGCGTCTCCCATTTGTCATTGGTATAGAATTTCCCATACGATTTCAAATATAAATCCGATTTCTGGTCCCAACGTCTATAGACAAGATCCCAAGTATCTCTGGATTGGACTTCTATAGCTTGATACAGATCTTCTGTCACCACTTTACACGTTTTGGGTAAGGTCTCAGGGTCTATCACTGCGCCAAAGCGACAGAAACATTCCGGTGACATCGGAAACCAGTGGATCACCAAGGATAGGTTGTGTTTTTCTGCGACACAAATGCCTGACACTAAGGCACGAATCCGGTTGGCGAAACCTGCGCAGACTTGAAGGTGAAGAGTGGGCATCCTGATAGGCTTCCGACAGACTCCTTAAAGTTTCCAAAACAGCCTTTTCACCTGCGTTCAACAAGCCTAAGCATATTTTGTCAGGTATAACTATCGGTATCACACTGCAGGGACTTCAATCTATAGTTCGTTCATTTCGCTCTGATCTTGGTGCGTTTTACGTCTTTGCTGGATCTCGTGTTCACACGAATTGGAGTTTATGGAAGAGGGAGCTGTCCGATATTCGCCCTTTTTATGCTGTCAAGTGTAATCCTGATCGCACTCTTCTAAAAACCTTGGCTTCCCTGGGAGCAGGATTTGATTGCGCATCCGGTCGTGAATTGATGGAAGTCACGGAAGTGGGGTGCGGTAAAGGAGACTTCAAGGACAATGTTGTCTACGCCAATCCTTGTAAACCTATGCGTGATCTTCAAAAAGCCAAAGCGCTTGGATCTCCTACCACGGTAGTGGATTCCTTTGAAGAAGTGGATAAATTAGTATCAGTCAACTGGAAGGGTGGTGCTTTATTGCGTCTTCTGGTGGAAGATAAAAGTAGTCTGATGCCGTTTTCCCGTAAATTTGGATTGCCCCCTGAGAAAGCGGCAGCTGTTGCGAACTATGCCTTTGCGCGCGGTATTCAGCTCAAAGGTGTTAGCTTTCACGTAGGATCTGGTTGTATGGATCCTCATCAGTATAAAAAAGCAATTCAAACCTCGCACCAAGTTATCACTACTCTGAACTCATCAGGCCACGATGCCGATCTCGTGGATATTGGAGGAGGATTTCTCTCCAGTAGTGAACAATTTGAACGTTACGCACGAACTATACGTTGCGCATATGTCACCTATGAGAAAAGACCACTCCGTTATATCGGAGAACCAGGACGGTTCTTTGCAGAATCCGCGTTTGATTTATTTGTCCAAGTTATCGGTAAGAAACCGAATTTGACCACAGGTGGTTGGCGTTACACTATAGATGAAAGTCTCTATGGCCAATTCTCCTGTATTCCCTTTGATCATAAGCATCCTACTTGGGTTCGCATTCCAACCTCCTACGAGAATAAAGATCAACCTGCGCGAAAACGTGTAAACGGAACACTTTATGGTCGCACGTGCGATAGTCTGGATATGATTGCTGAATCCCAGAATATGGAAGAGCTAGAGGTGGGAGATTGGCTCTGGTTTCCCCATATGGGCGCCTACACCAGTGTCACCGCCAGTGAATTTAATGGGTTTCCTAAACCTCCTCTTCACGGTATAGATACGCATTTATATTTGCCTTCCATTGAGCAAGTCAAAAAAGAAGGATTTCAAGATCGTTTTCCGCAATCTGTCTCCACGGTCACGGCCGTCTCGATTCAGAAACCAGGACCCATGGACTGCCCTGCTATCGCGTAAAAATTGAAATGAAAATCCTCACCTCGTCCAGCATAGCCCAAATGGATTCTTCTAGCTTTTATACTCAAATTCAAGACGATGCTACTCTTTCTCGCAATGGTGGCATCATCCTCAAAGGACGCACACGAAATAGTCGCCAACCGGTTCACTTGATTCTTGTCGTGGATACCAGTGGATCTATGGAAATGGAAGATAAACTTGCTTCTGTCAAACGTTCTATTACTCTTATGCTTTCTCTTCTCAGTGCTGACGATCGATTAAGTCTTGTGACTTTCGCAGATGACTCGAAGACATTCTTAAATCGCGTGATTCCCACTCCAGAAGAGCGTCAAGCCATTCAATATCGCGTAAATAATCTCAGTTCGGATGGCAGCACCAATATGAGCGCAGGTTTATTGGAAGCTCGTGGATTAGTGGAACCTCCCTCTTCAGGACGCAAACAGGGTCTTGTTCTTCTTACCGATGGTCACGCCAACATCGGTGTTCATACAGAAGAAGGATTGATTGATATCTTAAAACGTATTCAAACCGAAAGTCCGGGCCTCTCCTTAACCACTGTAGCTTACGGAGTTGACCACAATGCGGAAATGCTCACCAATATGGCCAAAGCAGGAGGTGGTGCCTACAATGTCGTCAGCAATTTAGAAGATGTCGCTACTGTCTTTGGTGATATCCTTGGTGGTTTGATCAGCATCAGTGCTCAGAAAGTGGAAGTTCAACTTCCTCCTGGTGCCACTGCTCAAACCTCTTATCGCACGGAAACCAATCCCGATGGTATGACCACCATTTATATTGGTGATCTCTATGCGGATGCGGAAATCACTATTCTCTTCAAATCCGCACCCAGCTTTGGTCCAATTCGCATTAAAGGCACCGATATGACCACCTTAGATGTCATTGATGATATTTCAGAACCTACATTACTCACTGACATCAACAATATTCCTATGTCTCTCATTATGGCCGAATACCGTCAGAAAACAACTGATCTCTTAAATAAACTCCGTAAAACCTCCGTATCTATCTCTGTTCTTCAACCCGAGATTGAAGCCTTTATTAAACAAATCCAAGACGATGACCGCGTAAAAGATCATCCGCTCCGACCAATGCTTCTCGAAGATCTTGAAAATGCTCTCAAGCTCTCTAAACGCGGTGGACATCTCACCCAAAGTGAAACGGTAGAAATGGCTCAACACTCGGCCTACATCGGAACCTCAAAAGGTCTTCGCAGCACCACCAATCACGTTCCTCGTGCTCCCATCCGTCGTCAAGTGGCTACCAATTCACTCCATTATGCTCTTCCTGCTGCGACTTCTCTTCCACCATCCCCTCCTCAAACAACACCGGTTCTTTCCGCAGTGACCTCTCCTTTTGCCAATCGTATGCAAGCGCAAATCGCCAGTGTTATGCGCACAATGAGTCAACAATCTTCAGAAGAAGAAAACTCTAATGTCTAGGTAGAATGGTCAAACATCAGACAAGAAAACTCGGCCGCGGTATGGCCACAATGCACGGTGTTCAACACTGGTATGTGCGCGAATTTGAAAAACTGGGATGGATGGTCTTAGCCAAATCCAAAGGATACACCGATAAAGTCAATTCCTACAAAAAAAGTATTGATCGTCTTATTTATACTATTGAACAGCTTTCAACGGAATACCAAAATCAGAATCGCAAACACGATTTACATGTTCTCTTAGCAGAGTCTAAAATTCTAAAAAGCTTTGTCAATAAACATCTTTAATTTTTACTGCCTAAAATTTGAATGTCATTACCCTTACTAGGTAGGGAAAAAATGAGGCTCCTAGCACTTTTTCTATTTTTCTTAGAAGTGGTTTCTCTTCCACTTCAACAAACTAGCTTGATAAGTCTCCGCACAACAGAAACTCCACCGAGCACAGGTGGAAATCGTATTTTATACAAACCACTTGTTTTAGAAGAGTGGTCTTTCTCTTATCAATTGGTCCAAAACTGGTCACTGCCATGCTCTTTACCTGATATATCAAGTTTGACTCTTACAGAGGGTCTTTTACGATCTTCCTATCCTTTTGGAGAGGGTATTTGGTTTCTCTGTCGTGATGTGCCTGTGGGAAGTAATCTTTCCTACACCCCTGCTCCTGTGTTGATTATGAATCTTCAAGAAGATGGCACTCTCCTTCAGTGGGCATCGGATTCCACTAGTTATCCACCAGGAACCTCTACGAATCTTGTGTATACGTGGTATGATTCTATCGTTCAAAATCAAGTCTTCTATACGTTGGGGGGATTTTCCACGGGAGGTCCCACAGGACAGGCTCGGCCAGCGCAACCTCGCCTTCGTATGGATACCGGTCCAGGAACACCTCCTGATGTTCAAGGAGCTTTAGCTAACATCGCCACGAATGTAAATCCAACAGGGATGAGTATTATGACCAATAGTTTATATATTCCAGCTTTAATTCCAAACGGAACCAGTGCTCCTTTCTTTAGTATTTATCAAGTGGGAACTGAAAATGTGCTTCCTACATCAGTTCGTTCTATTGTTAGTTATGCTGTCTACAATGAACCTTTAATGCTTAGCGTCTGGACATTTCCCTATATTGATGTGGTTTGGTATACCGGATTTAATCGTTTACCTTATACTGCTCGCACGAACTTTAGCGTAACAGATCCATCACAAATGACAATGGTCTTTCCTATGCCACCTAGTAGTTCATCAGGAACACTAGGTGGACCCACGTGGAGAGTCAATACAGCCCGTTTTGAAGGAGACTATACATCTACAGGTGAAACAATCTATCTAAATAACGGCACTACCATAGTAAAGAATAATGTCGCGGGACTCGCTCAAGGGCTACCCTATGAGAACATTCTTCAGGCCCCTCCAGGATGGAAATTTATGGACCTTCACGCGAGGGTTGTCCTTCTCCCCTCTCCAAGTGCCAGCAGCACGGCAAGTGCCACATCTACCGCCACTGCGACGTCTTCCTCCTCTCCGAGCAGCTCAGCCAGTGCCACCTCCACCTCCACCTACACCCCAACCTTTTCCGCTACCCCCAGTCCCACTTCCCAACCAAGTTCCACCGGTTCACCTTCCCCCTCTGCGTCTGCCTCAGCCTATCCGTCCAGCACCGCTACCGCTAGTCAGGACCCTCAACGAAGTCCAGAACCCAGCCTTTCAAGTTCACCCAGCTCCACTCCGTCAAACGGAACAATCCCCATTCCGCCGCCCTACAATGCTCAGACCGATACAAATGTATTGAGTCCAGGAGCTGAAGCAGGAATAGGCTTAGCGAGCATAGCCGCCCTTAGTATCGCAGGATTGCTCTTGATCCAATTTAATCCGATGCTGAAGAATCTATGGACTCAAAAATTTGGACAATCTCTGAAAACTCCCAAAAAGGGAGTGAGTTTCCGGAGCCCCGTAACCGCGGATGTTCCCATTACCATTGAACACAACCCTCACGTGCTTGTTCAGCACAGGCTGGAACAATTGAAGGATCTCCAGAAGCAGTTAAGTATGAGAGAAATTAGCCATATTACAGAGTCCAATCATAGTCTTGATAGAACGAAGAAGGAATTTGGCCCAATTGCGTCATCTATATCAGGAGAATCGGTCTAAAGAAAAGTTCTTGGGAAAAAGTAGAAAAATTGAATGACCTCCACTTCAGATGATTTTTTTAGTGCCTTACATACACTGAGCAGACATGTTGACGAAACCATTCCCTATGACGATTTTAGAAAAATGTTAGAACTGACCAAGCTATATTTTGAAAATCCAGTGAAATTTCGTAATGAGATAGGTCATAAAACTTACAAAGGAAGAAATCACTTGATCAATAGTGTCCGAAACGGAAATGTTGTCTGGGCTAAAAAGGTAGTCGATCTACTGGACGGCTTTGACAACTTTCTCGTGGAGAGCAGTCAATTTATGGGAAAAGAGTGTTATATTTGCTATGAATCTTTTGAAGAGAATCATATAGTGTATAAGGTGCCCTGTAATGGCCATCACATTTTCCATAAACACTGCATTGACAAATGGGTCAGTATCAACAGCACGTGTCCTTATTGTAGAGACCCGATTGCTATTGAAAATATCACTGGCTTCTTAAATAAATGTTCCAATAGTGGCAAGAATATTCTGTATTATGCGATTAAATTGGGTAACTTACCGTTTGTGGAACAACTTATTAAAAAAGGTGCTTTAGTGGAATACAACCACGCCACACCGCTTCATTTAGCCGCTGGCTTTGGAAAGCCTGATTTAATTGCTTATTGCTTATCACAGGGCATTTCTCTTGAAGCCACCGATGAGCGTGGACGCACGCCTTTGTATTACGCTGCGAAATATGCGGAACCTGCGATTAGTCTTTTCCTCTTGGATCAAGGAGCCAAATTTGACCTGAGCTTCTACCACCAACGCTATGATCAACGCTTTCATACGAATGCCCTCTTAGTGGCTCTCTATAGGCAAAATCTGACAGCTGTCCCGTTTTTGATTGAGTATGTTGTCAAGAATAATCTTTCTTTGGATTTTAAAGATTCTATGGGTCATAGTGCTCTTCACGCTGCTGTCAAACATGCTGAACTACACATCCTAAAACTTCTCTTTGAAAAGGGTGCCACCATTCCATCCATTGAAGAAAAAGGTTACCATCCTCTGATCAAATCCATTGTCTTCTATGATGGTTCGGACTATTGTAAACCTAGTTTGGAGAAATTCTTCTTTCTCTTGGAAAAATGCGATGCGAAATATCTTGCTTCAGAGGAAAAAGCAGAGTATTTGAAATTCCTCAGCAATTGGGCAGTTCCACGCGCGTTTGATCGCAAAAATAGTGAAGTCGTCAAAAAACTTTTCTCAGACTATGATTTAATCATTGGTCAATCTATGTTTGGAATTATGCCCACCGATCAGCTTTATCAAGATTTATCAGGATCTCCTGTCTTTGAGAAACTTCTTCAGCATCCTAGCTTTTTTTTCCAATGTATTAAAGAAACAAATATTCCTGCTGTTACGAAGTATTTTGAAAAAGGATTTGACCCTTTGGTCCAAGATGAACAAGGCCGATCTGCCGCTCATTTCGTCCAATCACAAGCGATGGCCGAATTGCTCGATGCGCATAAGGTTGACTTCTTGGCCAAAACAAAGAAAGGAGAAAATGTCTTTCATACGCTTTTAGGACACTATACCAAACTCAGCGAATCCGCTAAACTTTCCTTTTCTGAAGGATTGGAAGCAGAGGATGAACAACCCGCTCGTGCTGCTCCCGTGCGTAGACACCTACTTCCTCTTCTCAATGACGATGAGGATGAAGAGGAACCTGTTCCTGTCCCAATTCGCCGAACAGCGAATGGTATTCTTATTCCAAATTTTCGAAGAGCAAGAAGTGATTCAGAGGATGAAGTTCCCCCTGCTCCTGTTCCCAGACCTGTCAAAAAAGTGGTGGCAAAAATGAAATATCTGTATAAAAAAAATCTGCTCTTTCCCTTTTTCAAAGAAAAAGGAGTGGATATTAACGAATTAAATGGGGAGGGATTGTCTCCTCTCCAGATCAATCTTCTACAGGATGGATATTTAGTGGAAGCTTTACTCAAAGCAGGTGCCAATCCCAATGAATGTTCTCAATATAAATCTCCACTCCATATTGTAATGTTGCGTGGACCTCAATCCACGGGTGAATATCAAGAAAAGTCTATTGATCTCTTATTTAAATATGGAGTTGTCCCTCAGGAAACTTACGATGATACAACTCCTATACATTGGGCTATTTATCATAATAGTATACATATGTTAACATATCTTCAAGATAAGTTTTCAGTGGATCTCTATGATAGCTATGGGCGAACTCCTATAGCACTTTTGTTTGCCAAGGAACATTTTAAATTGAGTCGTGAGACAGAGTATTTAATTGAAGAAGGTTGGGTCGATGTCAATACACCCACCTTTTACAAAGGCAAATACCAGACACTCCTTGAACTTGCGCTTCAGTATGGAAACTTAGAGTCCGTCAAGTATTTTCTCGGAAAAGGGCAAGAATTTACGTATGAGATTCTCAAATGTGCCTATTATCAACGAAATAAAGAGATTTTTACATATATCTTTGAAAAAAATACGGATGCGTTACAATTTGCTGCGAAAAAAGGATACACGAAACTTCTTGAGTTTATTCTGAAGAAGTTGAATCGAGAGGAAATAGAGGAAGAAGAAGTAGAAGAAGAAATAGCAGTAGAGATTGAAGTAGACGATGATATCACAGCAGAAGAAGCAGATAACTTTATAGAAGCGCAAGACTTTGATGAAAATGCTCGCACAATTCGTCTCGTTCGTCGTGGGGGCAGGATCGTTGCGATTCTCTCACGCTAATACGATAGGTGGGAAAAATTGACTTCGTTTCGCTTTATAGACCCTGTATAGCACTATGTCTTCCCAGAAAGTAAACGTCTTAGATAAAACAGGCTTTGTAGAAATGCTAGAAGTCTTTGGTAACGACCTCACCGTCGTGAACGCCGCACGCGTTTCCTTTGCGAAGGAATCCCATGAATTTTCGGAACAAGACGGAAAATTGGTGCGCTATTTAGCCAAACATCACCATATTAGCCCTTTCTTCCATCCCCAAATTCGGTTCCGTATCAAAATGCCCATTTTCGTGGCCCGTGAATGGTTCCGTCATACGATCGGCTTTGCGCGTAATGAAGTCAGTCGTCGCTACGTGGATAGTCCTCCCGAATGTTATGTTCCTATGGCCAATGACATTCGTGAACGCGATACTAATAAAAAACAAGGATCGAAAGACACTCCTGTAGAAAATCCTGAATATGTTCACGAACATATCCGTGATATCACGATTCAGGCTATGGATGTCTACAATACTCTTCTTCATTCAGGAGTAGCTCCTGAAATCGCACGAATGATTCTTCCGCAAAGTATGTATACCGAATTTATTGAAACAGGAAGTCTAGCGGCTTATGCGCGTCTCTGTAGTCTTCGTCTAGACCCCACCGCACAAAAAGAAATTCGTGATTACGCTACTGCCTTGGATTCTTTGCTTCGCGAAGCCTTTCCCGTTTGCTGGCCAGCATTAATGCCTCAAGAATCATAACTGATTTCTTTGGTCTCTGGATTCCAAATCCCTAAATAGTTTCCTGGAGCATTGTTCACAATTTCAAATATTTTTTGTTGTTCAACATCTATAAAGAACACTGTTTCATCAATTTGGAGTCTGCGTAAGCAAAGGCGTTCCACCTGTTCGACTTGAATAGGGGATTCATTGGATTCTACTGCTTGAATATTTACTTTAGTGCTTGAAGACACAATAGGAGTAGGATTGGATTTTGGTTTCGGACCACGTTTCTTCTTTTCTCCGGGCATGTCCTCTTCTTCTACAGAAACAGGCTGAGTGGCTTTATGTTTGGTTTTTACGACGTATCGGTTGAGAAATTCTTTATCTTGTTGCCCTTTTAAGATAGCTTGAACAATCTCTTCAATACTTTTTAATCCTGTGACATTTCGGATGCCTGCGTCTTTTCCAATCATCTTATGCCAGACATCTTTTAGAGTTTGACCTTTGAGTTTACGTAATTCTAATTCGGTATACAACGTGGTTGACATAGGGGATGGTTTTCCTTACCCTACGTGGGACCTTCAAATTTTCCAACCCTAGTAGATGGAGTCTCCCACCCTGCCGTTTCTAAATCGCTACAAAGCTGTCTTTTATTCGGTCATACTTATTGTCTGGTGGATTGGTGTTTGGGGTATCGCCGATACCGTCATTCATTTAGTCTTTAAGGGTGAAACAATGAAAGAGTTAGGAGTCTATATAGGATTTGTAAGTATAGTTTTATTTATCATCTTTGTCCATCCTGAGCTGTTGGAGCGTATGTAAAATTGAACCCTTTCACTTTGAAATGCCCAGTAAATTACTATGTCTTTCAAATATCTTTATCCACTAACAGGCTCCATGATGATGATTGGATTGATGTCCTTTTGCTACGGTATTCAAGTGCAATCCTTGACTATGTCACTAGAAGGACTTATCTTGATGGTATTGTCTTTTCGTATTACAATCTCTATATGGGAAGCCTTACGTTTAGAAGACTCTTGAACATTACCAGATACATCCCGAGGTCTAATGACAGAAAAAAAAGTGTTTTGTCTTCTTTCTCTATACAAATAAGGTAGTCCTAAATTCAAATAAGGAATCGTTTGGAGTTTACTATGGGAAGTGTCTTCACTTAAAAATCCTGGCGGTGTCCAACTGCCCTTGTCCATTCATCTTAGTTAGGACGCTCATTATAGATAGCTAAGGTTCGTGCGCTGGGATCCGTAGCATTCGGGACCCATCTCGGCATCCAAACATAAGGCACACACGTCTGAACAGGTATACGACTAAACTCCGCTTCAAAAATGTATCGGTAATAATATTGTTCTTTTGTTTGGGGTGGTAAATGACCATAGTGTCTCTGCGCTTTGTCATACCAGTCCTCAGGGACATACTTCTCTACACGCTCCTGGATTTCTTGATACCAAGACTTTTGTTGTCCTGAAACTCCATCACTAAACGCTTCTTTTTTACGATACAAGACTTGTTGGGGTAATGTAACACCGTCATCAAAGGCTCTGCGAAGAATCCATTTTTCTACTTGACAACCTCTCAAAGGTCGGCGCCAACACGTGGCTAACGAGCGTGCGACCGCCACAAATTGCTTATCCAAGAAAGGTGTTCGCGGTTCTAATCCGTGACTACTGATACTGCGATCCGAACGTTGAACATCAAACATATAGATATCCTCCAGTAAACGCTGGGATTCTTCTTCAAATAACGCATCACTAGGCGCATTGAAGAAATACAAATACGAGCCAAACACTTCATCGGAACCATCTCCATTAAAGACGACTTTCGCATCACATCTTTTTTTGATTTCTTTACAAACCAGATAATTTCCTACTGAAGCTCTAACACTGGTTGTATCAAAGGTTTCAATGGCTCTAATCACTTCAGGAATCGCTTTGAAAAAATCCTCAGGGGTCATCACAATTTCGGTATGATCCGATTGAATCCATTCCGCGACCATCTTCGCGTGACGCAAGTCTTCACTACCTTCAAATCCTATGCTAAAGGTTTTCAAAGGCGGCTTGCCCATATAGCGCAACTGTTTTTGGACCAGAGAAGCAATAAGACTACTGTCTACTCCACCGCTGAGCAACGCCGCAACCGGTCGTTCGGTCAACATACGCTTTCTTACCGCTTCTTCTAACGCAAAGCGCAAAGAAGAACACGCCATTTCCAATCCAGATGCGTGTTGAGGAGTGAGAAGAGGATGTTTAATCCAAGGAATTTGATGATATTTTTCTGAGTGAAGAAGTTTTTTGCTAGGAATATCATAAACTTGATAGGTTCCAGGAGGAAAATGCGCAATATGATCCGCAATAGGAATGAGACCCTTCATTTCACTGGAAAAGAACATTGTCTGGGTGCCAATGGTAAATGTATTGCCGTTTTCGTGTTTGTAGAGAAACTTGGAACCAGCATACAAAGGTCTGACACCATAAGGATCTCTTGCGACGATAACGCGTTGGCGCTCTTCATCTACGAGAATACAGGCAAAGACTCCATCCAAACTTCGGAAAAGACTTGTGAGATTGTCCTTGTAAATATCATAAAGATAACCGATGACCTCGCAATCGCTTCCTGAACGTAATTCTGTAAGATTATGCTGAGTAGCTAATTCTCTCCAATTGTAAATTTCACCATTACACATCCAGCTCAGCTGGTAGTGACCAAACGGCTGCATTCCTGCCTCCGTTAATCCATTAATAGCCAGACGAGTAAATCCGAGTGTAATGTCACCGCTTAGAGTTGTGACCGTCATAGACTCTGGACCCCGTGGCGAAAGTGCTTTAATCCACATCTTGGGATCGTGAATCACCATCATGGGTCCCAAGCGAAACCAGATACCACACATCTTTTCTTTCTCCGAAGTGGAATTTTAGATCCTAATTATAGATAGAATGGACGCCAGTGACATTATTCGCAAATTACAAAGCCGCGCAGTCTTTTCCGGTATCAAAGCTGTTCAACAGCCTTTACAACCTGCAGCAAACTTTAGCACCTGCTGTATTACGGGTGCTGTTCTGAATTTTCAAGACTATCAACTCCGTTATAATTTCTATAACGGTGTTCAATACTGTAGCACCTGTGCGACAAACTATCCTGGTAACAATATCAATAGTGTTTGTGGCTGCCCAGGATCTGGCTAAAGACTTTTGAAATTTCTTTTAGAGAATGGCTGATTTGAGCGGCAATCCTGTAGAAGACAAGTATAGTAAAAATGGAAGACCTTTAAAACCCAAAGCGGACCGTGTGAAGGAAGCCATTACCATATTACAAAAGCTCAAAGAATTGGGTATTCCCACGAACGAGCCAGGGTATCTTTTTACGAAGCAGCAACTGGACGAATGGATTCAGGGTGGTGACCGTTGGGAAGGAAGAGTAGACTTTCCCCGTTTTCAACGCAGGGCCGAACTTATTTTACCGGTCAAGCCCGACCGCGTTGTAAGTATGACCATTTTTGCTCCCAAAAAATAGGTATGATTCCTTGGGTTCTGGTCTACGACGAGCATTATCGCAAATATTGTGAACAGAGTTCCTGTCCTCACGATTTAGATTCCTTTCAGCGATTTATCAAAGAAATTGGCACTCCTTCTCTTCTCTTTCAAACACCTTCGCAACGTGTTGTTCAAACCAATGTCTCTTATCGACAAGTTCCTATGAGCAGCTGTATTCGTCTTCGTCTTCCCGAAGATTATGTAGCGGTTGTTCACGCGAAGTTATATCCTGAATTACGAAATAAGGAGGATAAATCCAGACGAAGCAGTAGTTGTGTCCTTATGTAGGGTGCGGGTAAATTTGACCTTTGGGTGTCACCCTAGTTCAGCACACAATGACGACTGAAAGAGTTCTGAGTTTATCTATGCGACCAAAAACACTCCAAGAGTGTGTAGGTCAAGAAGAGCTTATTAAAGCCTTAGAATACCAATTTGCGGTAGGACGTATTCCTCACTTCTACATTGTTCACGGACCGATCGGCGCAGGAAAAACCACTTTCGCACGGATTCTCGCATTAGCTCTTCAAATGGGTCCCAAAGAGGAAGATGCCTTTAGTATTCCTGAGGAGATGTGGACTAAATACAAGAAATACGATATCAAGGAAATGAATGCCGCCAATCAAAATGGGATTGACGATATTCGCTCTTTAATTGAAACGATGCGGTATCAACCGATTGCGCCGTCCAAATGTAAAGTGGTGATTCTGGATGAAGCCCACCAATTGACCACAGCTGCGCAGAATGCTTTGCTTACCGAGACTGAGGACGTGGCCAAGCACGTGTATTACATCTTCTGTACCAGTAATTTAACCAAAATTATTCCAGCCCTTCAACGACGCGCCTATATGGTGAGTCCAAAGGGTCTTACGATTGATGAAACGTATGGTTTGTTGGAAAAGGCTGCGGAACAAGCGGCCTTTGTAGATGATATCAAACCTCTCTATGAAGCTCTCTATGTGAATTCCGTGACCAGTCCAGGATTAATTCTTCAAGCGGCAGAGAAATTCTTTAGTGGCATTCCTCCTACGGAATCGGTGACCAATTTCACCATTGGCAAGTTTGACACCTTAGCTATCTGTAAAGCGGTTTCGAAAGGCGATTGGAAAGAATCAGCCAAAATGCTTAAGGACCTTACGAAAGAAGAAGTCGTCACGATGAAAATGTGTATTTTGGGCTATATGAAGGCGATTTTGATGAAGTCCTCGGGCCAAAAGGCTTCTACCATGGCCCGAGCGATTCGTGTTCTTTCTGATGAAAACGATATGTTGCCTAGGTTCTTAGCTAATGTCTTTCTTACCTGTGAAACAATTCAAAGTAACCAGTAGGATGCAAACACGCAAAGTGGGCCACAGATTGTTTAACGACAACCCCAAAGGTCCTTCCAAAGTCAAAGCCCAATACGGAACCGCGGAGAGAGCGCGACAGACATTGAAGCGGTTACGAGGAAAACCCAAAGCCTATCAAAGACAAGTGGCCATTACGATGTATTACCGAGCTAAACATCATAAGTTTCAAACAAAAGGAATGAAAGAGGCTATGCGAATATATAATCGCTATTTGAAACAACTTTAACCAAAACTATATTTTTATTCCCGGATGGTTTAAACCAAAAGAATAAAAATACGGTTTGTTTGGTTTAAACAAATCTTAGGATGGGGTATAGAATGTCCACGCAGTCTGAATTCTTCACAAAAGATTTAGAAAACTTTCACACGGAGCAAAAACACTATTTGGATGCTTCTGGAAATTTTTTGGGGTATAATCCTCAGCGTGGTCTAAGAGCTGCATCTTTACCTGATGCGAAAAAACTTGTGTTTGATGATAGGACTTTGTTTAGAGGCTATGGCACTATCACGGACCCTACGTGTACAATGGACGATCCTACTCTCAAGGGTAGTTATGATGGAGAATTTGTCGGATTATCCAATCTTAATTTTGGACATATCACAAAACCTGAAGAGTTTAGTGGAACCATGATTCAAGATTTGGGTTTAGAATGGCGAGTGCTAAAAGGGACGGAAAGTAAGATAGATGTGTTGAATGCTGTCGGAAGGTGGGGTCCTATCGGAAGAGAAGACTACGTCCTTGTAAAAGGGGAGCTCACAGCGCCTCTGGTAGAAGCTCAAGATGAACAAGGAGCTACAGAAGAAACGCAATGGCAATGCAAAGGATGTTCGAAATATTTTGCGACCAAAGCCTCTCTAAAACGTCATCACGAACGTAAGAAAAGCTGTAAAGACATCTGTGAAAAACCGCCTGCCACGGATTTAGCTTTGCCAGACAAACCCTACATCGTAGACTGGATAGATCAAATGATGACCAAAGCTATATCAGGAGATTCGGATAAATCTTACTGTAAACATTGTGATGTAGAGTTTGCTAACAAAACAAATCTGAATAAACATTTGAGTAAATCGGTAGCCTGTGATAAATTGGCAAAACAAGAATTTGTCAAACTGCTAACTAAAGACCTCCAGTAAACACTCTATAGAAATGGACTATGGGGATACAACAGACGGTGTTTTAGGGGTTGTGCTTATGTGTTCTCTCGCTGGATGCGGATTAACGATTTTATTAAGTGCTCTTTTTCCCTGTTCCTGTCGTCCTAAGCGCGATTGCCGCCGCAACTGCGCCGATTGTAAGCGAGACAGACAAAAATGTAGACAAAAATGGTATGATTGTTTTGTGAAACGTGAAAGAGCCCCTACTGAAGAAGAATTGATTGCTGTATAAAAAGCCTTAAGAATTTCCATAGAAATCAATTAG
>JACCDO010570340.1_pt1 | contig 28768 bp, 31 predicted proteins | sample 7446101 | NCBI WGS metagenome assembly JACCDO01 (sample SAMN15323440, study PRJNA562643) | freshwater metagenome | isolation source: river surface water | place: USA:Blue River Watershed | collected 2017-08-16
CCACACTTTGGAACACTTGGTGAACCTTTCATAAATAACATTACCGTTGATGTATTGATTAAGCTCTTTAATCTTTCTTGAAGATTGGAAATTGTGGGCAATTCAACTTTATTGACACCCAATTGCTCTTTTAAATCGCCCTGCGCTGCCATTTCCTTCACGATATCTAGACCTCCCATTAGGACACCATTGACGTACAATTGGGGATAAGTAGGCCAGTCAGAGTACGTTTTTAGTCCAGCGCGGACTTCTTCGTCTGAAAGTATGTCAAAGGAGGCAAATGGGATATTATTGCTCTGTAGTATTTCGACAATTTGTCTGCTAAAGCCACACTTTGGAACACTTGGTGAACCTTTCATAAATAACATAACTGGTGCAACGTTGATTAACTTTTTTAGTCTAACATTTATGTCATCTTGCTTCTGATCCTTAGTTTCTGTGGAAATTGAAGTTGCCGTATCAACACCCTCATTTAATTTCTTTGCTAATTTCGCTAACTCGGTTGGATTTACACCCTCTAACTTTTCTATTACACGACCATTTTGCAATGCGACAAATGTTGGTACAACTGTTACTTTCATTAATTCACTAACTTCAGACACAGCTTCAGCTTCGACTTTTAAGAAGCGAATCTTACTTGTCGCATATTTCATAGCCAATGCATCGAAAACTCCATCCATGTGACCACCAGGTTTTGATTCATCATGCCATATTGCCCAAAAAAACAACAATAACTTTGACTCTGCTTTAATTAATTCATCGAAGCTGTCCTTCGAAGCTATCGTGTCGACCAATCCTGCCATTAGTGATAAACTTCTCGCGTCTTCTTCGCGGGATACCTCTTCGACGATTCGCGGAAAATGGAAATCCCTTCGATTCCAGGAAATTACAAGAATAATTATTGAATCAACACATCGAGTGAAAATAGAATTTATAAGCATTGTTTAAACACATCGTAAACAGTACATACCGCAATTTTCGCATACGTAGCATACATAGTTGATATTTCCTTTACTTAAATTTAACCGGTATTTTTAAATGTTCAAAAATTGTAAACATACCCATCAGTATCAAACCTGGTTGGACAACATCCAAAGAGTAACTAGGTTCCAAGTATCCTGAATTGTTCTTGGCGACCTTGTGGCAACTCTCCTGTGTCAATTCCCCTACATTAATCAATTTAAAAAGGCATCAATTTCATCAAAAGTACTCCTTTGAAATTTGCATTGTATAGTTCCCAGTTATATATAATAAATATATATATTCATAAATAAATGAAGGTGGTTATAAAACGAATTCATGGGGTAGCTACATGGAAATGGGAGATTGATGATGATGTGTGTGGTATATGTAGAATGCCATATGAAGCATGTTGTCCAGGTGTAAAATATCCTGGTGACGATTGTCCTCCAGTTTGGGGCACCTGTGGTCATGCATTCCATATGCAGTGTTTAATGAAGTGGCTAGAATCACAACAGAATGTTCGACAAGAATGTCCTCTTTGTAGGGCAAAATGGGAATTCAAAGAAGAATAATAGTACTCGGTAACTATTCATATTTAAAGATTATTGTATAAATTATAACTATATTGTATCCTGTTACCTCTCTATAACTACAATTTCAACATTATTTAAGAAGAAAGCTTGTATTAAATATAGGCCAATATTGACGCAAATTAGAATCGCTATTGTCACTATAACTTTCAGTGGTATTACTTAATTTTCTAAAATCATTTTTTGGATTGGGCTCATACTCACAAGGAAATCTACCCAGATATTTGTGACCTGTTGCAAATCTTTCTGTTTGACAAGAAGCCGATACTTTCGCTAAACCTTGACTTTTTCTCAAGGAAAGCATTGCAGCTAGGGAATCCAATGCACCACCATCAGGATAAACATGATTTGCAGTTGGAATTGTTGTCATATTTTTAGTGATTTTATAATACCTAAACTTTGGTGCAACACTTTCTACACCAGATCTAAGAATTTGAATATTTTGTTGTGAAACTCTCTGTAATATTTGAATAAGAGGATTCACATAATATCCTTTATAATACTCCGCATTTTCACTTTTCGCCTGCGCTAGTAGGTCATAAAGTAAGTCACCTGTAGGCAATCTTCCAAATTGTTCCTTTTTATTTTTAAATCGTTCTAACATAACGTCACTAGAAAATTGTACTACTGCTTGAGGTAATCGTATCGCGAATATAGACTCATCAATAGTACCACCGACTGGAGAAGTAAAAGCATAAACTAAATCGTCAGATAAAATAACTGGGATACATCCAAAATTTAAAACATCATACATTCGTTTAGATGATGGTGAATCACCAACAGGCACTGGACAAAATGTGGCAGCTCGAAAACCATGTTCTCTTTCAGCCTGAATAGACCGGACGTCAGGTAAGACTCCAGGTAATTGAGAACTATTTCTTAATATATGGTGCATAGCTCTTCGAATTTCGATACAATCACCATGTAATCCACCAGCATAATATAGCAATGAATCTCGCTTTACTACACCCCCATGAAGTTTTCCGTTAAATAAATCTGGGTCTGTTGTGGGATATGGCATTAAAATATTCTTTTGAGACGAGCAAATAGGATACTCTTTAACAAATGACGCCGAATATTCTAAAGCTAAGAAGATAGGAGGATATAAATGAACCATATAATGAAAAAATCCTCTTTGACTACTTTCATGACGCAAGTTTGTCACTGGAGCAGGCATAACAATTATATGATTTGATCCCTTATGTTGCTTCCAGTATTTTGATGTGGTATTGAATACTTCTAACCATTTTACGTCATTATTTTTTTCTATAATATCCAATAATGCTTGTTCTGTTGAAGATGGCGCCCTTTTATTATGAGGCCCTTTACTATCTAATGTAACTCTATATTCTGCATCACGTATTATGGGTAAATAAAAAAAATCAGCTTCATCAGGATCAAAAGTTCTACCACAAAATTTTGTGAAGAAATCATAAATTATATATTCTATTGAAAATTGCTCTAAAATACATTTCTGACATATATGCAGCGTTTTATTTACTCTAGCTTCTTCTGATAAATATATTGATTTTAAGTGCTGAGGTAAATCGTACACATAAATTTTAAAATTGTAAGGACAAAGTGATTGTTTCTCAATGACTTGTTGATTAGTATGCTTTTTATCTGATATTAAGTATACAGAATTTTTTGATCCAATAGGAGATAAAAATGTAGATTTTTTATCAACTTCTTTAGGCATCGTACTATCAGTATCATGAATACTTTTTTTATTGTTAATGTTCAAATAATTTTTACTATCAGTAATAGTTGCATTTTCGAACGTTATGTCTTTTGAGTATGAATAATTATTATTATTATTATCGCTATCATATAATGGATTCGTAATAGTCAATGAACGATATAGCAATAGAATAACAGTCGATAGTAAAATACCCAGACCTACGCCGGAAAAAAAACCAATGCGCATCTGTCTTGTGTTATATTAGGTGCATCAGGTACAAATAACAAATGTTTTTTCTTACAATTAAAATTGCTTATTGTACTGATTCGGAGATTCCCAACATTCCGTTTATCAATTTGTCAAGGGAAAATCGAAATAAGTATATGTACTGGATCTGATACAGATACAGATCAATATATTTTTTTCCATCCAGTACCGGCAACCACAAAGGTTTTTTTTGAATTTATATGACAGGAAATGTTACAGATTAAAGTTAAAACAAAAAGCATAAAGTTAATTGTTCAATGAACTACACTAACAAAACAACTATGAGTTGTTTTCAACACACAATTATGCGTCACAAACACGGCCTTACGGTACTGTGGACTATGAAATTCCTACCAAGATTTGCACGTTCGAAAGAGTTTGAACAAACAATGATGGCTTTGAGAAAATTTAGAGTTGCCAGTGTACTTGGAGGTAGGAATCCTATAACGAGTAGTATTTATAGTGTTTTGCATAGAAATTTATCTGTAGAGCCCTCGACAAGAAAGCGAAAAGTCTCAAGCGATAATGTTAAAGTATTTGATTTCAATTCAAAGGGTAATGATGTTTTGAACGAAATACAAGCTGCATTACAACCAATTTTAATTGCAAATACTACTTTTTCTCTTACTCGAGATACAAATGAGAAAAATAATGAAAGAATAACTTTAAATACAGGATCAAAAGGATATTACATATTTATTATTGATAGTAAGGTCCAAAATTTAATAATTCAAACTCCTATCTCTGGAATATTGCAGTATAGTTACGACGCAGAAGAAAATTTATGGTTAAATGTATTGGATAGACATGACATGCGAGGCTTAGTAACACGTGATTTATTAAGACATTCACTTGGAATGGCAAAGTTTTAGTTTTATTTACATTGTTATTAATATAATTAGTGTACAATATAATTTAATTTCTAATCTCATCAAGTTTATTATATCTTGTCTCTGGAATCCATTTTGCATTAACAGCAGCTAGTGAGTAAGTGAGTGAGCGTGAGTGAATTAATGAATGAATGAGTGAGTGAATGAATAAGTACCTATAGCACCGAATAAGGATAGTACCAGACAACCTGCCAAGAAATGATACACAGTTAGATCATCAACCCAAAACACAGCACAAAATGCCCCAAACTTTCCCATTACACAAGCTATACTGTGACCTCTTCCACGTAATTCAGTGGGGTAAGATTCGCTAGTTTGTAACCAAGTTATTATACATGCTGTAGGTAAGCATATTTTTGTAAACATAATCAATACTTCAGAGGCAGTAATCATATCATTTGTATACAAAAATCCAAAAATCATAATGATGACAGCCACAATATTATATGCATAAAACTGAATCGTAGAACGATCAACGTGATTTACCAGTAGAGCTACGATATACAGCCCTACAAATTCTAAGTTAACTGATAAAAATATATAACCATAATCATAAGAACATGTATCATCGTCATTTGTAGTATTGAAAATATAAGCTATCAATAAAAATATTGAAGTCAATAAAAAATATCCAAAAAACCATGTCAACCAAATTACGATGGTAGTGTTAATGTACTGAGGAGAAAATAATTCATTAAATGTGCTGTCAGAAATATCTAATTTTGATGTTTTCAATTTTACTGCTATATTAGATTTGTTTACAGCAGCCATATTTTTTATTATTGATTCAGCTTCGTCATATCTTCCTTGTAAAATTAACCATCTTGGAGATTCATCTACAAAAAAGAATGATGGAACAATAATGCTTGTAACAGGCAAAGCAGCTGCAAACACAAGCCATTCCCATCCATAAGAAGGTATAAGCCACCATCCTAAACCTACAACTAAAACTTCTCCAAGTATGACAAACCCTGACATAAATATTGTTCTTGATCTATATGTAGTTGGCAGCGTTTCAATAAAGAGATCATATGAAATAGCTTGACTTGCGCCTATTCCAGTACCTACAAAAAATCGACACACTAATGTATATTAGTAAATACTTAGTATAAGATAATAAAATAATTATTGATATAATTATATACCTATAAGGACCCAAATATCAGGCGATACATAAGAAACCAAGCCAAAAACCATTATAAGAAAATAACCTAGCATAATTACAACTTTTCTTCCGTATAGATCTGCCAATGGAGCAATAAGTACCATCCCAGATATCTGTCCAAGAAATACAGCCGAAGAAAAAATACTTTCATAAACAGTACTAACATCAAAAGTAACTATAACACATCCTTGAATAAGTGAAATTAGCGATGTTTCCATTCCATCTGCCAACAGTGCAACCCCAATTAAAATTGCGAGACGTATCTGATACCATCCAAAGCCTATGTTATCAATTAACTCATCGACACTACTACCTGTTGAAATTGGTACACCTGGTACTACTGAAGAATCTTCTGCATTTTCTCTTTCATGACTTAGCAAATGCCGCCTCTCAGCCGACATTCAGAAGCTCTTATAACTAATTCTTTTACTTTTTACAAATGATTTTACCAAATTTTTGGTCCAAAAAAGGAGGAGGATTTTTCGGAAGAATCAAACAGTGTCACCGTGTGGTGGATCCGAACAAGTAAGAATGAGGAAGACACCAATATTATTACGAGATGATAGTCCACTCTCAACTGACAGTGATGACGAAGAAGTGTCGGTAATTTTTGAAGGATATAATTTATCAGGAGGAAATCAGAAGTTTGAAAATTTTGCAACAAATGATAATGATACAACATTAATTACTGATTCAAATAAGAAGCGAAAGTTACAGGAGGAAATGCGCAAAGAAACTAAATCTTTTTCTAAGCGCAGACTTATAGTACCATCATCAACAAAAAGTTTTTTCTTTGACAATTTAAATAAGGATGAACACTTAGAATATGATGATAACAGTGCCAAAGCCATTTTAGATTCAGAGTTGGGTGTGTGTGCCAACCGAAAATCAAACATGAGAATTAAACTATCAGAAGTTACTTCAGGTATTTAAATATTTACCATCTTCATCATCATATATATAGAATATTTATTCATTACTATACTTATATAGATATACCTTATGAATCACATAACGATCCTTTTTCTTACAGCCATGAAACATTTATTAAAACGTCATCAACCAAAGCAGATAGTGCAATGAATAATAATGAAACTGGTGTTAAGAAGTCCAAGACCCCCAAAAAATATGTTCGTAAAAGTGTTGTGTTAAAACAAGATAAAACTAAGGTGACTTTGAACAAAGACGAAACGAAGAAACGAAGAAAAAGAGCTAAAAAATCGTCAATCGTAATGAAAGATGACAGTTTAAGTCAATCTACTTTATTCTCTGATAATTCTGGTCAAGAACAGCCTGACGAGACAATAGATGACGACATGAAGAAAAGATATCAAGGACTTAAGTTTATTCCAATTAACAATCACACTTCATAAAAATATTGCTATTATTATTCATATTAAAGTTATTTATATTTAAATTAAAGGAAAGAAGATATTATAGTAATCTTATGTTGTAATAAACAAGTACTTATGATATTTTATTTTTTCATGTTTTGAAATTAGTTCAGTAATAGAGTCGTAGAATGAGATCAAATATTATTATTTACTATTTATATATTATAATGAAGCATAACTATATTTATTTTTTGCTATGTCTTTTTGTTCCGACAATAGCACCTGGTGCTGTCTTATTTTTAACACTACTAGCTTTATATAATTTACTTAAACGATGCTTAGCAGCAGAGATTAAGTCTTTACGGTATCCGTCTTTTTCAAGAGTATTAAGAATTGCATGTGAATCTGGAACTGCAGCTTTTTTATTTAATTTCCAACTAGTAATAGTGACATTCTTATCTACTGCAAGCTTTGGTTTATTAACAGCCTTTTTATCTACAGACTTGGATTTAACAACAACAACAGATTTCTTAATATTTTTACCACTTTTCTTTGTTTTAGCTTCCTTTACTTCAGAGGAAACATCAATGGTCTTACTATTAGCTAATCCAGAAAATTTAAATGTGTTCACATTCAAAACATTTCCAGGTTCTTTACTAAATTGCACTTCACCAGCAACTCTTGATCTGCCGCGACGAACCAAGAAGGAGTTGTGGTCGCGAATCAAATGCCAAACTAATGCATCAGACATTTTTGTTAAGATTTATACTTTTTTTTGTGGTCCATGAAATTCGTCTCTCTCCACAACCGGCCTAAAGTTAGGGTTTGGTTTGAGTCTTCGATTAATCAGCAACTAACTAAATTCAAGTATACGGTAACAACGAAATAAATATAATTATAACCATATATCTAATTAAATACGCATTAGAAGTCTACAATAATTTTATTCCAAGTAAAATATTTCAGATAAATGATGGAATCTAACGGCTTTATCCCATTATAATTATCATTTCGATTGATTTTGTTAATCTATTCTTTATTTAAGCTTATTTCTTCAAAACAAAAAACCGGTCCGTTTTAACAAAATTTTCATCATCAGCTTATGCGTGTAATATAATTGGTGACTTGACAATAATATACTTCTCGTCAGAGTTAGTCAAGTTATCACGAAAAGGGAGGTATTAAATGGGGGATAATTTAGTTGATGAAGGTGAGGAAATAAATAATAGTTGGGTCGTAGAAATTCACGAGAATCAAAGATGGAGTCCAGTTATTGGATGGTCATGTGATGAATTACAATGGTCTGAAGGTGATCCTAGTGCATATCAATGGCCAAACGGATCATCTACTACATTTCCTGACCCCTCCCCTTCTTTAGTTCATGGTTGGAGGTATGAAGATAAATCAAAATGGGAAATTGATATGAATGTAATAGGAAGTGACAATAATGGTTGGATTTACTCCGATAACTTTGCAAATTTAGATCAAAATAATCTTTTACCAGTTCCACACAAAGATTCAAGAGTAAGACGAAGACATTATATTAGAAGTGTTGTTGAGATGCCAGCAATCTTAAAAGAAAAGAAATTAGATCATACTAACTTAACTTTACAGTTAAGCTATGGAAATAAAAAGGTTTGCTGTAATCACTGTGGGACGGTGTTAGACTTATAATAAATTTACTTATTTGGTGAAAAATAGGTTTAATTCGTTTTGGTTGTAATTGTAATTTTGTTAACATTATATCAGTTTCTTATTTTTTCTTCGTATTTCGACTGTTTGAGGACAAATTTATTGACATTATTTTCTCCAAGGACTGTACAGCATTATCATATATCATTTTAAAAAACGATTTATCTCTATTTAAATTTCCAACTGATTCTTCCGAAATATGCATATTCGAAGTTGGTAATGTATCACTTATTGTTAATGATATAAATAATAGCAGCGGTATGAGCCTTGCAAGAAAAATAAGTAAGTGAATGAGTAAATAAGAGAAGGAATGAGATAGTACCATACTATAATTAGCATGAAGCCAACAATTTGAAAGAAATTAAAATCATAAATATTACTACTAAAGTAATTGAACCATGTGATATTTGATAAAATAAAAGCTATTGCACTCAGCATAGATTCCAATGAAATAATTTTAATAAATGGATACTTTTGAAATGATATATAATACAGACATAGGCAAATTAAGGACAGAAAAATACGGGAATATATCCTACTAAAATCATCAGCCAGTAATAATACGTGCAATATCAACAATACTATAAAAATGTTTTGGATAATATATTTTACTTTAAATGGGTATTCTTCGCATACTTCTGATAATAAATACAGGAATGATGATATACTCAACGATATTACTAGAATCAAAAAGAAGGAAGCAACTACAGTAAAGTAATACAAGAAGTATCCCATTTACTGTTTATTATGGTATTAATATGAGTTTTTTCTGTCTACTTGAATATTTGTCTCTATTATTGCAATATTAACACAATATTTTACTATATCATCAGATCACAAGAAACTATTCTTTCATCATCATCGCCAAAAATCCAATTTAAAAAAAATCGGAGAAACATGAATTAAGTTGGATGTAAAATTCAGCAACAAGAGTGTGCCAATCGTTCATGCTTTGTTGTCCAACACGTTACTGAAATCAAGTAGTACAACATCATAATGTTATTTGATGTTGAAGAAGATGTAGACAGTATTGTAACTTCACTCCGAGAACGAACAAGAATTTCTAAATTAGGCGATTTAAGTGCTTGTAATGTAGAAAGAATTCCACTAGCAGAAGCTTATAGATTTGCAAGGGAATTTAGATGCCAAAAACCAGTTGTGTTTACAGATTGTAAATGGTCACTATCTAGTAAGCAAACTGTGAATGAAATATTGCTGAACAGTAATTGTCAAGAAGAACAAATTAAGTTGCTTAAGAGTAAGGATAATAAGAATTTCTTGTATCATGATTTATGTATTAAAGAAGAAGTGACTCTTCGTGAAGCACTTGATAAATTAGAAGATAACGATGATTTGTTACTTTATTTAAGATTATACGCTAGTCAATTTCCTCAAATATTTAATAGTGACGACGCTTTAACTATCGAATCAATTGTAAGTGAACATCATATAAATAGAAGTAATGTAGGCTTGTGGATATCAACTAAAGGTTGTATTACACCATGTCATTTTGACTTATGCCATGGGTTATTACATCAAGTTGTTGGAACTAAAACATTTATTCTATGTCCACCTGAAGATGCTTTAAACTTATATTATAAGAATAAAAAAAAAGGTATTAGTAATATAAATGGTATTAATAACACACAAACTGTTCCCGTAGATTTAAACGAATATTTTAACTCATCCAGTTTGCATTCTCCAATACGAAAAGAGTATCCGATGGTTGCAGATTGTGCTTTTTTTGTAGCAACATTGAATCCTTCAGATTTACTGTATACACCCCCAGGTAGTTTTTTATATAATTTTCTCTTCAGTATATTTTATTTTAATTTAATAAAAAAAACACAGGTTGGTTTCATTATGTTGAAAGTAATTCCTATTCAATGAGTATACTTGTACCATTTGATATCGATCCATCCATTGATACCATGCCATATAATATTAAAACCTTGTGAAATATGTATATATAGCGAAATATGTGACAAAAATACTATAAATCTAACCAACCATCTGAATCTGGCTCGTATTGTATAGTTTTTGTGGTAATTTTATTTTGGTCATTCTTCTTATTATTCTCATTTGTAGTGATAGTTGTACTCATGTTGCTTGTGCTGTTGCTGCTATTATTTTCATTGTCGTTTTTCTCTGGTGCTGTCAATGATTCAGTAGACTCAATTTTTGTAGGATCATCTTGGTTGTCATCTATCTTATATTTTGCTTCAAATATATCTACAGGTAGCGGTAATGATGTGTACAAAGCTTTCTGTACTAAAAGTGGATGCTCTCTTTCTTCTTTATAAAATTTTCTTTTTAATTGTTTTCTGGTTCTATTGGGGAAGAAAGTTTGCATCACAGAAAATTCTGTACCACATCTTTGTAAACAGGTATAAAATAATTTTGTCTCGTCTATAGTCCATACTGGTGTAGGGCGTCTATTCAAAAAAGATGCATAGGTAGCAGTGGGATAAATACCTTCGGTTACTTCCTCGTATTCTTGAGTATTTGCAGCATTATCATAATTTACAACTAATGATGATTCTCGAATCATAATTTTTCCATTGATAAACTCTACTTGAGGTCCAACTTTAGGCACATCAGTTGCTCCTGATGTGTTTGCTGTTGATGGTGGTGGTGCTTGTACTATTGGTGGTGGTGGTTGTTTATTGGTAGTATTAGAAGATCCAGTTTTATCATTATTATTTCCTCCAGCTTTACTATTACCAATAACAATACTACGATATTCCTGATTTTTACTCTTTTTTTTCACTAATTTATTCTTCCTAACAAATGATGAATCACAAAGATCATGTAAAGTTGCACTCTGAATTATTAGTGGTATATTTGGGGTTATATTATTATTGCTATTATCATTTTTCTTATCTGTTTTAATGCTTGCAGTCTTTTTCTTTTTGTTATCAGGTTCATCGGAATTTTCAGTTGATATTAATTTAGCGTCGATACTAGAAGTAGCGGCTTGGAGCCTTTCATCCCCTTTACTTTTATTTAATGTAAGATTTTGCTGCTCTTCGCTGTCAGCTGAATCCAACCGACTTTTACGAGACATTTCACTAGTATAATACTTTAGCGATAATTACCTGGCACTCTTGACTCTTTCAAAAGCTTACGGTAATATTTTTATTGTACTGAGCATTTTCAGTGATAAAGCGATTGCTTTAACCGGTACTTTCAGTGCTGTTTCACTTGTAAAAGGTGCTTTAACAAAGTTTTTTGACTGGGACAAAACTAGTAAACTTATGATTTATGACACAATGTTTTGCTACATAATACAATTGTTTGCTACCTAAAAAGTTAGTTATTTTTTGAGAGCGGGAGTTTCATGCAAAGGCCCTCAACTTTCGGAAAAAAAGAGTAAGGATAAAACGGAATAAGTACAATGTCGTATTCAAGTTTAGGCGACCCATCCTCTAATGATGAGAGCGCATTTGCGTCGTGTGTCTGTGCTGCAAAATTTTGTAACTTTGGCTTAGTTACATCAAGAAAATGGACTTCAGTTTATGTAACAGTCTTAGATTCTGTAATAAGAGTATATACGTCCAAAGAAGCATGTATGGAAAATGAACATGATGATGTAGTAAGAATAGTGTTAAATAGTAGTGGTAAATATCAAGTTAGTGAAGTAAAAAAGAAAAATTATTCTACCAACCCTTTAAAAATTGTTGATTTTTGGTGCTTTTATGTCCAAATTGATAATGGTATGTTTGCACCGACTAAAGTCATAAAAATTGGATGTCAAATAGAATCCGATTGTAGAAGGCTTGTAAGAGCTATTAAGTTAGCTTGTGATGATGATATATAATTGATTTTGAATAATAGAACATGTAATTAATTGTCAATGGGGGGATATATGTCTTTCAACCTTGCGTAACAAGACAAAATATTCAAAAATATCATAGATTGTACAAAATATGTAACTTTAACGTAACATCATACCAGAACTTAAAAAATTATTATTGTTGTCGAAATCATTACTTCTTTTATTTTTTATATGAGGGTTTTCAAAAATATCCCAAAAACGTAATGTTTCATCAGCACTTGCACTACAAATGGTTCCACCAGATGGTGATTTTGCTAAATGTAAAACTCGACTTGTATGACCAGTAAATTCTTGGACTTTTGTCATAGTAGGATATTTCCAAAGTATCAATTGATTATCGGAAAATCCATGAGAGGAAACAAGTTCTCTTTGATGAGAATTCCACTGTATTGAACATACTTGAGATCCTGTATCCACAGTTTTCAAATTTGTTCCTAATGCGGTATTCCAAATTCTTATTGTTCGATCTGCGGTTCCACCACCACTCGCTAGAACGTTCCTAAAACAATATAAAGACAATAAATAAGCAAATTTCCATATTTGTTAATTTATCTTACCTCTGGTATGGACACCAACTTAATGCTTTTACTGCAGCATTATGATCATCAATAATCAATCTAGCAGAATATTGAGACGAGTCCTCTAATGCGTTAACATTATTACTTTTACGGGCATCCCAAATGCATAACAAGTTTTCATTACCACCACTTGCTAATGTCATACCATCTGTACTCCATGTTAATCCACATACTTCTTGTTCATGACCAATATACTTGCTTTGAATATGTCTACTTAATCTTATGTCATGATTAATAATTTGAGAGTCTCTAGAACCTGAACTAATAGTTAATCCTGACCATGATAATGATGAGACTCTATTAATATGACCAGTTAAAACTCTAACTCTTTTTTTTTCAACACAATCCCATATTTCAATATTATTAAAGCTAGTACCTACAGCTAAGTATGTTTCATTCTCTTCACACCACTGTACGCTAGTTATATGATCCTCTGCTCCTTCTAAATTAACCAATCTATCAATTTTTCCGTCTTCTGCATGCCACAAATAAACACATTGATGAAGTGCAATAGCGATTATGTTATTGTTTCCCCAATGCAATAGATTTAAGTAATAGTCATCTAATAAATCTGGTGCATCTAAAATTCTAGATGGTGCAGTAGGTAATACTCTATTTCTACTACCATTAGGTGAAAACCCTGATACTGAGTGAGTACCTATTGCAAAATCGTCTGAATTAGTTGTACAAATTCTATCTAATAATTGAATTGATGATATATTATCTCGCTTTGGTGATAATATTGATTGAGCAGATGTAGTAGCGTAAGTATCAAAACAAGATATCAACCTTTTATTATCACCTGAAGTACTGATATTAAATTCCTGTAATATGGATGATGTGCAGTTTCGTTTTGTACGAGTAGGATTATTATTAGTTGGATTTATATTCTCATCCTTTAATGATTTTGATAGTATACTGTTGCAATAATCAAAATTGATAATATTTCTTGATGGAATGAAACGATCCTGATTATTACTTTGAGTTGGTGATTTCAACGGAGAATTACTATTACTGTTACTATATTTTGGTGACTTTACTGAACTATTATTATCACTTTTACTCACCTTATGATGATTACTTTTAGGTGATGTGATAAGCGGTGAATGTGATCCGGATGATGCTCGTTTAAGACTTTTATTCACATTTTGTGCATTTGTATTGTCGTCACAATTGAATAACTCGTATGTATTATTAAATGATTTTCTTCTTGTCGGTGACTTTGGTAAATAGTCCATTTGACATATAAATTTAAACGAAATATGATACGCAACGCTTGGCAGCTGATGTTCGACTCAAGATGATGAATGAATTATGTCTGTAACAATTCAACTCAGTCTATCTGGAAAATCTGTCGCGTCAAGTGAAAGTCTTTTCTACTCGATTTTCTAGTCGATGTTGTCTTCTTCACTGTATTTCTGAAATTCAGAATCTGATTTACCGGATAATTTTTCCGGATATAGAAACTTCAGACCAATTTGGATGCGAAAGAATAGAATTATTTACCGTATTGCACCAAATACTAGATTTACACGCATAGCTACAGAGATTTAATATTATTATTACTTTATTACTTTAATTCTTCTTTTTCAACATACCGGTATTTTATGACGGTTTGGAAAAAATAAACAACAATACTTATAGCAACAGGACAAGGCACAACTGGTTAAGTGTGCAAACATAAAATTTTGTACCAAAGTTCGTAATAAAGCCCATCAATTGTTATGGAAGCTAATGAATCTAGAATAGAAGCTATTCTAGCTGGTAGTGTTGAAATAGATAAAGTTGAAATAGAAACTGAAAAATTAATCCATAATGTTAGCACAGCTTCATCAAATCTTAAGGCATTACAAGAAGCTGCTAAAGTTATTGATGCTGAAATGACAATTGAAGCAAAAAAAGAAAATAGCACATTAGTTCAGATTGCCAATGAAATTGCTGTGGAAAAGCAATTGCCATTATCGCCACGAGTAAGTACAGACAATAGTGTACCAAAAATCAAGAAAAATTTAACATTTAATAACGATTCACAATTTCGAAATAAACCAAATTCATATGATATGGATAGATATTTGCAGCGATTAAGTTTTGATAATGATGCAAAGTCAAATTATTCAACTACTATTACAGAAGGAACATATTCATCTAATTGGTCTAGTAAACCATCATTGATTGCAGAAAGGTTGAAACGAGACGATCAAGTAACAAACTCATTACGATCTTCATTTTCATCATATAGTCAAGAAATGTTATTTAGATCGATGAAGGAAGTAGTTGAGGCTAGAAAAAAAGAAATATGTGATAGTAAAGCTCAATCAAAATCAAAATCGAAAGATATAAAGAAAGAAAAATTAAAATATATAAATCAATTAGTTCAACCAACCCACCAGGCATATACAGCTGCTGAAATAGCAAAAGATCCAACTTTACGATATTCATTATATGACGATGCAAAAGAGTGCACATTTAAGCCTAAACACAATAAACGACAAAGTGAAAGTAAAGGAGATGATTCGGATGCAAAGGATAGCGATAGTAATGCTAGGTTTTTAAGATTTATTGGCAATATTGAAAGTAAAGAAAGAAGTAAATTGCATGATCTTGAAACAGCTAGAGGTAAAGAAGAATATAAGCGAAAACTTGACAAGAAATATTGTCCGTCATGTGGAGCTGAACAATCATATGATGACATCCAGGAGAAGCGTAATAAGTGTCTGGGATGTAATGTTGCATACAAACCAAAAATTTCATGGAATGCTGTACAACGGAAGTTTTTTGAAAGAGAAAAGCATTATTCTGAATTGCGTGAACAAGCAAGAATAAAGTTAACGGAGGAATTAAGTAAATTGAAAAGACCTGAACAACATAAGTATGATCCTAAAACAGGAAAAATTGTTGTTGTTGAAGATATTGATGTACTCAAATTCACTAAACAAGTCGCCGAGGATTTCTTTGAACGTTTGAATAATTTTGAAGCTGATAGAGAGGAAGCAATAAAGAAACTTGAAGAAGAAATATATAGCAAATTTAAGCCATTTAAACGTCATGGTAGTGATGAAGATGAGGATGATGATGTAGATAACGCCATTCAACAATTTTTAAATCGGTATTATGAAGATTTAGATGAGAGAAAGAAGAAAACACCATGGAAATTCCGCAATAAAATCATTCCTGATACAACCGGCTTCAAAGTATAGATGTTCTTAATTGTTTAAGTTTTAATATAACTGTTATTCACTTTACTTACTTAATTATTACCATTATGACATATAAAAAAGTAGGGCGGGGGCAGCCGGTACATAAGAAAAAATCTTGGAAAATTCAGCATTAAATCAGTGTGATTCAGTGAGCATTCGATATTAGCTGATGGGCTCTGCTTCGTCAGTCGTAGCTGAGGGAAATATTCAAACTCATACAAAAATATCATTAAAACAACTACCAAATGCAATTGAAGAGTCTTTATACATACATGAGAAATTTCCGTTTATTATTGATAAAACAGAACAGGCGGGGCGCTTTCTAAAGTATCAACTTGGTTCTTTTGTTAATTTTGACGACCCTAGCGTTATGAATGCCAGAAATTTAAATCGTAATTTAGTGGGAGCAATGTTACATGGTAGAACAATGACAATTAAAATGAACACTACTGAAGGTCTTGTAGAGGAAAATATATTTAAATCCAAAGAATTTCCCAAAGAAGTTATTTCTAGGGACATGTTTTTGCATGATGATATTTGGACGTCAATTTTAAAAAAAGAATTAGGAGATCCAGAACCTGGCGAAGCAATATTATCGCCAGAATTTGTATTTATAATTGTAAGTACAAGTGATTATATCCATCCATTATTACAAAAATATATGTATGTAATCGAAGTGGTAGAAAATGTCAAAGAGGCCAAGAAAGAAGATTGTGATAACGATAGTAGAGATATGATGGAACAGGTTGCATCTCTATATGGTGCATCTGAAATTATCCGCAATTCCACGGAATTAGTTGAATCATGTACTCGCTCATTCACTCACTCATTCATTCATTCACTCACTCACTCACTCACTCACTCACTCGATCATTCATTCATTTATTTATTCGCTCGCTCACTGATTCACTGCACAGCGTTTGATGGAGATTTGGATGAAGTGAAGCGATGGATTGATTTAGGGTATCATATTGAATCTGCAGATGGTAGAAAAAATTCAGCACTATCTGAAGCTTCAGCCCAGAATCATATACACGTTGTAACTTATCTACTTGAATTGGGATGTGATCCGAATAAATCCAGTGATACTGGTAGGACTCCATTGTGGTATTTACTCTCTATACTTCTTTCTCTTTTCATACAGACTTACTTACTCTCTCAGGAGAAGTTGTTTTAATGGTTTTTATGAAGTTTCGTTGTTGTTATTGGAAGCAGGTGCGGATCCAGATGTATTTGACAAAATAAGTCTTGAGACGTGCTTTGATGTTTGTAAAACTGACGAGCTTCGACAATTAGTTCAGTCATGGGATAGGAACAAAACAGCGAATTTGATTGAAACAAGAAAACAGCATATTTATGCGAAAATAGAAGAACGAATAAAGACAAGTTCTGAAAGGGAACAACTGGCAAAACAAAAGTTAAGGCTAGAATTAGTTCAAATGGCAAAAAATGGTGACTTGGAAGGGATAAAATCTACACTAACCATGATCGCGTCGGAGGCTGAATCGTCTAATTCTAAACCCAGAATAACTGCCGAATGTCGCAATGAGTTAGGGCAGTCATTATTGTCGATAGCAGTACAAGCTAATAATGAAGAATTAACTTTGTTCTTACTGACTTATTGGAAAAGTGTAGACAAAGATCGTTGGGATTTAGTTGAGAATGAATTGTCTGTAGAGGCTCAAGTTTTTAAAACAAATCCAAATTCAAGAGATTTGAAAGGTTGGAATTGTTGCTGTATTGCTGTTTTCCATAATTCACTGAAGGCATTGCGATTATTATTAGAATATGGTGGGGATCCATCACTCAAATCTTCATATCAAAAAAATGCATGGGATCTAGCGAAAGATGAACTTGATGCCGCTGGTAATATTGTGAAGAACAATAAAGAAATTAGACAAGTTTTAGAAGAGTATGATTTGGCTAGTAAAAGTAAAATGTTTGGTACAGGCAAAATATTAACGAATGACACCAATTATATGTACAATGACTTAGATTCATCTGGATCTCCCGTTGTTATGCAGGTTGAAATGAATAAAGAAAGGGAAAACGAAATAAAAGAAATAGAAAAAAAAGGAAAGCAGAAAAAAAGTACGAAAAAGAAGAAGTAGTTATGGTACAATATATATGATAGATATAATATTCGTTGCCGCGGATAATCTCGTCGCGGACTGCTATGTCTCCCCTAGCAGTAGTGGTGTTGGATCTCGAATAATTCGGTTTTTATTCAATATTGTTGATATCCCATTCGTCTTTGGCGTCCGACAATTTATCTTCAGTAAAATCATCAGGAAGGATGTCTTCGTCAAAATCATCATTGAAAGATTTCAATTTTAAGCCATCGCGTGTATCAGCTGTGAGTATGTCCATTTTAATTAATTGATCTGCTACTAATTCACTTGCTTGTTGCAATATTACTTTCTCCGCTTCAAGTCGTTTACTTAGATTCAGTGTTTGCAATAATAATTGAGATTCAGTTGGATGAGTCATCTTGATCATATTTGCTAATGAAAAACTAAAGTTTATACGCCTTTCGTGGTCTGTTTTAGAAGGACCACTTGGAGATATTACAGTAGATGTTCCAATTGGTCGGTTGCGTTTACAAGATCTAGATATAAAAATATCTTTATTGCCTGAAAATGTCTTCATAAGCCTCATGTAATACTTCAAGCTATCATAAACTTCTTTTTCTAATTTTATTAATGCTGCTTCTGCTAAAAGATCTACAGGTAATTCATCAGTGATATTTGGTTCAATTTCTGCTGTGACGTATGGAAGTGTTTTTAATATTTTTCTTACTTTAAACCTACTTACACCTATGTTAGTGACAAGGTAAATGAGTATATAATGAATAAGTAAGAAGAATATATATGCGCATTGTAATGTAACAAAACTTACCTTCAACATATATATACTGCCGTCCGTCTTCTAATAATTGTCTACATATTTAAAAAAAAAAGTTAGTGAATATCAACTTAATTTTGTAAGTACAATACCTGTCAGTAATTTTACATAATGTGCCTATTGATGCAATTGATCCAGTTTTAGAATCTGTATGAATGTAACCAAACATATCATCGCTATTTGCACAATCGAACATCATGGTTCTATACTTCATCTCAAAAATATTCAAAAAGGTTTCTCCTTGAGGATAAAATGCACCACTGAGTAAAAATAATGGTAGTGAACGAGCAGTAGAACTGAATTCTAGTGACGATGCTGTCAAATCGACATATTGGACCTTTTCATTCCACAGGAATTGATCTGTACTCGACGAATAAATACAAGATTTACTGTTAATGCTTTGTTTATTAAAGCTTTGTTTATTACTAAAATATTTTAAACCAGTTGGTAACGCAATGCCACGACTGCACAAAACCAGTATTAATACGAAAATATGTAGCATTCTTTGCATTTGCAATCAGAAATTGTGACACACAAACCGGAAAGCATAAATTGACACATGGAAGGTGGGTTAAAAAATGTAGGCGTTTTAAGAGATTCCATTATTTCCCGAACAATAAATACGAAGAATATGAATATGTTGTATGATTATAAAATAAATCATACATAGATTAAATACAAAAATTATAATTACATCAGTTATATCAGTAATGATATTACATATCATTGAATTAAGAAAAGTAGAGAAATATAAATTAAATAGCATCATAGTGCATGCAAATTAAATTGTATATTAAATGCGTCAGCAAAATTATCTTCGAGTTGCTTGCATACTGTTTTAAAACATATATTTTCCTTAAACTGTGCTAGACTACCTACTGACTTGTCACTGATACCACAAGGTACAATATTATCAAAGTAACGCATATCTGGATTAATATTTAATGACATTCCATGCATAGTGACCCTAAATAGATGCAATGGTAATAAATAAATAGAAATAAAAAGAAATATTTTTTAAGTAAATTACCATCGTCTTATTTTGATACCAATAGCTGCTAATTTACTATCGCCTACCCAAACACCAGTATACCCAGGAAGGTTTTTTCTTTCACTTTTGATACCATATAGATCAATTGTTTGGATTGCAACATCTTCCAATGTTCTTAAATACCAATTAATATCTTTATAGAAATAGTTTAAATCTAGTATAGGATATATAACTAATTGTCCTGGTCCATGATATGTTGCCTGTCCAGCTCGCTCAACTTGAAACATTTCATAATCTAAGATAGTTCCATCCTTCGAAAAAGAACTAAATGGACCACTGCCGATACTTGTACCAGTACCTAGTGTATACACTGGCTTATGTTGTAACATTATCATTGAGCCAACAATATTTTCTTCATGTGGTGATTTTTTAATATCCTGTAAATTGATATGATAATCAACTAAATTTTGTTGCATACTTAATGCATCAGCATATCGAATCAACTGCTGTGTTGCATCTATCAATCGCACTATAGGTTTTTTTGCATGTAGTAGTAAACTGTATGCTAGCAGCAATAGAGTAAAGTAATACAAATCCTTCATCTGTTATAAAGTAATGTTATGTAAAATACTTAATGATATAATCATATATATGTACTTAAAATTCACTTTTCTTAAATTTCTTGTAAAATTCGGAAGAATTTACAAGGGCCGCCATAAAAATTCAGAAACTCGTTGAACTCCCGGGGGAATATCATATAGACAAACCAAAAACTTATTTTCGATGTTCACTAAATTACCGTAGGCTTGATAACCGTTAGTAACTAAGGAATCGAAATTTCCTCATCTTTTCTTATTTCTTCTTTCCTAAAATCCGGGTCCTAGGTTCTGAGTTGTTCGATCCCATTGGGTAGAGTATTATAGGAATTAAAATCATAGGAAATAATTTCCAATAAAACGTTTCCTTTATCTTCCGCTGGTATACATATTTGTTCAACTTGAGGATATATATTGATAATAATGAAATATTGCTTTAAGCTCAATAGTTTGAGAAAACTCGCTCAATGTGAAAGTAGGAAATATTATTCAACGATAGAATCAATTGAAAGAGCTGTTGGTAAACATGCTGCCAATACTTTCATTACATCTATGGACAAAAATAGTAAATTTATTGATGTACCTACTATATGTGTTCATGATCCAGCAAATGTAGAAACTTGGAAATGGGAAGTTGGACTAGGTAGTCGACCAAAAATGTCTATAGATGAACTGACAAAAATGGGTAAATCGTTAACAGATCCTTTTAAATTGGTAGAAAAGGATATATCTACATTATCGGGAGGGATAAAAGAATTACTAGGTAGTGATCATCCAGTTTTAGAGACATGTGCAAAATATTTTTTTGATATAGATGGAGGTAAAAAGATAAGGCCTACCATGGTTTTAGCAGTATCATATGCATTAAATGCTTCATTAAATAATAATGATTTATTCGCATTACCATCGCAAAAGCGGTTAGCCGAAATAAGCGAAATGATACATACTGCATCCCTTTTTCATGATGATGTTATTGATAAAGCAAGTACTAGGCGAGGTGTACCTTCAGTAAATCAAATATTTGGAAATAAGTTAGCAATTCTAGGTGGTGACTTCTTATTATCGAGAGCATCAATATCTCTTGCAAGATTACGTAATATTGAAGTAGTAGAGTTATTATCAACGGTTATTGAACATTTAGTGAAAGGAGAAGTGATGCAAATGAAACCTTCAACCATTGGCAATTCAGCGATGGAGTATTATCTTAGAAAAAACTTTTATAAAACCGCATCTCTCATGGGACATTCTTGTTTAGCTGCATCCGTATTAGGAGGGCATAACGAAGAAACACAACGTGCTACTTATTTATATGGGACTTACGTTGGACAAGCATTTCAACTAATAGATGATGCATTAGATTTTGAAGGATCTACAGCTACAATTGGTAAGGCACCTCTTGCTGATTTAAAAAGTGGGTTAGCAACTGCGCCAACTCTATTTGCTGCATTAGAGTATCCAATAATAGAGAAATTAATAAATCGCAAATTCGAGTACGAAGGTGATGTAGAGCATGCTCTAGAATTAGTTCAAAAAAGTAATGGTTTAAAATTATGTAAGGAATTAGCGCAAGTACATGCCGAAAAAGCTATCGAAGCTATTAGTAGTTTAAATCCATCAATAGCAAAAGATTCATTAGTTGCTTTAGCATGTAAAGTAGTCACAAGATCCAGCTAAACGCTAGAAGTAAATGTAGTAATTGTTTGTTAAAAATAATGCATATAAATATCAAATTTACAAAATTTTACAACATAATTTAGTAACAATAGTACGAAGAAATTAAAATTTCTACACCAAGTTATTAGTTCCTATTCCAAGGCCATCCTTTTCCAATTATAACATCGTTACTGTGATTATTACTAGATTTAATGCTTTGTTTTTCTTCACCTAAACCTTCAAGCATTTTAAGCTGCCTATTAGCATCTTGAAATAAATGACGAATAACAACCGGGTCACTCACATCTCTGTTAGATTTAAAATTTTCTCGTATTTGTTTGCGAATATCAATTTTTAACTCTTGACTTCTTATTAAATTCGCTCCACGTATAAATTTACGAAATAATGTTATAACTTTTGCTTTTTGCAGAAATGTCTGAAATGGCAATACATTATTTAGTAATATCCTTCCTTTTTTTGACATTGAAATATTCTCGTATATATCTTTGTTGCATATATTTTTAAATCATCTATCTCATTAGTAATAGTTTCCTTAGTTTTTGGAATTGAATTTTTTTCAGAAATTTTTTGGAAAAACAAAAAATACCTAGGATAAAACAAGGTGGTTTGTGTGGTACAAGTATATTGTATGTACACATTTTGGATGTTTGTGTTGTAGAAACTCTTAACTTTCTATGATTTTGATATTTAATGGAAGTATAAATTAGAACTAAAAATGAAAAATCATTCACCTTCTAAAAATCATGCAAAAACATTAAAAGTTAATGAGGAGGATGAAGAAAAACCATATATTCCTCCGATTCATCGTCAAGAAGTCAATCATATACTTATTCAAAACCTGTTAAAAAAAAGGACTAATCTTTTATCTAAGATTGCTTCAATTCAATTAGAACAAGAAATTATAGATAAGATTGAGTCAAATGGATTAGAAGATAAGCATTCGTTTGAAAAAGAACGTGGTGGTGACATTTCGTTGATAAAGTTGTCCGAAAAAGAATTGAGAAGTGTTAATTCTAGGGTCTTGGGGGCTACAGATGACATTGTAAAAGGTAATTTCAAAAATAAATTTAAATTAATGAAAGAACATGTGGTTTATGATACCAGGTCAAATGATCAAATTTTGAGGCGAACGGAGAGATTAGAATTGAAGAAAAAAAAAGCTGGAAAGCTGTTGAAGGATGCACAAGCATTTGATGAAAAACGTGGTGGTAGACCTAAAGATGAAAATATTGGAAACGCTTTAAACGAGGAAATTATTTCAGAAATATGGCAAAAGCTACCTCAAGGTGATGATGGATTATGTGATTTGGATATTGATTTACTCGAAGATATATTTGAAGCTGCTGGTATAATTTTGAACGATCAAGACGCTATTGAGTTATTAAAATTTATTCCTTCGAATCAATTGAATAAATATAGCCTTAAGGACGTTCTTGTTTTTTGTAACATGTACTTTACGAGAGGCTCTCCGTCATCTTTAAGTTATTGGAATAAATTTGTTTACGTTTTTAATAATGTATACAATTCATGCCGAAAGCTTTATACTGATGTTATACAAGGTCTGAATACCCAAAGAAAACTAGTGGATCAATTGAGATTAAATCAACCAAAGTTTAATATGAATTTTAGAGGCGATATTAAAGATATTGATGAAGGTCGAGTAACTGCGAATAATTCTGTTTTGGGTGAAATGAAGGGATCAGTTAGATTAGCAGCATGGCAAAAAAATCAAATATTAAATCAACCTACGAGTTTAAATTTTAACTCTGTGTTTGGTAAAGCATTAATATCACTTAATGAAAGGAAAGCACTAAATAAATCAGAAAAGTCGAAAGCTGACCAAAGTAAAAATGAAGCGGTTGGTATATCTACGGCCAGTTTAATTGAAAATATGAAACAAATGGCCAAAAAAGCACAGGAAGAAAGTGAGGAAGCAGATGACCAGTGGAAAAGCACAATCAATATTGATATAAACATCAAGCCAACTGATGACCGAAGGATAAAACCAATTAAAGTAGGATCTGATAAGCTCATTGGTACGTTATCTGACATCTGTCCTCTGGATTTACTAGAGAGATATAAGTATAAGAAAAAAGGATTAGTGCAGGACAGACTTGAACAATATGAAAGTATCATTTGGTAAGAGTTCTTATACTTACTTTTATTTACGAAATTTATTCGCTTATCTTTATTATGACTAGGTTTGCTATTGACGTGAAAGAAGGCAGTACTACTGGTCAAATTACTTTATTGATGCAAACAATCAAGAATATTTTCGAATGCATTGATTATGATACACGATGCAACCTTTATACTGCGGTTGAAGCTGAAATTTTTTATTTTACTAGTACTTTCGATGATAATGATGAAGATGATGACTCTGAAACTGGTGAAAATGCGCAATTATTTGATGAGAGTGACTGTGTTATAATTGTTTCTTTGTTACATGAAGAAGACCATTTTAGGAATCTGGAGGAGTCATTACCTGCAGGTTTGTTAGTAACAAGAACTTTAAGAGCATTTTCATTGCAATTTAAATGCACCAACACATTAGTGGAGTTATATCAACTTTCGACCCCTTTTGAACATTACACAACCCGCTTGTTTGGTCCGCAAGAAGACGAATTAGGTATTTCACAATTCCATTATATTTTATCTAGTTATTTCATTATCTTACTCGTATCAAGGTGACGAAGGAATGAACCCGTTAAGGTTCGCTAAAATGTGTAAACAGCGTAAAAATGCTGCTCTTGAAGCATACGAAAAAGCAGAAAAAATGAATATGGATAAGTTAAAAGACCAATTGCGCATTCGTGGCTTAGATATAACTGGTACAAAGGCAGATTTGGTTGAACGGATAAAGGCTGCACTTAAACGTCAAGCAGATACTATTGGCTTTGGAGAATTAAGCGCTTTTGGTGCTGATATTGTGAAACGAATATATTCCAGTTTTTGTAAAGTTGGTGATAATACTAAGACCATGTCTCTATGGGAAATGAACCGTTTTTTAGATAGCATGTCTGTTGGTACATTGTATAATGCCGATGAATTTAATCACATGTTAAAGCAGCACTCATTGTTAGCAAATGACGGCTGTTTAACTGAAGAGGGTCTAATAGCATATTACGAACGATACGGACACTTAGCCCAAGATATGGAGTCTCTTGGATATGGAAGTCTTGATGATTTAGTTAATGGCGAAATAAGTATTTCTATCGATTACGATACAGAAGGTTTGGTCACTTTATTAGATTTAATGGAAAGTCATTCCTTGAGAAATCCGTACTTCAAACAGATTATATGCATTCTGTCTTCCATAGATAAAATAGCCGCAGAGTTTGTTAACAGTACTTTGAGTGATTTCATAATTAAGATTATAGAGCAAATATTGCCATCGGATTCTGCAACACCACCTTCAACGTTTTCATCGAAAGATTTTGTAAGTCATTTTAAACGCGTATTCTCAACACCTGGATTAATATCTCGCGCCATTAATACATTTGTTGAATGGTTAAGTGACGGGAATGATGGTATTATCAGAGATTTGAGGCTTTTAGTCGTTAAAGAATTCGGTAAATTTGATAATTGGGAAGATGTATTCAAGGAATCATTCCCAAAACCAATCGTTGGCACTAGCAAAAAAAACTTAAACACTAGCGAAGCATCACAAAATACTGAAGATATTTTAAATAAGATTAAGGCAATACTCCCGGCTCTTCTCGAATCCCAGATCAATAATGAAACCAATAGAAAATCTTTGAAGGAAAAAGTAAATTACGTTAACGAGATCATACAAAAAAGTGACATTTTACGATTAAAAGTAGCTGAAATTGAAGCACTGAAGCGGTACAGAAATAAGTTATTAGATCAAGAAGACTTTATGTCAAAAGTAATAAAGGAACGACAAAAATTAGCGTTGGTGCATTTAATTGCTGGTTACGATGCGTTCAGAATGTATGCTGTAGGCATTGGTAGTATTGGTATTGGGGGAAAAGAATTGACTGCAAGAATTTGTTGCAATGGATTTAATTTTACAGATTTTTTACCAAAAGCGTTTGGTGAGCCTTGTATAGTAAAAGAGCGCCAACAAGAAAAGTATAATCGATCAATTTCGCGGAAGGAAACTGCATTGAATGCACTGGCAAATGAGAAACGTAAAACAACAACAGATCCAGTAGAACTCGAAAAAATTAGAATTCTAAAGGAGGAAGAGATGAAGAAGAAACGTAACGATGAAGAGAATAAGTTACTCAATGAAGCATTGCGCGGAATGCTAGATGCTAGGGAGGAAAGAAAGTCCATCGAAGATTTGAATAAATTGATCGTCTTGTGGGAACGATTATCTATTGCGAAAAATAATAAATACGGCAAAGATCACATAGTCAGCATCATTTGCAGAAATAATCTTGCATGCGTGAATCTCGAATTTATTGGAATGGCGATTAAGTCGAACGAAATTATAAGTACAATGACTGGTTGCGTTGATTCAATTATATTATTGTTAAGCGCATATGATGTTCATTTCCTTTCATCAATTAATACGGTTAATCCTATATCCAGCTCCCCAGGGCGTTCCAACGACAATAATAATACAAACGTTATTCACACAGAAGAAATTAACGCTACAAATAATCCTCCTCTGGATTTAGAGTTGATTGCACCATGTGTGACAATACTACAAAACTTTATTACGATTGTCAAAATTAGATACGCAGGAAATCTGAATGAAATAATGTACAAGCAACATGACAAAGTAGTCACAATTTATGAGCTGTTTTGTCAGCTAGGTGAAAAAGAGCAAAAAATGGTATCATTAGGTAAGTGTAGAGCCATGGAAAATATACCCGTTTTAACTGCTGAAAATTTTATTAAGCAATTTGAAACAACTATTAATGATATGAAGCAAGAGAAAGAATCGCTGATTATTGATTCAGGGCAAGATTTAATCAAAATTATTGATTACAATAATGACGGCGACTTCTCAATAGTTGGCGATGGTAGTATAGGACAAGTTTCACAATTGTCACCAGGAAGTGCAAGTATTGCTAGTGATATGAAATCTGAATATTTAAAAGAAGAACAGTCTCTTCACATAGGAGGATTAAACGATGCCAATGATGACAATAATGAGATTGAGACGTTAGATACTGCCCGCCTAAAGCAAATAAAATATGAAAAGCAGAAAGAAGACGACAAGAAATTGCGAGCCAAGGTTACTCGAGAACGGAATAAATTATATTCTTTGATTCAATCTGATAAAATTAGTCAAATATTTGCAGAGACTGCGGGAGGTGCTGTTCCAACTGGTAAAAATATTAAATGGGGGGCAAGTTCATCAAGCGTTAATAATTCTGTATCATCTGATCCTTTTGCATTCTTGGATGGAAATGATTCTAATCAGTATTTTGCGGGAAGTACAATTGATCAAACGAGTACGATTTCATACGAGAATTCTCTCGAAAATTCATCTATTGCACAAAGTTTAAGTACAAATAAAGGCAAAAATATTAGTGACGTACCTAATAATGTACCTAAACAAAAGAAGGCTCAAATTAAAGTTGTATCTGCCACTGATCCTGATAACGGTGATACTAATCCTAAAAAGATTTCATACAAAGACAAAAAAGTTCTGCCCCCTAAAACGATGTTAGAATGGATAAAAGATAAGCTAGATTTATGAACACTGTTTATTTTGTTATATTTTGTTAAATTTTGTTCTCTTTTAATTAATTCCTCGAGTTGGGACCCGGCCCTGTTGGCCGGTTTAGACCAGTTTTTTTCTTCGACAGAAGTTCGACAGAAAGGAACATCCGGAGAATAAGCTAAGCTTGCTCTGTTGATACATTTTTATCTTGTTTGTTAAGAGGATTGATATTCACTGATCTCTTACATATAATTTTACTATTTATAAAACAACATGGGAGGTAAAAAAAAGAAGTCGTCAAAGGCTAGTAGTGGTGAGTCTGAAGGTAACAAAAAAGAAGAAAAGGAGATTCCTGTTATTACAGACAAAATTGTAAAGATAGAATTTAAATTATTGAATTGGAAATATATGAATTTTACAATGCAATTCTCAGATTCTACAAAAATATTTTCAATTAAGAAAATTTTAAAAGAAAGACATGGTAGAGTTAGTGATCTTAAGTTATGTCTGAATTCATTTTCTGAGTCTAACGAGTTGAATGATGAAATGCTATCTTTGGCAGAAGTTGGAGTGAAAGGGCGACAACCGGATATGAAATTAGTCGATGGCGATGTCGTTATAGATGAGGATAGTATACCAGTGATAGCTATATTCTATGATTACAAACCTATTGATTTTTCAGATCCAGTGTTGCTTCATTTTACACGTTAGTTATGTTATGTTATGTATTGTTAATAAATTATGTATTTATTTTACAGAAGGGG
>JACCDO010769386.1_pt1 | contig 28748 bp, 13 predicted proteins | sample 7446101 | NCBI WGS metagenome assembly JACCDO01 (sample SAMN15323440, study PRJNA562643) | freshwater metagenome | isolation source: river surface water | place: USA:Blue River Watershed | collected 2017-08-16
AAAAGAGTTGATTTTTCGGCTCGTTCTGTTATTACACCGGATCCAAGATTAAAATTGAATCAATTAGGTGTGCCAATAGATATTTGCAAAAATTTAACATTCCCTGAAAAGGTGAATGATTATAATAAAGAAAGACTTACTGCTGCTGTTAGAAATGGTGCCAATATTTATCCTGGTGCTAAATCTATTAAAAAATATAGTAGTGGTAAAGTCACATCTTTACTTTATATTGATACTAAAAATTTAGAATTAGAAAATGGTGATATAGTCAATAGACACCTTATTAAAGGCGATATTGTATTATTTAATAGACAACCTTCATTACATCGTATGAGTATGATGCAACACGAAGTTGTCCCATTACCTTATAAAACTTTTAGATTAAATGTATCAGTTACACGTCCTTACAATGCTGATTTTGATGGAGATGAAATGAATATGCACGTACCACAAAGCGAACAATCGCGTATTGAATTACGTGAATTAGCTGCGGTTCCAACCCAAATTATTTCACCATCAACACATAAACCAATTATTTCTATTGTTCAAGATACTTTAGTTGGTTCATACTTATTTACACGTTATGATAATTACTTAACCCGTGAAGAAGTTTTAGATGTGATGATAGATGTATCAACATTTGATGGAACATTGCCAGAACCGGAGGTAAAAGCTGGCACAAAAGATAAAGATTTACCTGTTGATTTTCCAAAATATAAATACAATACAAAAGTTGATTTATGGAGTGGAAGACAATTATTCTCTATGATTATTCCACCTATAAATTTAAATAAAAAAAATTCAAGTTATGATAATGATTCCCGTGAAATTAATAATGTTGTTATTAAAAATGGTAAAGTTATTTCGGGTGTTTTTGATAACATAATTTTAGGTCAATCAGAAGGCTCATTAATACATATTGTATTTCATAAATATGGTTTCGAAAGAACTCAACAATTATTAGATGATATACAAAATATAGTTACTAATTGGGTTCTTAAATCTGGTTTTTCAGTTGGTATTGGTGATTTAATTCCTGATAAAAATACTGAAAATAAAATTAAAGATATTATAGATATTAATAAAAAGAAAGTGATTGAAATTATCAGTCATGTTCATCAAAATATTCTCGAAAATAAAACTGGTAAATCAAATAATGAAGAATTTGAACAACAAGTTAAAAAAGAATTACAAGAATTAACCGACCTTACTGGTAAAATTGCTGGTAAAAACCTACGTTCCGATAATCGTATGATGAGTATGATTGTTTCTGGTTCAAAAGGTAAACCACTTAACATCTCTCAAATGATGGCATGTGTAGGACAACAAGATGTAGATGGAAAACGTATTCAATATGGTTTTACCGATAGAACATTACCTCATTTTCACAAATTTGACGATGGTGCCTCCGCTAGAGGTTTCGTTGAAAATTCATTCATGAAAGGCTTAACTCCAACCGAGTTCTTCTTTCATGCTATGGGTGGTCGTGAAGGTCTTATCGATACTGCGGTCAAAACTTCAGAAACCGGTTACATTCAACGTAAGCTCGTTAAATGTATGGAAGATGCGAGAGTAGCTACGGATTATACCGTAAGAAATGCCAATGGAACAATTATACAGTTCTTATATGGTGAAGATGGTTTCGATGGAACCAAAATAGAAAAACAAACAATTACAACAGTTAATTTAAGTAATGCTCAAATATATGAGAAATTTAAATTAGATATTGATGAAGATATTAATAATAAATATATTCCAGATATAGCCGATGATATTCTTAAAAATAAAGATATTATTGACCAACAAATACAAAAACATATCGATAAATTATTAATTGACCGTGACTTTTACTTTAATGATATTTTCAAAGGAAACTTTAATGAAAATACAGTATTCGCTCCAGTTAATTTAAATAGATTAGTCGATGATGCTATATCTAATTTCCCTCTTCATACAAACTTATCTGATTTACATCCATCATATATATTAAATAAATTAGCTGATTTAGATGAAAATCTTAAAATTACCGATTCTCATAAAGGTAATGAAATTATCATGGTCTTAGCAAATATTTACTTATCTCCTAAACCATTATTAGATAAAAAAATTAGCAAAATTGCATTTGATTATGTTATCGCATATTTAACTCAAATGTTCTATGCTGCTATTGCACACCCAGGTGAATTAGTCGGAACTGTTTCTGCTCAATCTATGGGTGAGCCTACGACCCAGATGACACTTAACTCTGTAGATTGGGATACAGAAATTATTATCGCTAAAAATGGTAATATTATAACTCCAAAAATAGGTGAATTTATTGATAATTATTATGAAAATACTGATAGATCAAAAGTTACATTTATGGAAAATGAACAAATTTATATACCTCTTGAAGATGGTAATGACTGGAAAGCATTATCTACTGATGAAGATGGTAATATGATTTGGACAAAATTAGAAGCTATTACTCGCCATCCAGTTATTAATAAAGATGGAACTGATACAATTTTACAAGTTACTCTTGAAAGTGGTCGTGTAATAAAAGCAACTAAAGCAAAATCCTTCTTAATTTATAAAAATGATAAAATAGAAGGTATTGATGGTGAAAACCTCAAAAAGGGTGATTTAATACCTATAGCTAATAGCTTAAATATTGAATCATTACCAATTATCGATAAATTAGATGTTTCATACTTATTACCAAAAACAGAATATATATATGGTTGTGAAGTAAAGAAAGCATTAGAAGTAATGCATGCTAGTGACTTAATCGGTAAAAAAAGACCTTGGTGGAAACATAATCAAGGCGTATTATTCACATTACCTTATAGTCGTTCAGATGCTTTTAGAGAAGCTTTTACAAAAGGTCATAATAGTAATGCAAGTAATATTAAAGAAAACTGTGTATATCCTTTCCATATGAGACCAGATACATGTCATATACCATATAATATTGAATTAGATGAAGAATTTGGATTCTTCTGTGGTGCATATGTATCCGAAGGTATGTGTAATGATGCACATGTTAGTATATCAAACAATGATATTAAGTTTAGAGATAGACTTAAGAAATTTGCAGATACATGGAATTTAACTTATCATGAAACAATTGAATATGATAAAAATGGTGTAATAGGAAATACATCATGTAGTGTTATATTTCATAGTATTATATTACCTAAAATATTAGGTTCATTATTTGGATGTGTTAGTTATATAAAACGTATTCCCGATTTTATATATCAAGCACCTGATTGTTTTGTAAAAGCATTTATTGATGGTTATATGTCAGGTGATGGAACTATTGGTAAAAATAGTAATAAAATCGACAAAATAGCATGCACATCTGTATCAAAAGAACTTATAATTGGTTTATCAATGATATTTTCAAGATATAATATTAATGGAACAATTAAAGAAAGACCACCTACTAAAAAACAATTAGCTAGGTTTAAATCAGTTTCTAAATCATATAATCTTTACTTATTAGTAGAATCAAGAATTAAATATGCAAATACATTTAAATTTACAATTGATTATAAACAAAAACGTTTAGAAAAATTAGCAGAAATATATAAAAATAAAAATGCATACAAAAAAGATAAATATAGAATATTTAATAATGTATTCTTAGATACTGTTAAATCTATTGAAGAAATTAAACCAATGGAAAAATGGGTTTATGATTTAACTGTCGAAAAAACAAGAAATTTTACCGGTAAGGACCAATGCTGCTTAAAGGATACTTTTCATACAGCGGGATCGGGATCGAAGGGAACCCAAGGTGTTCCAAGAATTAAAGAATTATTAAGTGTCACCAGTAATATGAAAAAACCAATGAATAAAATTATATTAAAAGAGCCTTATTGCTATAATAAAGAATATTCATTAAAAATTATGAATGAATTAGCAATTACTACAATTAAAAATTTAACAATCTCATCTGAGATTTATTTCGATACACAAACAATTATTTCAGACTCATCTGAATTACCAGAAGATAAAGCAATCTTAGATATATATAAAGTATTCAATGAATTAGATACTCCAATTGCTAATAGTATGGTTAAAAGTCCATGGGTTCTTCGTTTTAAATTAGATAAAATGAAATTGTTAGAAAAAGGATTACGTATGTCTGATATTTATTTCGCTATTATTTCTAGATTCAATACTGATAATCAAGATATTTCTTGTGTATTTTCAGATGATAATAGCACCAATCTTATATTACGTATTCAATGTATCACTGATAAAGTAGAAGAAGCTGATTGCGACCAAGAAGATATGATTTGTATCCTTAAAACACTAGAAAAAACAATTTTAAATGATATTGTATTAAATGGTATTAAAGGTATCGAATCTGCTTATCCAATTCCAGATGATAATTTTTCAAAATTCGATAATGAAACAAAAGAATTTGTAAAGAAAAGAAGATGGACTATTGAAACAGATGGTTCTAACTTAGAAGATATCTTTGCTCATCCTGCAATTGATGCATATAACTCATATTCTAATAATATTAATGAAATATTTGAAGTTCTCGGTTTAGAAGCTGCAAGACAAGCCTTATTTGAAGAAATTTATAATACTTTCTTAGGTGCTAGTTCATATGTTAATACCAGACACATTAACTTATTAGTAGATATTATGACTAATAGAGGTTATTTAATGTCTGTCGATAGACACGGTATTAATAAAGGTGATAGAGGACCTTTAGCTAAATGTTCTTTCGAAGAAACACCAGATATTATTAATAGAGCTGCTATCTTCGGTGAATTAGATAAACTTAAATCTGTATCATCTAATATTATGTTAGGTCAAGAAGTGCCTATTGGAACTGGTTCTATCGATTTATTATTCGATGAAGAAAGATATTTTGAAACATTAGCAACTATTCAAGAAGAAACCGATACATCTAATCTAGAAAATATAGAAGAATTAGGTGAAAAAGAATCATTCACTTCTAAATATTGTGAAGCCTTATTTTAAGAGAACATTTCAAAAAAAATAATTAAATTAATAAATTTTTATTTTTTTATTAATTTAATTTCTAGTTTTATTTTCAATTATTATTTAATAAAATGATAACTAGACGAGCATTTTCTAGAACGGCAAATCTAGGACAATTATATGATGCACATAATGATATGTTATTACCTTCGAATATTCTTAATTTAAATGAAAAAGATAATATTGAAACAGCTATTAAAAATAATAAAAATGAATATGTTGAACATGATTTCTTATATGCGTATACGAATGATGACCAATTTAAACATTTGGAAATCGATGCTAATCTTAGACTTAATTTATATGCAGGATTAATAGATATTGGTGGTTCTGGTAAATATCTTACATCTACTAAAACAAATGAAAACTCAATAAAGGGGTCGTTTTATTATAAACTAGTTAAAGAAGATGATGAATTATTCATAGAAAATTTATGGGCAGATGCGATTAGTAAAAATGAAATTAATAAATTATTCAATATTCAAGTCCTATTCGGTGAAATGTCCAAGAATGCGACCCATGTTGTAATTAAAAGACAATTTGGCGCTGATTTATTCTTTACGTTTGAGTCTAAAAAAGGTGATAAAGATTTATTACGAAAAATTGAGACTCGTGTCGAAGTTGCAATTGTAGAAGCAGAGGCAGGCGTATCTACTTCAAAAGAACAATCATCCACTAATAATTATGAAGATATACATGTCTCTTTTTATGGTGATTGTAAACCACCTAGTAAATATAAAGGAACGGTAGAATCTGTATTAGAATCTTTACAAGATATAACTGAAATGACACAAGAACCTAAACAAATGAAATGGATTTTATATCCAATCCATCATTTAGTTAAATTACAGCAAATATTGAATGAATCACTAGAAAACGATAATAATCTCTGGAAAAAACATGGATATGTTATTTCACCATCAAAATATATATTGAAAGATTTAAATAATGATAAATACAAATTATTATTTTATAGTTGGGACTTATTATTAAAAAATAAACAGAAATTAGACTTATTAGACACCGAAATACAAATAGATGATTCGGTTTATTACCGTAATATTATTAAAAATATTAAAACGATGCAAATTCATTATAATGAAAGTTATAAAAATAATGTAATTAATAAAATTATTCAAATTAAGGAAACACAAAAAGATTTAGAATTGACAATATTAGATGATTTAATTATTCAAATTGATACAATAAATTCTAAAATTGAAAAATATTTATCTACAAAAATAAATTTAAATATTAATAAAAATGGACAACCTAATGTTATTAATATAAACCGTATTAATAATCTACGCGGTTTAAACTATATTCGTTTTATTAATAGACAAATTATTGACCCAACTGAATATGAACAGATGAATGAATTAATTTATAATACTAAAAATACTTATTTACAAAAAAATTATTATTTCTTTTGTAATTCTAAATATAATCAGGAAATAATTGAAAAAGATAAAGATTCTAAAAATTTAATTCGATATATACGTTTGTATCAGAATAATATTAATATTCCTAAAGACCAAAGATGGCTTCATATTAATACGATTGAAATTTATGATAATAATGGCATTAAAATTCCTCTTAATACAAAATATATTAAAATTAAATATTCCTCTAAATCTCAAGAATGGTCTAAAGGTGATATTATTACTGATTCTAGGAGTTCATACTTTCATACTAATAATGATATATATGAATGGATTTATATTGATTTAGGAACTGAAGTATCTATTTCTAAGATTATTTTATATAATAGACATGATGTTGGTAATCCACATGATAATATTATTCGTTTAACAGGCGCAATCTTAGAATTATATCGTGATTTTTCCGAATTAAAAAATAAATATATAGTTCATAAATTTTTAATTACAGCAAGAGCTATTAAATATGAATTTGATTTAATTAAAAAATATAAATTAGATGATTCAGTTAATTACCTCATAGTTAATAAAATATTAGCAGGTTCATATTTAAAACCTATCAGTCTTTTGGAAAATGAACAAATATTTATTCAGAATGATATTATAAATTTTGGATATAATTTTGGTTATGAAGCTAGTTTAATTAATGAAGAACTTAAAAATGAAATTAATTCTAAAATTCCTGCCCAAGATTTTAAATGGACGGATTCAAATCATATTTTAATTAATAATTATGATATTACAGAATATACAAAATTTTTAAATTATCAACTAGATAGTTCGGAATTAATTAATTCGATGCGTAAAATTAAATCTATTAATGAAGTTAATAACGAATTAAAAGAATTATCAGCTAATGAAAAAACTTATAAGTCTTTTTATATTAAATTACCATATTATGTTCCTTTAAAAACTAACAATAATTTTTTTGATAATATTACATATAAATTTTGGAATAGTAAATTATTAGCTGAAAATACTAATTTAATTATGTGGCTTCCTGAAAATGAAATAAATAATATTTCTGTAATTAATGACCGATATTTAATAGATTTATGTATGCCGTGTCCTCATGATTTAAAACTTGATTGTGAAATGGATAAAAATTGGGTTTGTTTTCAGTGTTTTTCAATTGCAAAAATTCGTAAAATTAAAAATAAATGGTATTTTAATTGTTGGGAATGTAATAAGATTATTTTGATTAATAATTGTTTTTTTATGTGTAATGATAATATCACCCATGGCCCTGAACCATATCCATTTAATGATTTATTTGATTGTGAAAGATTAAAATTTAATTATTTAAATGGTGGATTTAGTCTTTTTAATGATGCTAATGGATTTAAAATTAGTATTGACCATAAATATATTAAATATGAATATTCTGATATAAATAAATATAAATATTGTATTCCAAATTATATCATACCTACTTCTAATCGTCGTAGAATATTATTGAATAATAAAGTTGATAATTCTGGTAATGAATATTCATATGAATCTTTTTCACCATATACTATATTTGTTCCAGACCATAAATTTGAAAATGAATATATTACTATTGATTTTAAAAATGAATGTGGACATTATTTTTATATTCGTCAAAATTATATTTATCATCAATATCTTATTTGTTCGGAGTATAATAATATTATTAATAGATGTAAAGATGAGTTAAATGATATATATAATCAATTTAAAAATAATTCAGAATGGATTACCGATTATAATAATATAAAAATCCAATTTTTGAATGAAAATAGGAGATGTAAAATTAATGGTAATGAATATTATTATAAAAATATTAATCCACATACATGCACCGTTCGTTTTAAAGTAAATTCTATTTTAAAAAAAACTATTTATAAATGGTTCTTTATTATGAATACACAATTAGATAAATTATTTTGTGTTGAATTTAAAAATGGTAAAACTAATAACTGGTATACTGCTTCACTTGTATAAAAATTTGACTTATTATTATTTTTAATAATTTCAAAATAAAAATATAAATACAAAATGAATAATATAGATTTCATAAATTATTTTAAAGCGTTTAATATGGATATTGATATTACTGATATTAATAATATTAATGCTATTTCTATTCAAATAATTGAAATAATTAATCATTATAATCTTTCGGATAAAATTTTATCTTTTATAAATATATTATTAGAAAATCAATATTTTAATAATTTATTTAAATATTTTGTATCTGATTTACAAAAGATACAATTTAATAATATTAATGATGCAATTACATATTTAATTAAAATTGTTTATGAATATACAATTAATTATAATAAAGAAATTTGGTGTAAAAATCCTCTGTTTAAGACTGATTATGTTATACCTAATCATATTAGTTTAAGTAAAGATGACATTGATAAATATAATTTTAATAAAATAAATTTAATTAAATCAATTAATACTATTTATGAACGTCTATCAATTAAGTTTATGGAAGAACTTACTAATTCTTCGCCAAGTATTAAATTAGAATTTGATAATGTAATTACTAACATAAATGATTTGCACTTATATTTTCAAAAAAATATTCAATTAACTCAATATGAAATTGAAAAAAATAAAAAAAAAGATTTGTATATTCAAATCAAAAATATTATCTCTCTAATTTATAATCTTAAAATAAATATTGGTTATCCATCATGTTTAGTTGATGATAGTTTAATTTTAGAAGCTAATAATATAAATGATTATGATACCGCATTATTATTCATAAATAGAATTAATGATATTTTATATAAATTAAATATTGATAATAAAAATTATATATATAATTATAAATATAATTTATATCAAAATACTGTATTTGATAAAAAAATTAATTCAATTGAAAAAAGTATTGTTTTATCAAATAAAATTATGAATATTCATATTAATGCAAAAGAAGTATGCTGTATTATTATTGATTTTATAATTTCAACTTTTCATGATAATTCAATTGATTTAAAACCATCAATATTAGATGGTATAAACCAACATTTTGATACTATAATTGGTTTTCATAAAGATTTTATTAGAAAAATAGATATATATAATATTTTAAATAATAAATTACACGATGATATTATATTATATAAAATATTCGATATGATTTAATATAATATCTTTTTATTTTATTAATTACGTCTTATTATCGGTGATTTTATGCGTAAATTACATTCAATTATGAATGGCCCAATTATAATTACACTTAGTTTTCGGTGATTTTATGCGTAAATTACATTCAATTATGAATGGTCCAATTATAATTACGTCTTATTTTCGGTGATTTTATGCATAAATTAGATTGTATAATGAAATGCCTAATTATATTTAAGTTAAATTGTCAGTAAATTTATACGTAAATTACATTGAATTATGAAAAGCCTAATTATAATTACTTCTAATTATCGTTGTTTTTATACGTAAATTAGATTGTATATTGAAATGCCCAATTATAATTACGTCTTATTTTCGGTTATTTTATACGTAAATTACATTGAATTATGAAATGCCCAAGTATAATTACGTCTTATTTTCGGTTATTTTATACGTAAATTACATTGTATTAAAAATGGTTAGATTATAATTACACTTAATTATCGGTTATTTTATGCATAAATTACATTGAATTATGAAATGCCCAATTATAATTACACTTAATTATCGGTGATTTTATACGTAAATTACATTGAATTATGAAATGCCCAATTATAATTACACTTTATTATCGGTGATTTTATACGTAAATTACATTGTATTAAAAATGGTTAGATTATAATTACGTCTAATTATCGTTGTTTTTATACGTAAATTAGATTGTATATTGAAATGCCCAATTATAATTACGTCTTATTTTCGGTTATTTTATACGTAAATTACATTGTATTAAAAATGGTTAGATTATAATTACACTTAATTATCGGTTATTTTATGCATAAATTACATTGAATTATGAAAGGCTCAAATCTAATTACACTTAATTATCGATGATTTTATACGTAAATTATATTGAATTATGAATGGCCCAATTATAATTACGTCTTATTTTCGGTGATTTTATACGTAAATTACATTGAGCTATGAATGGCTCAAATCTAATTACACTTAATTATTGGTGATTTTATACGTAAATTACATTGAACTATGAAAAGCCCAATTCTAATTACGCATAATAATATCTAATTGACATTATACAACTATATTATTTTATAATGTAAATCACAATTATTTTCTTCTATTATCTAATGTATATGGATAATCTATAAATTTAACATTTATGTTATTAACTAGTATATGATATAATAGTAATGATTCAGGATGAAATACTATATTATTTATATATTTTTCTATACTATCATACAAATTACAATATTTTGTCATGGATTCAATATTACCAATTGCAATCTGGTCATTTAAACCACCATAATGATAATCATTATATGTATATATAGTATTATCTTCAATACATTCTGGAAAAATTGGTAATTGAATATTTATAATATCTGGTCTGAATTTTATTATCTGGTCAAATCTAATATTATTTTCTTTTTGATATTTATCAATTAGCTCATATGCTTTTTTATTAGAATAATACATACTTAGAGTATTATGCACATTAGTTTCATATCTCTTATATATTATATTCTTACTCCAATTTGGTGGATTAAATATTTCAAATGAAACTGATGTAAATGAACTTATTAAATTTTCATCAGGTTCTTCATTAAAATGTCCAAATAAATATATTTTATGATTACTATTTTTATTTGTATAATTTAACTGTTCTAATAAACATTCTTTATATAATTTACTTCGACCACCAATAAATAAAGCGATATTCATTTTTATTATTCATTATTAATAATAATTTTTTAAATATTTAATTTTCAAATGTAGATATCATTGATATAGAATCTAATCCTTTTAACTCCGGTTTTACCAATAAATTAAAACATTCTAATAATAAATCAATAATATACCGATACTTTTGATTACATGATATATTAATATGTAATAGATTATTATTAATTTCATCATAAAAAATATTTATTTTTATTGGAATATTTTTATTTTCAATTATATTTGTTATCTTTTCAAAATTAAAATAACAGACTTTATAACTATTAATTATTATAAATGGTGTTTCATCTAATTTAGAATTATCTGAAAATTTTAATATTGATTCTGTTATTTTATTAATTATTTTTTTTCCAAATATTGATTTATTATTTCTATCTAATATTTCGAATAATGTATCATTATCTAAATTTTTATATAATGGAATAAATGATTGATTATTATTATGGTTTAATATCACATATTTATTATATATTTTTAAAGATATTGTTTTTATAATTATTCCAATTACATATTCAATATTACTTATAAATCCTTCCGGTTTTGATTTATATAATGCATTTATTTCATGATATTCAAATATAATATCGGATTGAATCCAATCATTTTTATAATATTTATCATATAATGAACGACCTGTTCCATATATTTTTATTAGAATATATGATATTATATAGCTAAAAATATATGTTAATTCTGTAAATAAGTGTATTTGAAATTTATGGTCTTTTACACTATCAAATTTGGGTATTTTTTGGTTAGAAAAAAAGTGATAAATTGTTTTTAATATAATTTCAGTTAATTCAGATATTTTTTTACTTATATATATCTGTAAATATTCATTATTAATAAATAAACCAAAATCATCAGTGAATTTAATTGCAGACGGATTTGAAAATATTAAATTTTTATTTTTTAACTCCGGTATCGCAACTAATATATACATAACCAACTCCTTCAAAATAATTTTTGTTAATTTAAATGGTAATTTAATAGTAAGATTTAATCCATCTAACTCAGAACTATATATATATTTTATTGGATAAGTTAAATTATCATAATTAATCCTTGGTATTTTTATCTTATTTTTATTTCTTTTATTTATACCAAACCACTCTGATTTTAAAAAATAAAATGACTTTGGACAATCAATTGCGATTTCATTAATTATTAATGAATGAATTGATTTATCATATTTTATCCATGGAAATAACTTACCTATTATCATATATTTTTTATCTTTTACCTTTTCAAATATAAATATACCTAGACCATATGAAAAATATAAATTAAATATAGTATTCTCTACCTTATCTATATAGGTATTGTATATTCCAAAAATAGCATTCTTATATCCACATAAATTATATTTTGCATTATTATCAATTAAATCAATATTTGTAAAATAAAATTTTATAAAAAATATGTTAAAAAAATTATTATTTATTTTAAAATTAAATTTTATTTTCTTATTTAAATATTCATTAATTTTAAAAAAATATTCCCATTTTATTACTGTTATTTTATTGTCTATATTTATTATTATTCCTGATAAATCACATTTTTCTTTTTTGCTTATAAAACATTGTTGTTTTTCTGAGTTATAACTTGTATATAACTTATTAGCTAATAATTCTATATCATTAAATATTTCAATTACTGTATTTTCTATTTTTAATAACTCATTCTCTTTTAAATTTATTAAATTATTAAAAAAATCCATATTTTTAATAGTTTAATATCTATCTTTATTTTTCAAAATCTATTTTTACTTACCATCATTTAAAAATTGGGTATAAAATTATATTGATTATTTTGTCTTAAATATCTACATCTAAAATTTATTGGAAAATCATATTTTGCACACCATGCTATCGAATACACTGTCTGTTCTTTTTTTATCTCATTTATATCTTGATTTGTTAAATTTAAAGTTGTATATGATACTATCTTTAATATTGATTTAATTTGTCTTGATATAAAGTGTATATTTAATGAATGAATTACATCCATAAATTCTTTTGGTATTGGATTTTTTAATATTCTTATTATTTGTTTATTTTGGGATTTTAATATATTAAATTCATCTACTAATTCTAATAAACTTTTTAATTCTGTTTTATCTATTCCTAAAAATCCTTTACATATTATATATTTTTCAGAGTTTGCACTTCTTGACGAATTTGGTTTTGTTATAAAGATATTTTTAAAATATTTTGTTAATAAATATATCAAATCTAAACTAGCTGTGTGCATTATATCGTATATTTTTATAACCATATGACCTCCAAATTTTAATACACCTAATCCCGTTATTATTTCACAATATATTAATTGAAATGCTGTTGATTCTTGATTTGCATAATTATCTGAAAAATCAAATCCACCATCAGCTGTTAATAAATCTGCTTTTGATTCATTAAATAATTCTATAAAATGTTCTATATTTTTTCTATTTAATAAGTCTCCAGTTCCATCTTCACCATAACTAACATCACATTCCGCACATTCATTTATAATTCGTTGAGACTTCTTCCATCCGGGTATATCTGCATTATTCGATTTTAATGTCATACACTTAATTTTATCATCTTTACCTTTATTATGCTTTCTTCTGTAATAATTAAAACACTCTATAAATCCACCTGGTCCTTCAGCTAATGCAGCATATATTATCTTATTTTCATTTATATCAACTATATTAAAATCACTTATTATTTCCCACATTTTAAAAAACGCTCTACTTATTGGGTCATAATTTGCTATTCCTAGATTTTGAGGCTTATTTTTTAATATTATATGTAATAATTCACATTCATTTGATAATTTTTTACAAAAATCCCATGTTTTCTGAGTATATACCTTATCAATCATCGATTTATACTTGGTTAATATCAAATATAATTGATTATCATAACCATGAAATTCATCTGTTTCTATAAATTTTAAATCTAATTCAACTTTATTATTTTCATTATTTAATTGAATTATACTCTTATTAATTAAATCCATTTCCTATTATTTAATAAATAAATATCTTTAAATTATAACTTTTAATTCAAAATAAAAATTATAATTTACTTTTTTATTAAATTATTTTTTAATTTTATTTAATATATTCTTTATTTTATTTATACGTTCATTTACCTCCTCATCTTTTATATATAATTCATCACTAAATGTTTCTATAAATTCATTTATTGTTTCTTTATATTTCGGTGGTATTGATGTTATATCTGGATTTAAATATCCTTTATTATCTAATGTTTTGTATAAATTATCATATATTTTCATAAATTTAGATTTCTGTGTTGAAGTTAATTTTTTACTTTTTGATATTTGTATCTTTTTAACTATTCTTGGTTTTAAAGATTCTATCTTTGTTTCCTTTGTTGGATTTGAAATATCTAATCTTATATTTTTTATATTAACTTGTTCATCTAATTTTTCATTAATTGATTCATCATCACTTATTTCTAATAATGTTTCACATACTGGTGTATCTAATGTATTATTTATTAATTCCATAGTTTCTTTTGGTATTAATTCATTCTCTACCGATATTATTATTTCAGGTTTATTAATGTTTTCATCTATTATTAAAATAGAGGTATCATCTAATATTTCACCTGTTTTATCTTCTTCAGACATTAACATACTTGGAACCGGATTATCAATTAAAATCATTTTAATTTCAGGTTGTTCTTCAACTTTTATATCTGTAATAGACTTAGTATCCTTTTCAGATTTATTATCTTTTTTAGATTTAGTATCTTTTTCAGAATTAGTATCTTTACCTGAACCTGATTGTTTAACTTTTTTACTTGGTTTTTGAACAATAATATCGCCTGATTTTATACCAGATTTCATTTTATCAATTATAATATCCCATGATTCATTATCAATTTCTCCTATTTCAGCACGTATAATTTTACGAACTTCACTCCATTTATTTTCAAGTATCCATTCAATAATATCTTTTCTTGATTGTAATTTAATAGTTAAATTATTAACAACTCTATTTATTAATGCTTCCGATTCAGTTTCTTTTCTGAACACAAAGTAATTATTTAAAAAGGATACTTTCTTTTCTTCTTCAGTTAATGTATTTACAATATCTTTTGCTAATGGGTCTATATCATACATTTTTTGTAATTCTCTAAATGCATCTTCAAAACTACCATATGATTTACCTGAATATAATGGTAAATTCATTAATTCCATTTCTTCTTGTTTTACTGGATAAATACCTACTTTAGATAATTCAGAAACTAAATAATTAAAATTTACTAAAAATTCATCATGAATTTTTCCAATTGCATGTATATAAACACCTAATTGCATTGATAAACTATTTTCATCATCTGTATATTTATTATCTATTGCTACATAATACTTTATCAATCTTAATATATTTTTACCAGATAAACTAATATTATATGATTCATTTAATGGTAAATCTTTTAATAATTCAAAAATACGATTACCATCAAAACAACATCCTATTAAAAATCCTCCTTTTTTAAGATTTCTACTAATATTTTGAATTAAATTATCAAATGATGTTTTATCTTTCATAAAATAATGTAATGCAAACATAATTGATATTATATCAAAACCTACTTCTTTAAAATTTGTTTGATATTCCATATCTGGATACCATAATTTTTTATATAAGATATTTGATTGTAAATCTCCAAATGTTTTTTCGTCTTCAAATGATTTAGAAACATCTCCTTGTAAGAAATATGCATCTGGTAATTTACCTTTAAATTGTTTTTGATTTTTATAAAATTGGTATCTTTCACATGCACCATCATTTGTATCATAAATATTATTTCTAACACTATCTATACCGACACAAATATCTATTTCATTATCACGCCATTTTGCTATATCACCTCCTTTTCCACATGCTAAATCTAATAAACTTATTTTTTGACTTCCAGATTTTCTTAAAAAGTTTGCTACATTTCCTATTAATAATCTATTTTTAATAAATTTATTATGAAAATTTTGCAATCCAATAGTTATTGATTTATCTCTATGTTGGGCATTCGATGGTTTTAAATAGTATTTATCTTCTTCATCTGGTATAGATGGAATACCTTTACCAGTAGTTATTATACTTTCAGTTACTGGATTATGCATTGTCATCCATATATTTTCAGCAACATTTACATTATTACCAAAATTTATATTTTTAACATCTATATCTGCTGGTGATAATATTCTATCTTCTATTATATTAATATTTTTTTTAAATAAATCATACTTTGATATCATACCATTTATACTACTTTTTACTTGTGGTATATCTCGTATATATTTAAATATTCTATCAAATATTATTAATTGTTTTTCATTTAAATTTGTATTTGATTTCGCCAATTTAATAGCTTTTTTAATTAATTCAAATGCTTTCTTTTGTTCAGACAATCCTAATTTATATGAAAATGTTTTATCATGTCTTGTTCTTAAAATTTTCCATCTTAAATTCTTATTTTTTTCATAGTCTTTTTCATTTGGTTCATAACCTAAATATGATACTTCTATAATAGTATTATCTAATACTGGTTCTCCTTCTAAATCTTTTACTATATATTTATTATTTATTAATTCAGTTGCGAAATAACCATAATAAATATCATCATCTTGTGGATGTTTTGGTTTAAATAATATTGGACGTTGAACACCATATTTAATTTCATTTCTTTTATCTGAACATGGTGGACTTTTTAATATTTCTTGACCACCATTATATAAATTTCCTATCTTATATTTATTTGATACAGTCTTTGATTCAATAATTGATACTATACTCTTTATTTTATCCTGCATTAATTTTCTATCACCTAATGATGCTACTGTATCTTTTTCAAATTGTATTAAAAAATCTATTGTATTGTCATCATGTGGCTTCCATTTTAAGTTTTTATTCCAGGTTTTATGTATTGTTATATCATAATTATAATTTTCATCATTAAATCCAACCGGTGCATATACAGGTGTATAAATTGTTCCGTCTAATTTATAGTTAATTATACCAGATTTATATTTATCCCATATTTTTTTAGTTTTTTCAAAAATATTTGAATTACTTGTTGCTATTAAAAATTCTTTTAAAAATATTTCTAAATTTGAAATATTATTTATTATATTTCCTTCAGTTTGTTTAAGAAATAAATTTGCATATTTTAATCTTGTATTATCATCATTATTTTTTGAAATTAATGGTAAATTAGTTGTATCTATATCATCATATATATATGTATCAAAAATACCATATTTATTTATAATTGGACGTGTTGAAGCTATTTCACCACGACCATATCTTAAATATTCACCATTAAAAATTATACTACCTTTAACTAATGATTCATCATCATATTCTAATCCTGTATTTATTACATTCATATTAGAATCAATCATATATAAACGATTATTATATGGAGCATATTTCTTTGATTCTTCATAATTTAAATGTTTTAAACCAATTTTAAACAATAACATACCTAAACCATCTGCTTTTTCTGTGACAGTATAGTCATTTAATATTGAATTTGGATTTTCAGGTCTAATATCATCCATAGAAATACTTACTACTCTAGGACTCATAAAATATTTAGATTTAGAATATTCACCTCTTTCAAAATTACGTTCTATACTTGCTATCATTTTATTATTTTCATTTAATAATTCATCTACTTGTTTCGATAAATCCTTTACTAAATTGAAATAATCATATTGACTTGGATATTTATCTAATAATTTTTGTATTTTATCAGTATCAATATTTATACCCTTACTTTTTAATTCACGGTATTTTGATACATCTTCCAAAATTTCATTTTTTCTTTCCATTTTTTCAATATATATTTTTTTTACTAATAAACTATATAAATTTAAAACATCATTCTTTTCTGTAATTGTTGTGTAAATTGGTATATCATAAGCTATTTCATATATTTTTGATAAATGTGTATAAATAAAATCGATTAATACTTTTTTTAATTCACCTTGTTTAAGAGGTGATAATCTAATTAATTCAATTTCAATTTCATATCTTTCGTCTGATTCAGCTATTTTTGAATCAATAAAATTTAAAACACCAACTTGTTCATCATAACCATAATCATTTATTTCGGTTTTTGATGATTTAACTATTGTGCAATCTATACGAGCATCAATATTATCGGATAAATTTATATAAAAACTTGAACGGTCTTTTAAACGATAAGTTTTATAAAGTTTATCAAACCCATTTTTATTTATTAAATTAGTAGCTAAATCATATTCTTTATTTGCCAAGTCAATATACTCTAATAATTTCTTATTATCTGGGTCGCTTATCATTTTCGTCCATGATTTAACTTTATCTTCTTCTTTAATTGGAATTTCAACTTTACCACCTAAACGTAATCTATAACTTTCTATATCAATATTACATCTTGGTTTCTTACCATTTCGTAATGGTTCTCTATTTTCCCAATCAAATCTTCCTTTATAAATTACTTCATGATTTGATAATAACCCTGTGCGACAATATTTTCCAATATTATCTATATCATTAATAGTAAATCTCAAATTATTTAATTCTTCATTGAAATTTACTTTTTCTGTTTTACTTATAAAAATATCTAATGATTTTTTATTTTTTATATTTCTCTCATTTATTGAGACCTTATTCAAATAATTTATTACCCTCTTAAATTCAGCATAATTAAATAAATTACTTTCATCACCAAATTTTTCAGTTGATAATCCGAGACGCATCTCTAATTCTAATTCTTCAAAGTTATATGATGTAATTATATTTTCATCATATTGACTTATTAAATCAATTTCATTTTTTAATAATTTAGCCATTCTTATAATATATTTGTTGATTATTATTTAAATGAATATTTATTTTTTTAATCAATTTTTTATAAAAATAAAAATTTATTTAGATTATATCTTCTATTAATTCTTCTTTTTTTTTATTAATTTTTCCAGTTTTGCCGTCTTTTTTTATATCGATGTTTAATGAATTTGCAATATTTTGAATTTCTTCTAATTTCATTTTTTCTAATGATTCTTTTGAAAATGTTCTCTTTATTGTTATTCCATATTTTTCAATTTCATTTGCTCTTAAAAAACCAGACTTCTTTTTAACAGTATATAACATATCATTGTGTTCTATTATTAATAATGTTGCTCTATTTTCTTTTAATATATTTAAAAAGTCTTTTTCATTATTTTTAATATATATTATATTTATATTTAGAACTGCTCCTATTACTTTTAACATTGATATATTTATTGGTTTATTATTGGTAAATACATCATCTAAATCAGATTTTTTACACTCTTTTGATGTAAAATTACAAGTTTTAAATAAATTTTCGATATTAAATATACTTATACAATCTAATTTACATTCTTTTATATTATTTATTTTATCTTTAGTTTGCATAATATATATATCATCTGAAAGACATTCAAAACATAAATAACTTAAAACATCTATTTTAGATTTTAAATAACCTATTAATATGACATTTTTATCATTTGATAAATTATCTAGATATATATTTCCATATTTTTTATTATTTGACTTTTTTATTTCATTTAATTTATTATTTTGAATATCATTCTGAATATTATTTTTTGGAATACTATTTATATATTCATCATCTGAATCAGAATCAATTAATAATTTACTAGTATCTAATCTATTTATATCCGATTTTTTTTCTTTTAAAATTGGTATTGATTTATTATTATGATTATTAATTTTAGAAGATGGTTTAGTTTTATCTGATTTATTCTTATATTTTTTAGTAATTGTTATAAATCCATCGTCATCTTCTTCATTATTATTATCATTATCATTATTATCATCATTATCGGATGTTATTAATAATTTAGATGAATAAATATTTTTTTTATAAGATAATTGATTTACTTTCTTATCTTCATTTATAGAATCAAATAAATCTTTTAATTTTCTTTTTTTATCGTTAAAAATGTTATTATTCAAATTTAAATTTTGTTTTGTAATATTTTGTATCTTATCTAATTCATTTTCAATATTTTCAGAATTTGTAATTTCTCTGAATTTAGATAATAAAAACATAAATTTTTTATTTATTAAATAAGACATTATATTTTTAATTGTATAAAGTTTTTAAATTTAAATTAAAATCAAATTTATTCAAATTGTTAAATCATCATCTTCTAAATAACTTTCATCATCTTCCAATAATTCATTATTACCTTCATCTTCAATTATATTTTCATCAATTTCATCATCATTTTCATCATTTTCACAATTATCATCATCTACATTATCTTCATTATCATCCTCTTCATTATTATTATTATCGTCTTCCGCATCTTCATTATTATTTTCTATATTATTAATATTATTATCCCATATATTTTTATTTACATCTCGACATTTACGTAATAAACGAGCTTTAACACCTTCAAATTTAGTTTTATTATTTTTAAGAGTTGGATATGTAATTTTATCAGTAGAATTAAATTGTTTTAAATTAGTTGTTGATAATTTCTCTAAAAAATTTTGAAAAGAAAATGTGTCATCTCTTAGATTTTTTATTCGATTTAATTCAGTTTGAACAAAACTTTTTTCTAATAAATATGTATTTTTTGTTTCATTTGTTTTTTTCTTTGTATTTAAGGTTATTGGTTCTACATTTTTTTCATTTAATACTACTTTATTTTTCTTAGAAAAATTAATAAAATCCCATATTTTTAATACTGTAGCATCATCTACATTTTTTAAATTAATAAATACACCATTGTTATTTTCAGTATATTTATCGGTTGAACTACGAATTATGTTAAAAACTTCACATAACTCTATATAAGTTAAATTAGTTAATTCCTTCTTTAATTGTTCTTTATTTTTTTTGGAATTATTTAATGACATCATATTATATTATTCTATATTCAACAAATATAAAATTTTTATTTTGATTTAGCGTATAAAATAAAAATATTATTAATTTATTTATTCTTTTTGAATAAATTTTGCGACTACCTTTATATTATCATCATTTAATTGAAATTTATAATTTACTATTTCTACAGTTATTAAATCATTTACTTTTATTTTTTCAAAAAAACTTGTATCTTCATGATGAATCGCTGCTACGATAATTTGTAATGGTCCTAATGTTGCAAATATACCTATTTTATTTATTCCCACTACTTTACAATTATATAATCTATCTCCATCACTTGGTTTACATACTTCTCCTTCTACTTTTAAATTATAATAAACTAATCCATTAAAATGTGATGTATTGACTTTTCCAATACTTCTAGATACTATTCGTATTGAATCCTTTAATACATAACCTTTTTCTATGCATTTATTTCCTATTTTATCTTTAATTATTTCAGTTAAATATGAGTTTATATTTGATACTTTTGTTTTAGATAAATCAAATGATTCTTTTAATTCAAATAATTGAGGATAATATATGTTTTTATCAGTCATAATTCTATTTATTATATATATTAAAATTAATATTTGTTTTTATATCAATTTTTTTTAATTTGCAATTTTTTGGGAAAATCTTTCTTCTATACGTAAAAAATATCTTGTCTCTTTATTTACATCTGGGTTAAATAAATCATTATGTCTTAATAATAAATTTATTTCTAAACATAATTCTTCTTTTCCAGACCAACTTGTTTTATTTTCAGGGTCATATTTATTATATTTTAATAATGAATTTATTATTGTTATTAATTCTATCTTATCTTTACCCCCTGAAGCTGTTCCACATACTGCACCGGTTCTATCATTCTTTTTTAATACCTTATTATTTTTACCAGTCTTTAATTCATATGTTCCATCTGCCTTATTTACTAAAAAAAATTCATATATCTTTTTCCTACTTATTGCTACAAAACCTAATATTGAATCTTTTATTTGATTTAAATCATTATTAGTAAATGGAACATCAGGTCTTCCACTATATTTTGCATTTATTTTTGGCTGATATTCTAATTTTTTATCTTTAACTTCATAATAATATAATTCACCCATATCATCATATGTTTGATATCCAATTATACTATTTGTATCGCCTATAATATTACTATTATTTTCAAAATCATATTCTTTTTCATATTTATATTTTAAATTTCTTATTATTATTGGTATTGTTTTTGGTGTATCATAATATATTATTAACATCTTTGCTATATCAACTTCATTAAATCCATTCTTTTTCTTAGTTGATAAATCATTATTTAACATTTTATTTATAAAATTTATTATAAATCTATTACGTGATTTAAATGATATTGTTTCTAGATAATTATTAAATTTATAACATACTAATAAATATTTCGAAGGTATTAATGGTTTGTCATAACTGTATTTTTCTGGATAATCTCCAAAATATTTTTCTATTTCATTTCTAAATTCACCTAATTTATTTAATATTAATTCCGTATCTACTTGTATATCATCTATCTTATTTAAATTTTCTTCCTCATCTAACTCATCCGTCTTAAATTTTATTTTACTTTTATCATCATCTTCCAATCTATAATTTTGATTTTTCGAATAATTTGGTATATACCTATATAAAATTGGTATTGTTTTATCTGTTATTTCACATGGTTGGAATATATAATAACCCTTTATATCTAATATAGTTCCTGGTCTTGAGTATTTATCTTGTATTTTTTCTTTATTCTCAATTAGTTCATCTAAAGCTAAATAAATTATATCTAAATCTAATTCTTTATTAATATTTTGAATATATTCAATTAAATATTCTTCATCATAGGCAAAGTTTTTTTCAAATAATTGTTTTACTATTTCTTTTATATTTAATATATCTTCCTCGGCCTGGTGTTCATCAAATGTATCGGTATTCAATATTCCTTTATCTTTTAATTGGGCTACACAATTTACTTTACAATTCGCAAAACCACATCTTATACTTCCATCTGAATCAAACAAATTTATTATTCTTTTTCTACCATTTGAATCTATTACTGTTGTCTTATCTAAACTTATATCTGTATCTTTATATAAATCTTTTATATAATAATTTGAATATACATTTAATGCACAATCTACTGCATTTTTTTTTAATAAAATTTCTACTTCAACCGCCATCTTCTTTTTTATAAAAGCTTTTCTATAAATATATTCATCTGGCATTTCCTTTACTGTTTTTCTACTGTTTTCTGGTATTGTTGCGCAATGTAAATATATCGTTATATTTCTCTTTTCTTCTATTAATTTTTTATGAGAATTTTTTCTTACTCCTCTTCCTACCGCTTGTTCAATTGAACTAAAATGAAACCATGGGTCCATTATATGTATTTCACGAATACAAAAGAAATTTAATCCTGTTTCTACCGTGCTTGAACCTAATATAACTTTTATATGTTCCCCATTATTATTTTTATTTATATTTTCTCCATTTAATTCTTTTACTAATATACCCAAATCAGTTTTTGGTATTTTTCCATCTACATAAATATATGTTGCTTGTCGACAATTATTTGTCCAAGGATTACAATAATCATTATGTATTGAACAAAATTTTTCCCTTGCAGGTTTTTCTAAAAATGTGCTTAATTTACCATTTGCATTATATCTCATAAATCCATTTGCTTCTAATGCTAATGCAAATCCTTTTATACCTGATGATATAAATCTAGAATATACAAAAGCCTTTCCTTCACATTTCTGAATACACTTTAAAATATTAAAATATTTTGCAGAATATTGGTATAAATTTTGTCTATGTAAAAAGGGTTCTCCATCAATATTTTTAACATGAGATTTATAACTATATAAATTTTCATTATTACTTATAACAAAGGTTTCTGCTAAAATTTGTTCTCCTATTTCTATACCACCAAATGCTGTTGGAACTATAATATTTGATGCTTGTTTTAATTTTTTAAAATTTATTCTATTACTTTTATCGCTAGTGTTATCATCTTGTTCATTATCCTCATCTTCTTCATCAAAATTATAAATGTCTTTTTCTATTTCTTTACAATCTTCACTATCATCATCTATTTTATATTCTTTTAATAAATGTTTATATTGCCAATTAGAAAGACTATCCTTATAAAATTTTATATCATTTGTATTTATTTTATTCTTCTCTTCTATTTTCACCCATTTTCCCATTTGATACGCACATACCGGTTTTGGTATATATGAATTTTCAATTGGATATAATTTTATTGGAAAATAAAATGGATTTTCAGCTCTTACATATGATATATATCCTCTTGATTTCTCTAATAATATTGATTTACCTTCTTCTTTTAACAAACCTTCCTTTGTAAATACATCATCTTCTTCTATTGGAGCTCTTTTATCAGACCATAATAATAAATTTAATAACCATATTATTTCTTTCGATACATTATACATTGGTGTCGCGGTTGCTAATATTAATTTTGTATTTTCGGCATATCGAGCGATTAATTCTAAACAAGGAATTGCTTTTTTATCTTTTGTAGAACCACCTAATCTAACACTATGCACTTCATCCATTATTATTACTCTATTTGAAAATTTGTCTTTTATATACTCTATAATCTGCTTTTCTGGCCTCTTTAAACCTCTTTGTTTATATTTTTGATATTCTCTATCAATAACACCTGCTAATCTTCTATATCCCATAAATTCATAATATTTTTCAATTATTTTTTTTCTATCAGATGATAATGCTCTAATATTTTCTGCATAAGTTTTACTATCTGTATTTAAAATATATTCTTGTGGTATATCTAATTTAGAAGTATATTTATCACCTGTACATTGAACATTCAAATTTGACTGTATTGATTTCTTTTTAATTTCTTTTTCAATATTTAATATTTCATCCATCCAAGTTTCCTTTAAAGTTGTAGATGGTGTTAAAATTAATATTTTCTTTTTATTCGCATAAACAAAATCAACAAAATTTTCGGCTATTCCGATACATGTACAGGTTTTACCTACACCAACTTCATGCCATAATAATATCCCATTATATGGTGTTTGTTGTGATATATAATTTTTTGTAAATTTTTGGGATGGTGATTTTATAAATCCTTTTTCTTTATTTTCATCTTCTAAATTAGATTGAGGTAAAGGGAATCTGTTTATATAAAATTCTTTTTTCTGAATTATTTTTTTATTAAATTCCGGATCTGTTAATTCTGGATAATATTGATATTGATTTGTTTCTTTTACATTTTTTATCTCAGTTTTATCTCTATATAATTCTAAATATTTTTTTATTAAATCTATATGAGCTTCACATTTATATCTATCTAATTTTTCTTTTGCATCATTTATTTCCTTTTCTGTTTTATCTTGTTCTGATATTAATTTATCTATTATCTCAAAATTTTCTTCTTCCTCTTTTAATTTTTTATTTTTTATCTTTTTAATTATTTCATTTATATCTTTTTCATAATAATTTATAAATTTACTTCTATTAAATTTTACTTCTTCAATATCTAATTCTATTTCTTCATCTATTTCCATTATTATATTTATTATATTTTTATAATAAAAATAATATTAATTACTTATTACAGTAGATTTCCATTAATTATATAGGAATGAACCTTTATTATTACCTCCTTTTTCTCTGTTTCATAATCTCTTATCTTTCCAATACAACTACTTAAATCCATGAACTGAATCTTACTTACCTCTGAATATTGTTCTGACCTATTTTCATCTACTTCTGTATTATCTATTTCACCTGTATATTCTGCTAAAAAATATTTATTTCTATATACTACATTATCATAACTTTTATACTCTTCTACAAAACTTACCTTCTCTTCATTTAAAAATACTTTATCTAATTTTATTCCTGTTTCCTCTGAAAATTCTCTTAATGCTGTTTGCACATCTCCTTCTTTACTTTTTCTTCTTCCCTTTGGAAATCCCCACTCTTGTTCCACATATTTATGATTACCCTCTTCTTTATTTTTTATAAAATAATCTAATGATACTTTTCTTTCATTTATTAAATAACCATCTTTTAACTTTTGAAACTTTTCATTTGATAAATTATATTCATATAAGGTTCTTTCACTCACCTTTTTATATTTCTCATCATACCATAAATATTCCCACATTTCCTTGAAATCACCTCTCTTTATTAAATCTTTCTCTTTATCTGTTAATACATTAAATAATTTCTGAATATACTCCTCATCACTAAATGCATATTTTCCTCTTATTATTTGAACATAACCTATTGTATTTCTTCTTCTTATCATTGCATATTTTATATTTGTTGGACTTATTCTTTTATAAACTATCATTCCTAAACTTATTACTGGTTCTGGACATTCTTTTGTTGTATGTTTAAACCGTCCACAGTTATTACAATATTTTACATTTGGAATATACTTTCTTGTATTAAACATTTTATATAACTAATTATTGATTATAATAATTATGTTTAAATAAATATTTTTTTATTTTATTTTTTATATGTATTAATATTATAACAATAATGGAACCTAAAATTTGGGGACCTTCCACTTGGATTTTTCTACATTTATTAAGTATGGCTTATCCTGATAAACCTAATCCAGAAGATATTAAAGCCCATCTTACTTTTTTATTTGCTCTTGCTAAAGTATTACCATGTGATATTTGTAAAGATGAATTTACAAAACAACTTAATTCCAATATTATGCAAGAGGTTTTATCTTCTAAAGAAACTTATATGAAATTTTTATTTAATGTTCATAACGATGTTAATAAACGTAATAAAAAACCGGTTTTAACTTATAATGAATTTATTGATTTATATAAATCTATTATGGACTCTAATTCTTTCAGTCCTATCGATATTAAACGTAAATCTAATATTTATAAATATTTATTAATTGCTGTTGTTGTATCATTCGCATCTTTTATTATTTATAAATCAAGACAATCTTTATAATTACTAATAAAATAAAAAATATATATTTTATTAATTATTATCTAAATGAAATAATATTTATCACGATTTATTATTTTTAATAATACTTTATTTATATCTTTATCATTAAAATCGATATCATCACTTATATTACCAGAACCTGATTCTATCTTAGAATCATTATCACACTCTAATTCATAATTGGAATTAACTTGAACTGAATTATTATTGATTGTTTTTATTTCATTTTCTAATTTTATATTTTTTAGTTGTAATTCATTATATTCTAGCTTAGCTTTCTCATAAACTATTTTTAAATTCAAATCATTTATAGATTCTTTAATTTTATCATTTTGATTAAAAATATTAATCGAATTTGAATTTTCTATTGGTTCATTATCAATATTAATATCATTAGTATATGTAGTTTCAGATGATTGTAATTCTTTACATAATTTTTGGTGTCTAAATTTTGATGTTTTATTGCTAAATAATTTATCACAATAATAACAAGAATATTTATTTACTTTAATTTTTACTAATAATTTTAATAATTCTTCTCTTGATTTATTATCAAAAATTGGCATGCATAATTTATCTCTTTTAAGATGTGTAATTAAATTATATTTTTTTATAGTTTGGTATCCACATCTATCACAAGTATAATTAGGCATTATTTAATGATATAAATTGTTATCATATAAATTATATCAAATTTCTATAAATTAATTTATTATCTTATTTATAATGAATAAAAAAAATTATAATTATTATTTACTGGTCAAACCATAACTTTTTAAAAATAACCTAGTTTGCTATTTTTATGATTTTTAAAGTTAATACACATAGATAATAAAATTAATTCCAGGAAAGTTTATTACTGTTTTATTTTCGCTGGGACAGTAATTTTTTAGTCATATTAATGAATAAATTAGTCGTGACGACTAATTCTTTACTGTTTTTGCAAATTAGAAAAGTAATATTTTTTATTTTTTATTATCCTGAATTATTTATATTATTTATGTATGATGTTGGAAACAAAATAAATTACTCAATTATAATAGTTGTATAACTTTGGAAACAAAATTAATTACTTGTATGATGTTGGAAACAAAATTAATCACTTGTATAACTTTGGAAACAAAATAAATTACTCTATTATAATCGTTGTATAACTTTGGAAACAAAATAAATTACTCTATTATAATCGTTGTATAACTTTGGAAACAAAATTAATTACTTGTATGATATTGGAAACAAAATAAATTACTCTATTATAATCATTGTATAACTTTGGAAACAAAATTAATTACTTGTATGATATTGGAAACAAAATTAATTACTTGTATGATGTTGGAAACAAAATTAATCACTTGTATAACTTTGGAAACAAAATTAATTACTTGTATGATATTGGAAACAAAATAAATTACTCTATTATAATCATTGTATAACTTTGGAAACAAAATAAATTACTCTATTATAA
>JACCDO011537714.1_pt1 | contig 28716 bp, 21 predicted proteins | sample 7446101 | NCBI WGS metagenome assembly JACCDO01 (sample SAMN15323440, study PRJNA562643) | freshwater metagenome | isolation source: river surface water | place: USA:Blue River Watershed | collected 2017-08-16
CAAGAAAACTACGACGGCTCCATGCACTTGCTGTACGAAGGCGCCTTGCTGGCGGTGCTGGTGGTGTGGTGGTTCCTGCGGGATTGGCGTGCCACCTTTGTGGCGGCGGTGGCCTTGCCTTTGTCGGTGCTACCCACTTTCTTGGGCATGTCCTGGTTCGGCTTTACCCTCAACACCGTAACTTTGCTGTCTCTCGCCTTGGTGGTGGGGATTTTGGTGGACGATGCCATCGTGGAAATCGAGAACATCACCCGCCACCTGCACATGGGCAAGAGCCCGTTCCAAGCGGCTTTGGAAGCAGCAGACGAAATCGGTATGGCGGTGATTGCCACCACCTTCGCCTTGGTGGCGGTGTTCCTGCCCACGGCGTTCATGGCGGGCATTCCCGGTAAGTTCTTCAAGCAGTTTGGCTGGACGGCGGTGCTGGCGATTTTGGCGTCGCTGGTGGTGGCCCGTCTGGTGACGCCCATGATGGCCGCCTACATGATGAAGGCGCCCAAGGAGCAACACAGCGAAGACACCCCCACCATGCGCCGCTATCTGGGCATGATGCAGTGGTGTTTGCAGCACCGCTTGCTCACCTTGATCGGCTCCCTGGCGTTTTTCATGGGTTCCATCATGCTGATTCCGCTCTTGCCCAAGGGCTTTGTGCCCCCGGCGGATCGCGGCATTACCCAAGTGAACATTGAGCTGCCCCCCAGCAGCACTTTGACGGAAACCTGGGCGGCAGCAGAACGGGCGCGCAAGGTGCTCACCGACATGCCGGACGTGAAAGCGGTGCTCAGTTCCGTGGGCGGCGGGGCCGGTGGCGATGCTTTTGCCCCCGGTGTGGCGGCGGAAGTGCGCCGGGCTGTGCTCACCATCACCCTCACGCCCCGCGCCGAACGTAGCCGTAGCCAGCAAGACCTGGAAAAAGAAATCCGCGAACGCCTCGCCGAGCAAACCGGGGTACGCATTTCCGTGGGCCCGGCGGATTCCGGCGTGAAAATGATTCTGGTGCTGAAAAGCGATGACCCCTTGGCCCTGGCTCAGGGCGCCCAAGCGGTGGAGCGGGATTTACGCACCATTCCCGGCATCGGCAATGTGATTTCCAGCGCCAGCTTGATTCGCCCAGAGCTGATCGTGCGCCCAGACTTTGCCCGTGCGGCGGATTTGGGCGTCACTTCCGACGCCATGGCCGATACCATCCGCATCGCCACCTCCGGCGATTACGATGTGAACGTGGCTAAGCTCAATCTCTCCCAGCGGCAAGTGCCGATCCGGGTGAAATTGAGCGACAACGTGCGCGCCGATCTGGCGGCTTTGGAACGCCTCACCGTGCCCGGTAAAAACGGCCCGGTGCTGCTCACCAACGTGGCTAAGCTGGACATCGAAAGCGGCCCGGCCCAGGTGAACCGCATGGATCGCAGCCGCAATGTGCTCATGGAAGTGGAGCTAAACGGCCACGAGCTGGGCGAAGTCTATGGTGCCGCCATGGAATTGCCCGCGATTAAAAACATGGTGCCGGGTGTGCGCTTGGCCGACAGCGGCGACGCGGAAATGATGGGCGAACTGTTCGACAGCTTCGGCTTGGCCATGGGCATCGGCGTGCTGTGTATCTATATGGTGCTGGTGCTGCTGTTCCAGAATTTCACCCAGCCGGTGACGATTTTGGCGGCCTTGCCCCTGTCCATGGGCGGCGCGTTCGTGGCCTTGCTGCTCACCCGTAGCAGCTTCTCCATGCCGTCTTTGATCGGCTTGCTGATGCTGATGGGCATTGTGACCAAGAATTCCATCTTGCTGGTGGAATACGCCATCAAAGCCCGGCGCGGCGACGACGGCCTCACGCCCTTGCCCCGCTTCGAGGCGCTGGTGGACGCCTGTCGTAAGCGCGCCCGCCCCATCGTCATGACTTCCCTCGCCATGGGTGCGGGCATGCTGCCGGTGGCCATGGGTTTCGGCACCGACCCCAGCTTCCGCGCCCCCATGGCCACAGCGGTGATCGGCGGCCTCGTCACCTCCACCCTGCTCAGCCTGCTGGTGATCCCAGCGGTGTACACCTACGTGGACGACCTGGAAGCCTTCACCGCCCGCACCTGCGAACGCCTAGGCTGGGGCCGAAAAGGCGAACGGCATTAAGGCAATGCTGATTTAGTCCGCGCTGGAAAATTCCGAGTAAGCTCGCCCCTACAGTTGGTGTAAGTGCGGTTTTTAGGATCAACATTTTTTTGATGGAGCGGACAACTCGCTAATCGTGAACAGCATCCGCGCTTAAACTGATCTGGCGACGTGTCTTATGTCGCCAGATCAGCCAAGTGTGCCCTAGCCCACCATGCCGTTATGCCGCAGCAGCGCATCCACTTGGGGGGCGCGGCCACGGAAGGCTTGGAAGGAGTCGATGGCGGGGCGGCTGCCGCCGACGGCGAGGATTTCGCGCCAGAAGTGGCGGCCTGTTTCCGGGTCGAGCACGGTGCCGGATTTCAGGGCGGCTTCTTCAAATTGGCCGTAGGCGTCGGCGGAGAGCACTTCGGCCCACTTGTAGCTGTAATAGCCCGCCGCGTAGCCACCGCCAAAGATGTGGGAGAAGCTGTGGGGGAAGCGGTTGAAGTCCGGGGGCAGGAGCACGGCCACTTCTTGGCGCACCTCGTTCAGCATGTCCATAACGCTCTGGCTGCCTTGGGCGTCGTATTGCCAGTGCAGCAGCAGGTCAAACAAGCTGAATTCCAATTGGCGCAGCATGAACATGCCGCTTTGGAAGTTTTTGGCGGCCAGCATTTTGTCGAACAGAGCGCGGGGCAGGGCTTCGCCGCTGTCCACATGGCCGGTCATGTCTTTGAGCACGTCCCATTCCCAGCAGAAGTTTTCTAGGAATTGGGAGGGCAGCTCCACCGCGTCCCATTCCACGCCGCTGATGCCGGACACGCTCAGTTCGTCCACTTCGGTGAGCATGTGATGCAGGCCGTGGCCGAATTCGTGGAACAGGGTGATTACGTCGTCGTGGCTGAAGGTGGCGGGCTTGCCGCCCACGGGCGCGGGGAAATTGCAGTTCATGTAGGCCACGGGGGTTTGCACCTGGCCGTTCACCAAGCGGCGCCCACGGGCATCGTCCATCCAGGCACCGCCGCGCTTGGTTTCCCGTGCGTACAAGTCGAAATAGAACTGGCCCAACAAGCGGCCCTCGGGGCTGACAATGCGGAAAAAGCGCACGTCCGGGTGCCACGTGGGGGCTTGATCGTTTTCGATCTTCACCGAGAACAGGCTTTCGATCACCCGGAACAAGCCCGCCAGCACTTTATGCTCAGGCAGGTATTCCTTCACTTCTTGCTCGGAGAAGGCGTAACGCTTTTGGCGCAGCTTTTCTGAGGCGTAGGGCACGTCCCACATGGCCATTTCGGTGAAGCCCAATTCTTGCGCCGCGAATTCCTTCAACTCGTCCAGGTCTTTCAGGGCGAAAGGCCGGGCCTTGGCCGCCAGCTCCCGCAGGAAAGCCGCCACTTGCGCCGGGCTATCGGCCATTTTCGACACCAGGGATTCGTCGGCAAAACAGGCGTAGCCCAGCATATTGGCGTCTTCGTGGCGCAATTGCAGCATCTCCGCCATCAGGGCGGTGTTATCCCAATCCGCCTTGCTGCCTGCGCTGAGAATGTCCGAAGCGCGAGTGACATAGGCGCGATACAACACTTCCCGGAACGCCCGGTCGTCGGCGTATTGCAGCACTGGCAGATAGGACGGCGCGTGCAGGGTAAATTTCCAGCCTTCTTTGCCTTCTTTTTGGGCTTTTTCCCGCGCTGCCTCTTTCACATCTTGGGGTAGGCCCGCCAAACCGGCTTCGTCCAGCACGTAATGGGCAAAGGCGTTGGTGGCGTCCAGCAGGTTTTCCGAGAACTTGGCCGACAGGGCCGCCAGCCGTTCTTGGATGGCTTGGAAACGGGGCTTTTGCTCGTCCGGCAGCTCGGCACCGGAAAGCTTAAAGTCGCGCAGCTTGTGTTGCAGGATGGTCTGGCGGGCGGGCGACAGACTGGCAAAGTCCGGGCCGTCATGGATGGCTTTGTATTTCTTGAACAGCGCCAAGTTTTGCCCCAACTCGGTGTAGAAGCGCGTCACATCCGGCAGGTTGGCGTTATAGATCTCGCGCCATTCCGGCACGTCATTGACCGAATGCAAATGGCCGACAACGCCCCAGGCCCGAGACAATTTCTCGATCTGGTCAGTCATGGGGGCGGCAAAGTTATCCCAGCTTGCCGGTGCCGGATCGTTGGCCAACTGCTCCAGCAGCGCCCGGCTATCCGCTAGCAACTGGGTCACAGCGGGCGTGACATGTTCCGGGGTAATGGCATCAAAACGGGGTAAACCAGAAAAATCGAGTAGGGGATTCATAGCGTGTTTTACGAAGCGTGTTATAGGAGACCGGCCTAAGGGCGTAGGCCGATTGTACGTTGCTGTAGGAGCCTATGCCCAGAGACGTCATTTCAGAGGTTGATATACATACAGGCAGGCAATCGCCACTGTCCTAGCGGCAATTCGCCCTGGCGGCGACGTGGCATTAGAATTTACTTATAAATATCAAGGTATAAACGCGGCAAAAAGCGCTCGGCAAGGGCTGTTTGGCACATTTTCTGCTTTGCTGACCCGGCGTTTTTGACCTAGCCATAAGGCCCTTCATCGGAGGAGATGACCATGAATCACAATAAGAAACTTACCCCCCTAACCGGCAGTGCTCTGTTGGCCAGCGTACTCCTCACCGCTTGCGGTGGCGGCGGCAGTTCCACCAGCTCCAGTACCAGCACCACCACCGCCTTCCCGGCGGGCTTGGCCCTAACCTCCCCAGTATCCATGACCGATGGCGCGTTGACCTTGGCCAAAAGCAGCCCGTCCCTGTGGCGCCGCCTGAATGATGCCGTGTATGCCCTGCGCCAAGGGGATCTCAGCCCCCTGTCCATGGCCTTGCACCAGCTTTCGCCCATTTCCGATGCCTGGGCCGCCGCTGGCCATAGCCCGGCTTATCTCAAGGCCGCCAACCGCATTAATTCCCTACTCACAGGCGCGGCCACGCCCCGTGCCACATTGTCTTTTGACCCCAATAAGTTTCTGGCGTTCGCCAACAACGCTACCTGCTACGGCCCGGTTATCACCTACCAAAATCACCCGGACGGCGCCGACCAAGTGCCGCCCCAATTACCGAGCGGTGACGTGGGTATCTGGACCACCTCCGATGCCACTACCGGCCATGCCTGCGCTCCCGCGCAACTCGATGCGCGCATGAACACCATCACGGAACGCACTAACACCGCCCTCATGACCCTGGCCAGCATGATTAATGTGGCCTCGGGGGCCGGTAAGAGTTTGCCCAGCGCCGGGAGCAGCCTCAGCCTGACCGCTGAAATGAATAGCGCCTTGGGTGCCGCAGGCCTGACCTTCACCACCGCCACCATTTCCCAAAGTGGCACGGGGGTGTGGACGTATCTAGTGCAATTCACCTTCACCGACGGCAGCAGCCTGAGTCATAACGCCGAAATCAAAATGACCCACACCCCCGGTGCCAGCCGCGCCCAATACGATGGCCTGCTGACCTACGCCGTGACCCGTGGCACCACCAACATGCTCAACTGCCCGGCTATTAGCGGCGGCACGGTGGACGTGGGCACCCTGAAATACAGCCGCACCAGCACCACGGCGGCCACCTTAGTGCATCGTGAAGGCAATTACTGCGGCACAGGCACCCCCGCCAACTTGGCCACCAGCGTGGCGAATTTCTCTGCCGACGGGCAGCTTGATCCCAGCAACAAATGGGATGGCACCAAGGGCTGGGGCAATAACTTCAATCGTTTCGGCGCCGAATACGACCCCACCACCTCCCAAGGCAAATACATCTTTGGCTGGCAAGCCGGTTACAACGACGGCAATAGCCGGGTGTTCAACATCGGTCTGAACTACAACAGCAGCACCGAACGGCGCGATGGCGAAGCCTATTACGGCTATGGTCTGGACATTCCCAGCAGCACGGGCGACATCCAAGGCTTTATCTGCAACTGGGCCGGGCCAAACGCCAGCCACACCTTGCAAGACTATTTCCAACGGCAACACATCACCTACAACGACACCACCGGCCTGTGGGAACCCACCAACAACGCCGCCAGCTCCAGCAACATCACCTATGCCCCCGTTAATAGCTGCGCCTACGCTGGCGGTACGGCCTTTATCTACGACAAAAACGGCAACGGCAGCACCGCCGACGACACCGCAGGCTCCGCCACCGTCCTCGACCTCGCCGACAAAACCTACGGCGGCACCACCTACGCCACCGTCGCCTTAGCCATCCGCAGCCGAGGCATGACCATGCCAACGTCGGGGTTCTAAGCAAAAGACGAGGTACTGAGCAGGAAACGCGCATCGAAGGCGCAATAGCCCTCGATGCGCGTAACCCAGTCAAAGCGTCGGCAAATCTAAGTCCCAGTGTTGCCGCATATGGGGGCTAATCCAAAAATCCAGCGCGTCTCTGGATAAGCCGACAAAACGCTGCCGAGGTGCCAGCAAGACCTTTAATGCTCGCGTCCAAGCACTTTGCACCGCCGCTACATCGTTTTGCGCTATGGCATTTTGGATTTCATGGACATACGGAAGGATGTTGTTCTGCACATGGTCGGCATACAGATCCAACAAATCGGGTCTATCCAGTCGGCACACCTCGATGGTCGTTTGCCCTCGCACACTGCCGTTACGAGCAATGGGGCGCCAACGACAGGTTTCAGCTTTCTCCGGTCGTTCAGGAACGAATTGGATAAATTCGCAACCGTTTTCTGTAGCGGGATCGATCAGTAGCGGCTGTTCTTGTCCTGGCGGAGATTGTTCGGCAATCAAAGCCACACTACCTTCTGCGAGGGGAAACTTATCGAGCTTGGCCGGACTTTGATTGCAGTTGCGACACGAAAACAGCAGATTTTCCCAAGACCACGCCAACCACCAATAACCATGCTCATCTGCCGAACCAGGATGGCGCTTGGCCCGTGTTTTGGGGCGGTAATGCTCGACATCATTACGCACCGCTTGCTCTTGGGTCTCGCAGTAGCAACATTTGAAATGTTGCGCCTTCCACAAAATTTCTTTAACGCTTTGGTATTTAGTGCCCATCATCTTGGAAGTGATGGGGGCATCCTTCATTTCTTCCCTAATACGCGCCAGCTCTGTGTGCCGATCTGCGGCTAATTTGCCCGGTTCATCGCCCCGCTGGATAGGAATCATAGGGCACCATCACGCGGCACAGGTTCCCAGCCAGGATCTGCACCCGCCGCCGCCAATTGAGACAGTAAAGCGTGCATTTCCTGCTCTTCTGCATCGTTGCGCACGGGATTCGCTGCCAAGAAGCCGTAGCGATTTAATGCCCGCCCTAGCTCGTGGGGATATAGCTGATCTAAGCCGAAATAGGTTTGATAAAGCTGAGTGCCTGTCATAAGTGCAGGCGTCTCTTGCGGCCCGTTAGCCACCACATTGCCGTCTTCATCAAAGCCCAACATGATTAATTCATCCGCCTGAAGGCCGGGCAAAATCATGGGTGAATGGGTCGTCACGACAAACTGTAAGCGAGGAAACACTTTCTTCAGTATCGGCACCAGCCTGACTTGCCAGCTGGGATGCAGGTGTAGATCAATCTCGTCAATCAGCACCAGACCTTCCATCTCTGCCAGCGGAATGGGCGCTTCGGCTTCCAAAATGATTTGTCCAATCAGGTCAGCGATCCACGCCACTGAACTTTGATAGCCCTGGGATAACCATGTGGCAGGAATTTTTACCGTTCGGCCCCCTAGGGTCATGCCAAAACGCTGGCCTTCTACGAGATCCGCAGCCGATTTCACACCACCTCGCCCACGCAGCTCCACCGTGCCCACATATGGCAATAGCCCACTGTCCACCAAGGCTTCTCTTAGTAAGAGGGCGTAGTCTTGAGGAGAGTCCAGCAAATCGGCAAAGCCGGTACCGATGAGACGCCCTCGATCAAACAGGGGCAGCACTCGCCCTAGGGCGGGATCATCCGAGCGTTCTGACGATAGGGGACGCGGCAAAACCCGCGAGGTGCCATAGCCCGCCATAAACCACAGATTTAAATTGCGCGCCCGCGCTTCTGCCACAGGATCAAGCGCCACTTCACCCTCTGCCCCGATGTAGTGAGAACCGCCATGGGGCGTGCTATGTCCTGCCGGAATTTCAAGCCATGAGTGAATTTTTGGGGGGGATGCAGGCTGGCTTTTGAAGCCCGGATAAATGCGCTCATGATGAAACCAGGGGCTGAATGAAAAATCGGCTGCAATCCGAGTACTCGTATCCGCTGGTTGGCGACGGCGATCAGGTAAAGAGGGGATATTGGCCATTTGGCTAGCACGCACATAGCCACTGGCCGCCATCGCAATGGCTTGAAGGATAGAGGTCTTACATTGCCCGTTTTCGCCCAGCAGCACAGTCCAAAGCCTAGGCTTGCCGTCACGAGTAAAGTTAAGCTCCAAACGATCTATCAGTTTGAGATGTTCGATCTCTAAACGCTCTAAATACATACCAGCCCCTACACTGCAAAAGTGGGCCAATTGTAGGCGATAGCCGTTAAAACATTCGATTCTGTCCTCGCACGCTGCGTCACAACGGTGTCCCAGAGCGCATTCATTTACTTTCTCCCCCAAGGCGGCACAATGCCGGGCTTTGCTTGGCTGGGTGTTTTGTTATGTCTCAAGAATTAACTTATCCCTTAGAGGGGACGCCCGAGGCGGGCTGTGTGTGGGAAGTGGTACCGGGGGTGCGTTGGTTGCGGATGGCGCTGCCGTTTGTGTTGGATCACGTCAATCTGTGGCTGCTTGAAGACGGCCAGGGCTGGGCGGCGGTGGATACTGGGATTGCTCTGGAGAGCGTGCAGACGGTGTGGCAGCAGGTGTTGGCCGAGCATCCGCTGCGGCGTTTGTTAGTGACGCATTTTCACCCCGACCATGTGGGTTTGGCGGCGTGGCTGTGTGAGCAGCAGGGCGTGGCGATGCACATGACACTGGGTGAATATCTGATGGCGCACACCATGCGTTTGGGCGTGGGGGGCATCGGCGTGGAGCCTATGTTTCGGCAATTTCAGGCCCACGGCCTCGATGCGGAACGCATGGCGGCATTAACCACGCGGGGCAATGCCTACGCACGGGGTGTGCCTGCGCTACCGCAGCAATTCCAGCGTTTACAAGAGGGTCAAATCTTGACCATCGGTGCCCATGATTGGCGGGTGGTGGTGGGGCGCGGCCATGCGCCGGAGCATGCGTCGTTTTATTGCCAGAGCTTAGGAATTTTGATCTCCGGGGACATGCTCTTGCCCCGAATCTCTAGCAATATCAGTGTGCTGGCGGCGATGCCGGATAGTGATCCCTTGCGTGATTATCTGGATTCCCTGAAGGCATTATTGGCCTTGCCGGACGATACCTTGGTGCTGCCGTCCCACGGTCGGCCTTTCCGGGGCGTGCACGTGCGCGTGCAGCAATTAGTCAGCCACCATGCTGAGCGATGCGCTACACTTGCGGCCGCTTGCACTGAGCCACGTTCGGCCTGCGAGCTGCTGCACATTCTGTTCCCCAGAGCTCTGGATACGCACCAAGTTCAGTTTGCCATGGGGGAGGCCATCGCCCACTTGAATCATCTGGAGCAGCAAGGCGCGCTCCGGCGGGTGCAGGGGGATGATGGTGTTTATCGCTTCGTCAAAACACATTAAATCAGGAGGAGTTTCATGGCCGCTCCCGCCCAGGAAACCGACAAGCAGTTACCCGACCCCAGCGAAATCGCCAAGACTTACGCCGAAGTAGCCCAGCGGGCGTCCAAGCTGATTACCGAGCATGTGCAACGCCAAGTTAAGAAAGGTGTGGCCATGCCCTCTGATGAGCTGGGTATTGCCCAATCTTTCATGGATATGATGAGCAAGCTGTTGGCCAATCCCTATAAGCTGGCACAAGCTCAAATGAATTTGGTTTGGGATTATTTCTCCCTGTGGCAACACTCCATGATGCGTTTCATGGGCGTGCAAAGCCAGCCCGTCGCCAAGCCTGCCAAGGGCGACAACCGCTTTAAAGATCAAGAATGGGAAGAGCATTTCCTGTTTGACTTCATCAAGCAGTCTTACTTGATTACCGCTCGCCACATTCACGACACCGTGAGCAATGTGGAAGGCGTGGACGACAACAGCCAAAAGAAGGTGAGCTTCTACACGCGCCAATTCATTGACGCCCTGTCTCCTTCTAACTTCGCCATCACCAACCCGGAAGTGTTCCGGGAAACGGTGAAGAGCCATGGTCAAAACCTGATTAAGGGCTTTAACAACTTGCTGCGCGACATCGAAGATGGCGATGGTCAACTGCGCATCAAGATGACCGACACCACCGCGTTCGAGATGGGTAAGAACGTGGCCACCACCCCCGGTAAGGTGGTGTACCAAAACGAATTGATGCAGTTGCTGCAATTCAATCCCACCACCGAGAAGAGCTACAAGCGCCCCTTCTTGATCGTGCCGCCCTGGATTAACAAGTACTACATCCTGGACTTGCGCGATAAGAACTCCTTCATCAAGTGGGCCACCTCCCAAGGCCATTCCGTGTTTGTGATGTCTTGGGTGAACCCGGATGCCAAGCTGGCCGAGCTGGGTTTCGATGCGTACATCGAACGTGGCGTGCTGTCCGCACTGGACGCCATCACCCAACAAACCGGCGAGAAGGAAGTGAACGCCGCTGGTTATTGCTTGGGCGGTACCCTGCTCATGACCACCCTGGCCCACATGGCCGCCAAGAAGGACAAGCGCATTGCGTCTGCCACCTTCTTCACCACCATGCTGGATTTCTCCAATCCGGGCGAACTGGGCGTGTTCATCGACGACAAGCAAGTGTCCAGCTTGGAAAAGAAGATGGCCGAACGGGGCTTCTTGGAAGGCACCGAAATGGCGGGCACCTTCAACATGCTGCGCGCCAACGACCTGATCTGGTCGTTCGTGGTCAATAACTACCTGATGGGTAAGGACCCCTTCCCGTTCGACTTGCTGTACTGGAACTCCGATTCCACGCGCATGCCGGCCAAGATGCACAGCTTCTACCTGCGCAATATGTACATGCAAAACCTGCTCAAAGAGCCGGGCGCATTGGAACTGTTGGGCACGCCCATCGACATTTCCAAGGTCAAGGTGCCGTGTTACTTCGTGTCCACCATCGAAGACCACATCGCCCCCTGGAAGAGCACCTACATGGGTGCGCGCATCATCGGCGGCCCGACCCGCTTTGTGCTGGGTGGTTCCGGCCACATCGCCGGTATCGTCAATCCCCCCGCCGCCAACAAGTACGGCTACTGGACCAATGCCTGCGCCAAGCTGCCGGAAAGCTGCGACGACTGGTTTGCTGGCGCCCAGCAAAACGCCGGTTCTTGGTGGACGGATTGGCAACAGTGGGTCACGAGCCATGACGCCGATCAAGTGCCCGCCCGCGATCCGGCCCAAGGCAAGCTCAAGGTCTTGGAAGATGCTCCCGGCTCGTACGCCAAGCTGCGTCTGGATGTGAAGTAATAAGCGACAACGCTGGGCCTTGGGCGCGCTTTAAGCGACTCAAGGCCCGATAAGTCACTGCTTCTACTCAAATTTTCCCCTGTTGTGGTTGTGCGCAATGCTTCATGTTGCAGCACAGCACCAACAGGGGAAATTCTTTGTCGTTTTACTGTAAAAAAGCTGGCTTCACCGTTCAGACACAGTAAAATCCGCGTTTTTTTCAAGCACTAGGCCCATGAGCATCAAATCTGATAAATGGATTCGCCGTATGGCAGAGCAACACGGCATGATCGACCCCTTCGAGCCGGGCCAAGTGCGTGAAGTCGATGGTCGGCGCATTGTGTCTTACGGCACCTCCAGCTACGGCTACGACATCCGCTGCTCTAACGAATTCAAGCTGTTTACCAATCTCAACAGCACCATCGTTGACCCTAAGAATTTCGACCCGAATTCGTTTGTGGAAGTGAATGCCGATTACTGCATCATTCCGCCCAATTCCTTCGCCCTGGCTCGCACCGTGGAATATTTCCGTATTCCCCGCTCCGTGCTGACCGTGTGCTTGGGCAAGAGCACTTATGCGCGCTGCGGCATCATCGTCAACGTCACCCCCTTCGAACCGGAGTGGGAAGGCTACGTGACCTTGGAGTTCTCCAACACCACGCCCCTACCCGCCAAAATCTACGCCGGTGAAGGCTGCGCCCAAGTGCTGTTCTTCGAATCCGACGAAGAATGCGAAACCTCCTACAAAGATCGTGGCGGCAAATACCAAGGCCAAGTCGGCGTAACGTTGCCGAAAATGTAATGGAGTCGAGAGTGGAGAGCCGTGAGTCGAGAGGGGCGCTCCACTCGGTTTTACTCAAGCCGTGTTGTCTATGGTGAATCGTGAGTTCGCCATCGCTGCACGACTCCTCACTCTCGACCCTCCACTCTCCTCTCTCGACTGATACCCATGCGCTTTCAATTCCCGGTCATCATTATTGACGAAGACTTTCGTTCGGAAAATGCCTCCGGTCTTGGCATCCGTGACCTTGCAGCCGCCATCGAAAAAGAGGGCTTAGAGGTTGTCGGCGTGACCAGTTACGGCGACTTATCGTCTTTTGCACAACAGCAAAGCCGTGCTTCGGTGTTTATTCTGTCCATCGACGACGAAGAATTCCAATCCCCAGAAGCCACTCAAGATGCCTTGAAGCATCTGCGCGCCTTTGTGGAAGAAATTCGCTGGCGCAATTCGGAAATCCCGATTTTCTTGTACGGCGAAACCCGCACCAGCCGCCACATCCCTAATGATGTGTTGAAGGAGCTGCACGGCTTCATTCACATGTTTGAAGACACGCCGGAATTTATCGCCCGCTACGTGGTGCGTGAGGCCAAGGCCTATCTCGATTCCCTGGCGCCGCCCTTCTTCCGCGCCCTAACTCATTACGCGGCGGATGGCTCCTATTCCTGGCACTGTCCCGGCCACTCCGGCGGCGTGGCGTTCTTGAAGAGCCCCGTGGGCCAGATGTTCCACCAGTTCTTTGGCGAAAACATGCTGCGCGCCGACGTGTGCAATGCCGTGGAAGAGCTGGGCCAATTGCTAGACCACACCGGCCCAGTGCGCGCTTCCGAAGTGAACGCGGCGCGCATTTTCCATTGCGACCACTTGTTCTTCGTCACCAACGGCACCTCCACCTCCAACAAAATCGTGTGGAACTCCACCGTGGCCCCCGGCGACATCGTGGTGGTGGATCGCAACTGCCACAAATCCGTGCTGCACTCCATCATGCTCACCGGCGCCATTCCGGTGTTCCTGATGCCCACGCGCAATAACTACGGCATCATCGGCCCCATCCCGCGCAGCGAATTCGAGATGGAGAACATTCGCAAGAAGATCGAAGCCAACCCCTTCGCACGGGAAATCCTAAAAAAGAACCCAGACGTGAAGCCCCGCGTGCTCACCATTACCCAATCCACTTACGACGGTATTCTCTACAACGTCGAAGAGATCAAGGGCATGCTGGACGGCGAGATCGACACCCTGCACTTCGACGAAGCTTGGCTGCCCCACGCCGCCTTCCACGATTTTTATGGCGATTACCACGCCATTGGCGCCGACCGGCCCCGTTGCCAGCAATCCATGGTGTTCTCCACCCAATCCACCCACAAACTGCTGGCGGGCCTGTCCCAAGCCTCGCAAATTCTGGTGCAGGATTCCGAGAACCAACGCCTGGATCGGGATTGCTTCAACGAAGCCTACTTGATGCACACCTCCACCAGCCCCCAGTACGCCATTATTGCCTCCTGCGACGTGGCTGCCGCCATGATGGAAGAGCCCGGCGGCACCGCCCTGGTGGAAGAATCCATTAAAGAAGCCCTGGATTTCCGCCGCGCCATGCGCAAAGTGGACGAAGAATGGGGTGCCGATTGGTGGTTCAAGGTCTGGGGCCCGGACGATCTCTCCGAAGAAGGCATCGAAGAGCGCGACGCCTGGATGCTCAAAGCGGGCGAGCGCTGGCACGGCTTCGGCAATGTGGCCGAAGGCTTCAACATGCTCGACCCCATCAAGGCCACCATCATCACCCCCGGCCTGGATGTGGACGGCGAGTTTTCTGAAAGCTCGGGAATCCCGGCGGCCATCGTGACCAAATATCTGGCCGAGCACGGCGTGATCGTCGAGAAGTGCGGCCTGTACAGCTTCTTCATCATGTTCACCATCGGCATCACCAAAGGCCGCTGGAACACCATGCTCACCGAGCTGCAACAGTTCAAAGACGACTACGACAAGAACCAGCCCCTGTGGCGCATCATGCCCGAGTTCATCGCCAAGTACCCCCGTTACGAGAGGGTCGGCCTGCGCGATCTGTGCACCCAAATCCACGAGGTGTACCGCCAAAACAACGTCGCCCGGCTCACCACCGAGATGTACTTGTCCAACATGGAGCCCGCCATGAAACCGGCGGACGCCTTCGCCAAGATGGCCCACAAGGAAATCGAGCGCGTGGAACTGGACAAACTAGAAGGCCGCGTCACCAGCGTGCTGCTCACCCCCTATCCGCCCGGCATCCCCCTGCTCATCCCCGGCGAACGCTTCAATGAAACCATCGTGCGCTACCTAAAATTCGCCCGCGACTTCAACGAAAAATTCCCCGGCTTCGAAACCGACGTGCACGGCCTCGTCAAAGAAGTCAAAGACAACAAAACCGTGTACTACGTGGACTGCGTCATGCAGAAAAAACCCCAACGCCGCCGCTAAACAGCCGTTCTCATTCAAAGACAAAGGCGCGTAGGGATCATCGTAGCTTGGAGGAGCAAAGCGAGTCCGGGCGCTTTTTTCTCGTCTTGCGCCGTCCCCGGACTCGGCCTATGGCCTCGTCCGGGCTACAACAAGGCAAGCTGCCCCGAGCGTTTTGGGCTTACCTTAGCACCGCCAACATCCTCCTAACTGTATCGTCAAACAGCCCAAACAAGTCCTTGGCCTCTGGGGTGCCGCCTACGGTGAAGGGGAGGGCTACGGGGGGGATGTGGGTTTGTTGTTCTAGCCAGCGGCTGGCGGTGTCGGCTTGGTAGATGGGGCGGAGGGTCATTTTCACGGGCTGGCCTTTGACTTGGGCGAGCACTTGGGCGAGGTGGGCGCTGGTGGGTTCGACGCCGGGTTTGGGCTCTAGGGCGGCGACTTCGTTGAGGCCCAGCCACGCGGACAGATAGGGGAAGGCTTTGTGTTGCACGATCACCATCTGGCCTTTTAGGGGCGCGGCTTGTTTGTCCCAGGTTTGCAGGGCGTGTTGCCAGCGCTCGGCGAACTGTTTCCAGCCTGCTTGATAGGCGCTGGCTTGGCTGGGGTCGAGCTGGGCCATGCGTTCCGCCAGGGCGGCGCCGATTTTCAGGTAGTTGCGCGGGTCGAGCTGGATGTGGGGATTGCCAGCGGGGTGCACGTCGCCATCGGCCCGATCCAGGCGCGCCGGTTTTTCTAGCAAGTTCACATAGCGAGCGGCTTCAAAGTAGCCGGGCTGGTTGGCTTGAATGGCCGGATTGCCGGATTCCCGTTGCACCATGGGCAGCCAGCCAATTTCCAATTCGGCGCCAGTAGCGATGAGCAATTGGGCGTTGCGCGCCTTGGCGATCAGCGAGGGCTTGGCTTCGATACGGTGGGGGTTTTGCAGGGCGTGGGTGGCGGTGAACACTTTCACTTTGCTACCGCCGATTTCTTGCGCCAAGGCGCCCCATTCCGGGACGGTGGCGAAGACCGCTAAATCCGCCCGAGCAGAGGTGGCCGCGCCCAGGGCGCAGAGCATGAGTACACGTAGAAATTTCATGATGTTTCCTAACATAGCGTGTGGGCTGTGAATCGCGAGCAAGCTCGCTCTTACGAAGCGTTAGAACTTATGAGCGCCGTGGCTGCCTAGGCTCATCAGGTATTGCAGCCAGATCTGATGGTCTTTTTCGCCGAGACGGGATTGGTCTTGGGCGTATTGCAGGCGCACGCGGGAATACTCGCTGGGGCTCCAGTCGAGCATGGCGCTGCTGCGCTTGGGGCTCCAAGGGCTGAGGATGTCCGGCAGAGTGGCGCTGCCCGTCACTGAGCCGTAGTCCAAGCGGTCATGGCGCAGGCCCACGCGCCAATAGGGCTGGAATTGGTACACACCTTGTAGATACCAGCCCCGTTGTTTGCTATCCAGGTTGCCATTGGTACCGGCACCGTTGGCATAGCTCAAGTCGCCGTTTTCCCGGCGTTCCATCCATTCCCCTTGCAGCTTGAAATAGCGGCGGCTGGCATCGCCATTGGGCGCCCATTTCCAGATGAAGTCGGCCACCGTGGTGGTGCTACCCCCGCTGAAACTCGCGCTATCGGCCACACCCGCCACTTCGGTATCGAATTGCCGGTTACGGGGATGGGTTTGCACATAGCTCAGCCCGGCCCGCCAGGCATTGGAGAAACCCACATCGCCGCCCACATGGGCAAAGGCCGCGCCCATGCCCGCACCGTTTTTATTGGCCGTAGTGCCGGGGAAAGCGCCGCCCTGCCCGGCTTCCAAGCCCAATTCCAAGAAATGCTCGTCCAGAGGCGCCAGCCATTTCACTTGCACGCCGTCTTGGGCCAGTTGATTGCCAAAGAACGCCTTGTACGCCAGCGGCGCATCGGCAAAGTCCCAGGTGTGGGCGTGTTGCTCGTTCATGTAGCCAATGCCGGAGAAAAAGCGCCCGGCTTTGAGCTTCCAGCCACGGGGCAGAGCCAGGGTTTGCAGGAAGGCTTCTTCCACTTCGGTGGTGCCGCCTTCCGGGGCGATGGCCACGGTCATTTGCCCCCGGAATAGGTGGTCAATATTGGCCGCCAAGGTAAGCTCGGATTCGCCCAAGCTGAAATTGCGTGCCGCAGGCCCCACTTCGCCGCCGGAAGGCATGAAGCCGTTAATGCGGTAGCCCGTGGGATCACTGGATAGGCGCGTGTAGTTACCGGCCAGAATCAAAGACAGGGAAGGATTAAAGGCGCTTTCCTGGGTCGGGGCACTGGGCTTGGCACTTTGCGCCACCTCACGGGCCACATCCTGCACCGCCACTTGGGCTTTACCCGCATCCTGCTGGGCCTGTTGGCTGCTCTGCTCCGCTTGGGCGAGGCGCTTTTCCAAAGCCTGAATGCGGGCTTCGTAATTCTGTTTTAACTGCTGTAATTGGGCTTTTAATTCTTGAAAATCAGCGGATTCCGCTGCATGGGCAGCGGGAACACCCGCCAAGGCCAGCGCCAAAGGCAATAGGCGCACACCACGAGACATTGCGTGCATAGAACACTCCTGAAATGAGTTCAAATTGTTCAAGGCAGCCCTCTACCCCAGCGGATAGACAGCCGTCTTGCGATGAAGCGAGGTTCAGGAGTGGCGCGGCGGGGCGCGAGAATGGAAGAAACGGGGGGCGCGCGGCGTCCAAGAGTGGAACGTAAACAGCGCGAACGTCAGCCCCAAGGCCAGCAAGGGCGCAACGGCCACACTGCTGGCCAGCGGCGCATCCAGGGCGGAATAGGCCAAGCAATCCAAACAAACATGGAGCGAGCTCTGGCCCGACGATTCCCCATTCGCCGCTGTGTGCGAGGCCTGTATTAGGCTCCCCACGCGGGGCATCACATGGCTAAAGCCATGGCCCAAGCCAGCCCATTGGGCCAGCAACAGCGCCAAAACCAGCCATAGATGGCCTAAGCGACGCTGCACGAGGGAAGAAAATGAGGCGGGGAATTTCATAGCGGGCGCTATTCTAACCAAGACCAGACAGCGCCGTGGGGTGGGCTTACCCTTACAGGCCACATACCGATGCATAAGAATTTATGTTGCTATAACGGTGGATAGCCTGTATCGTGCCGGGGCGATATTAAGTAAGTAGTGTGTTGTTTAGTCGGTCTGTTCGCGTAGTTTCTACCGCTCCATTCCCCCATATTCGTACCCCCGCCGCCTTGATCTCGCCCCTTTTTTCTTGGGGCCCTGCCCCGTTTCCTTCACTTACGGAGATTCAAGACATGGCTACTGGTATTGTCAAATGGTTCAATGATTCCAAAGGTTTCGGCTTTATCACCCCTGATGGCGGTGGTGAAGATCTGTTCGCCCACTTCTCAGCAATTCAATCCAAGGGTTTCCGCTCCCTGACCGAAGGTCAGCGCGTGACGTTCGAAGTCACGACCGGTCCCAAGGGCAAACAAGCCAGCTCTATTCAGGTGGTGTAGTTCTGACGCCCCCTCGCCTCGGCTAGGGGGTTGTCGTTAGGGGGGACATCCCCCTTCATCCCCTGATTGGAGCCAATTATGGCCAAAGAAGAATTGCTGGAAATGCAAGGGGTTGTCTCGGAAGTTCTACCTGATTCTCGCTTTCTTGTTGCCCTCGACAACGGGCATTCTTTACTTGCTTATACGGCAGGTCGAGTACGCAAACACCATATACGCATTATTGCGGGTGACAAAGTAACCCTAGAAATTTCGCCCTACGATCTCACCAAGGGCCGTATTACATTTAGGCATATTGACGGGAGAAGTCCTGTACAACGGGGGCCGCGTCGGCGCGGAACAACTTAAAAACATTCAATGACTTTAGAAGAAGAACGGGGCGCAGCCCGAAAACTGTGTGGTGAATTAAATGTATCTGTCGTTCCCTACGGGAATGCTTGGTGGTTGCTTGGTAGTGGTATCAATCAAGTCGTCGGCGAAATTGCCGGACTCTCGTTATCTGGGCTAGACCAAATGAAACGCCCATTTTTTGCTCGCTAGCATCTGTTGGCAGTAGCCCAAACAAAGCCGAGCCCAAATTCATCCCTCGCCAGATGTGCTCATGCCCAGGCTTGGAACAAAAAAACCGCTGCTAAGGCGGTTTTTTTACGTCTGTATGTTGTGTGCCTGCGGGGGAACCGGCGGTAGGTTGGGCTGACCACAGGAAGCCCAACATGTCCGCTCAAGCAAACATCCCTGTTGGGCTTCGTGCCTCTGCCCAAGCTACCTGACTACCCTCGACTCTCCACTCCCAAACACAAGTACTTGATCTCCAAATACTCGTCGATGCCGTAGCGGGAGCCTTCTCGGCCTAGGCCGGAGTGTTTGATGCCGCCGAAGGGGGCGACTTCGTTGGAGATGAGGCCGGTGTTGACGCCCACCATGCCGTATTCCAAGGCTTCGCCCACGCGGAACACGCGGGATAGATCCTTGGCGTAGAAATAGGCCGCGAGGCCGAATTCGGTGTCGTTGGCCATGGCGATGACTTCGGCTTCGTCTTTGAAGCGGAATAGCGGCGCTACCGGGCCGAAGGTTTCTTCGCGGGCGCATTTCATGGCGGGGGTCACATCCGCCAGCACCGTGGGCTGGAAGAAGGTGCCGCCCAAAGACGCTCCGCCGGTGAGGACGCGGGCGCCTTTATCCAGGGCATCGGCGATGTGTTCTTGCACTTTGGCCAGGGCCGCCTGGTCGATGAGCGGGCCTTGCACCACACCGGCCTCCAGGCCGTTGCCCACTTTCATCTGCGCCACTCGCACCGCCAGTTTCTCGGCGAAGGCCTCATACACGCCCTCTTGCACCAGGAAACGATTGGCGCAGACGCAGGTTTGGCCGCTGTTGCGGTATTTGGAAATCAGCGCCCCGTCCACGGCGGCATCCACATCCGCATCGTCAAAGACAATAAAGGGCGCATTGCCGCCCAGCTCCAGGGACAGCTTTTTCACGGTATCCGCGCATTGGCGCATCAGCAGGCGGCCAATTTCTGTGGAGCCGGTGAAGGAAAGCTTGCGCACAATGGGGCTGGCGGTGAGTTCGCCGCCGATGGCCACCGGATCGCCGGTGATGACGTTAAACACACCGGGCGGGAAGCCTGCTTGTGCGGCTAATTCGGCGAGGGCCAGAGCGGTGAGGGGCGTTTGTTCCGCCGGTTTCACCACCACCGTGCAACCCGCCGCCAGGGCTGGCGCCACTTTGCGGGTAATCATGGCCAGGGGAAAGTTCCAGGGCGTAATGGCCGCGCACACGCCGATGGGCTGCTTAATCACCAAAATGCGCTTGTCCCCTGTGGGGGCCGGGATGGTGTCGCCGTACACCCGCTTGGCTTCTTCGGCGAACCACTCCACAAAACTGGCGCCATAAGCCACTTCGCCCTTGGCCTCCGCCAGGGGTTTGCCCTGTTCGGAAGTCATGAGCAAGGCCAAGTCGTCGCCATGGGCCACGATCAAATCAAACCAGCGCCGCAACACCGCGCCCCGCTCTTTGCCCGTCTTAGCCCGCCACGCCGCCAGCGCTCCATCCGCCGCCGCAATCGCCCGCCGCGTTTCCGCCGCGCCCATGGACGGCACCGTGCCCAAAGTGGCCCCGGTAGCAGGATTAGTCACCGTCAAACACGCGCCCAAATCAGCAGCGCACCATTGACCATTGATGTAACACAGCCCCGGCAACAGGCTAGGCAGTTTCAGGTTCATAGACAGATTGAATAGCAGCGGAAAGGGCGGAATTATCCCAGAAAGACAGTGGGGCGGGGATTGGCCCAGCGTTCGTGGGCTGTGTCCCCGTTGTCCCTGGAGCTACGATGTTGATTGCCTACTCTGGCAAAGGGCAGGTTGCCGGTGCGAAAAATAGTCAGCTGAACTAGATCCTGAATCTATCGACGATCTGGCGCATACCGCACGCCAACTGTCCAAGCTGTACGGCAGAGCTGGCGGTAGTGCCTGCCGAGGCACTGTTTTCTTCCGTCATTCGGGCTACTTTCTCTACATGGTTGGCAATGTCGTTGCTGGCCATGCTCTGTTCGGCTAGCGATGAGGAAATACTGTTGACCAAGACGACTACCTCATTTACCCCGGCTTCAATCTGCTTAATAGCGTTGTCAGCCTGCTCGGCCAGCGCGACACCATCGGTGGCTTGATCGACGGCTGATGACATGCGGCTCACGGCTTGCTCGGAGCTGGACTGCATGGCGGAAATCATCTTGCCTATTTCACCGGTGGCCTGCGCGGTACGTTCGGCCAACTTCCTGACCTCATCGGCGACCACGGCGAAGCCGCGTCCTTGCTCTCCGGCTCGTGCTGCTTCAATGGCCGCGTTCAAGGCTAAAAGATTGGTTTGATCCGCCACATCCTTAATCACTTGAACGACAGATGTTATTTGAGTTGATTGGTTGCCAAGCGTCTTGATTGACGACGAAATATGGCGAACGGTATCGGCAATGGCGGTCATACCGGATGCGGCATTGCGAATTACTGCTCCGCCCTCCCTGGATAAGTCGCCAGAGCGGCGTGAGGCGCCATCTGCTTCCTTGGCGTTGCTCGAGATATGGCCAATGCTGACCATGACTTGCTCTAGTGTGGCGGCCATCGCCGATGCCGACTCACTTTGCAGTGCCGAGCTGCTGGCTACGTGTTGTGACGATGACGAGAGATGTACAGCGGCCTCCGACAGCTGGCCGACCCCCTCCTGAATATGGCGCAAGGCATCGCGTAGCGTTGCTGACAGCCGGTTGAATGCTTCAGCCGTTTTACCCACTTCATCGTGGCTTTGCACCGGAACAACCATGGTGAAATCTGATGTTTGTTCGACTGTGCTCATGGTTTCCTGAAGCACTTTCAGGGGATTGACGATAGCGCGCACGGTCAGCATGGCCACCGCCACCCCAATGGCAACCGAAACCAGTGCGACGGCCAGAAACATGTAGATGGAGCTTTTAACTGTTGCACCTAATTCGATATTCCGGGCATCGGCCCATGCCGAGGCCGCTTTTACGGTCGCATCAACGCCAGTTCGGTGCTCGCTGTATAAAACTTTAAGTTCCCCGAGTGCCCGGTGGGCTTGGCTCTCATCACCGGATAAGACGGCAGGGAGAAATTTCTGCTCCAGCACAAGCCAGTACGCGTCAGACGTGTCCTTTTGTTTGCCGAACAGGTTGGCGAGTATGTCGCGGTCGAGATCAGCCGATTTGCTCTTCCAGTACGCATTACGATCATCGTAATCCTTGTGCAGTTGGCGGAAACGCTCCGCCAGTGCCCTTCGTTCGTCCATAGGGGCTTGCATGATCTCGTTAGTGACAAGCTGCGCCTCAATCAAGTACAGCGGTGGCGGCAGGATGTCCGCCACGATGTCTTTGCCGTTACCCATGAGGGTGGCGGCCGCTTCTACGTTGCGTAGCGCGGACGTGCCCTGGATGAACAAAATAATAATGCCGATGGAAAAAATCCCGATTAGAACCGACAAGCGACTCTTCACTGATGTGTGATTAAACATATGTCTTTCCCCTGGAGTCACGGTGCTGCCCTCTACCTCTCCGATTCGCTAAGCCTAATTAGACCCGCTAGCGTCGAAGCCATAGGCGTATGTGTAACGCTTGTGTCACAACCTCGCGTTGTGAGCATCCCATGTGCGGTACTGCGCGCCCTTTTAATTGGCGTTGTACCTAGGTTTGATTAGCGTGCAGGACTCTAGCATCTGATGCGCTACACCCCTGTGACGAAAGTGATCGCACTTGACGACTTTGTCACACCGAGAAAACGGTGGTGACGTGGCTTCGATGTATGTGGCCAAACATCGCGAGTTCAAAGCCGTTGCTTAACGCCACCGCAACACTCCGGGGAGTGGCAGCGCCTCCGGACTACGCTCTCCAGCACTTTCACCCCCCGGAAAAACCGGACAATTCATTTACTCCAAATCCGGACAGATTGATTTGTTGCTGACAGGAACAAGAAATGCTTACCACGCAGACGAATAGTTGAACTTTTTAGTACGCTATTTATCGAACAAAATGAACTGGTGGTTAATTCCGCTCTTTGCTGGCCTTAAAAATAACCAAAGGGAGTAGTTCATTATGTCTCAATTCACCGACTCTCTGCGTTGGCTGATGAGCCCGGCTATTCGCGCCGATCAGCGTTTACCTTTAATCCTCAATCGCTTCCGCAATCCAGATGAACAAACGCTCACGCTCTTAGAAGATTTAGTGGCGTGCTTTCGTCCCACATGGCATGGCGAAGAGGCTTGTGTGGCGCGCTATGAAATGATGGTAGATATGTTGGAGCGCGACCCGCTGCTTCAGGATTTATTCCGCCAGCGGGTGGTGTCGTTTATCGCCAGTCGGCGTTTAGTGACCTTCTTTACCGACAGCGGGCTGCTACCCGATACCGGCTTTTTTTCTGAGTGGTGGCGCATTTTGGTGCGTCATGTGTTGCCCCCGGCCTGTGACGAACGGCGGCTCAAGGATTGTTTGGCGCTGATTTACCGCAAGTCCGATGATTGGCAATGGATGGAGGCCATTCCGGAGGCGCTATCGGAACGGCTATGGCGCATGCTTAGCCAAACAGAGCGAGTAACGGGCATCGACTGGGGCGCGATTCGTGAGCAATTGCTGAATGCCATTTTGTTGCTGGCCCACCGGGTTAGCGGCTTGGGTGTGGATGCGGAATTAATGCGGGCGGCCCCGGATTTTGAACATCATTTGCCCCGCTTTGTGGCCTTATCCGCTGAGGCTTTGGCGTTTGTAAGCCAAAGCCGGGAGCAAGGCGATATGCGCGTCCTGGCTGATTTTCGCCCTTTGCTGGTGATTGTGGATCAGTGCTATGACACCCTAGAGCGGATTCGCAAGCGCGCCCAAGCCCATGGCACCAGCTTGCACCTCACTTATCAATTAACGCGGGGGCGCCAAAACTTGGAACGTCTGCGGGAGCTGGTGGCCTTGCTGACCGGGGACGAGCCCGCGCTTTGCCAGGACAGTGGGCTATCGCTGCGTAGCCATTTCACCCGGCGCGTGTTTATTGCCGAAAGTCGGCGCAATAGCCTGAGCGATTATCTGGGGCAATTGTCGGGTTTGTTGGCCATGCGAGTCACATCCAACGCGGCCCGCTCTGGCGAGCACTACATCTGTGCGACGCCCCATGAGTATCGCCACATGTGGCTATCGGCAGCGGGGGCGGGCGTGGTGATCGCCATCATGGCCTTGCTGAAAATTTTTGCGTCCGAGCTGCATGCGCCGCTGTTTGTAGAAGCCTTGATGTTCAGCCTGATTTACGGCCTGGGCTTTGTGCTCATTTATCTGTTGGGGATGACGGTCGCCACCAAACAGCCCGCCATGACGGCCCAGACCATTGCCGCCCTGCTCTCGGATTTACGCCCTCGGCGTGCGGCGGAGGTGGAGCGTTTGGTGGATGTGATTGCTGCCGTGGGGCGCAGTCAATTGGCGGCGATTTTGGGCAATGTGTTGCTGGCGCTGCCCGTGGCCTTGGGCGTGGGCTATTTGTTTAGCCATCTCACTGGCAATGCGGTGGTCAGCCCCGAAAAAAGCGCCAAATTGCTGGCGGATTTAGACCCTTTGACCTGGGCTCTGCCCCATGCCGCCATTGCGGGCTTTTACTTGTTTCTCTCTGGGCTGATTAGCGGCTATTTCGACAACCACGCCACCTACGCCAGCATTGGCCCCCGTATTGCCAAGCTGTCTTGGCTGCGCTTTGTGTTTGGTGAGCACTTGGCCCAGCGTTGTGGAGCGTATATCCAGTGTCATTTAGGCGGGGTGATGGGTAATTTCTTGTTTGGCTGCATGCTCGGCTCCACGGGGGTGTTGGGCATTATCTTGGGCTTGCCCTTGGATATTCGCCACATTGCCTTTGCTTCCGCCGGGCTGGGCTATGCCGTGGTGGGCTCTGATTTCAGTATTCCCCTGAATCTGGTGCTGTACAGCGCCCTGGGCGTGGCCTTGATTGGCCTGACCAATCTGGCCGTGAGCTTTGCCTTGGCACTACGCACTGCGCTCTGGGCGCGGGATGTGCGCTTTGGGCATGGCTGGCCGATTGTGCGCGCCATCGCTCGCCGTTTGTGGCGCCAGCCCCGTAGCTTTGTTATGCCCGTACCGTCGCATCACTAAGGTCTTTATGTCGCCGGAGGAACTCGACCATGTCACACGCCGCCTATACTCTGCCCATTTCGCCCCATCGGACTGTGCGCACTATGACGACAACTGCTGCTAAACCCCCTCTCTGGAGCCTGCTGCTGCCGCTGCTCAGTTGTGGCCTGTGGCTCTATTCCCTGAGTTTGCCCAAGACCGGGCCGGTGCTGTTGCTGGCGGGTGGGCTGTTGATCGGCTCGGTATTGCTGGCGGTATTTCATGCCGAAGCGGTGGGCCATTGGGTGGGCGAGCCCTTGGGCGGCTTTGTCATTGCCCTGGCCGTGACCATTATCGAGGTGTCGTTGATCGTGTCCATGATGCTGTCCGGCGATGCGGCAGCGGCCACCTTGGCCCGTGATACGGTGTTCGCCACCGTGATGATTGTGTGCAATGGCGTGGTGGGGCTGTGCCTGACCGTGGGCGCCCTGCGTCATACCGTGGTTGGGTTTAAGGTCGAGGGCACGGGCTCGGCCTTGGCGGTGTTAGTGGTGCTCACCTCCTTGGCGCTGGTCTTGCCCCAATTCACTACCACCACCGACGGGCCTACCTATTCCACGCTGCAATTGGGCTTTGTGGGGGTGATGGCTTTGCTGCTGTATGCGGTGTTTGTGTTCGTGCAAACCGTGCGCCATCGGGAGTATTTCTTGTTTGGCGATGGTCAGGAAGAGCCCCACGGCCCCCGGCTATCCACCGTGGGTGCGCTGCTCAGTGTGCTGATGTTGGCGCTATCGCTGGTGGCGGTGATTGGCTATTCCAAAGCCTTAGCCCCGGCCATTCAAAGCGGTGTCAGCGCTCTAGGTGCGCCGGAAGCGGTGATCGGTATCGTCATTGCCATGCTGGTGTTGCTGCCCGAAACCGGCACCGCCGTGCGGGCGGCCTTGCGTAACCGTATGCAGGTGAGTCTGAATCTGGCCCTCGGCTCGGCCCTGGCCACCATCGGCCTGACCATCCCCGCCGTGGCCTTTGTGGCGATTGGCTTAGACATCGCCTTGGTGCTGGGCCTGCCGCCCAAAGAGCTGGTGCTGTTACTGCTCACCGTCATGGCCAGCACCATCACCCTGGCCTCGGGCCGCGCCACCGTCTTGCAGGGTGCCCTGCATCTGGTGCTGTTTATGGTGTTTCTGTTTTTGTCGGTGGTGCCGTAAGCCGCATGCCATCCCCGCAGGTGAGCGCCTGCGGGGGCCACAAACGCCAATAGCGCCGAGAACGAGCAATCAAGGCTGCTACCATTGCCGCCGCGAAGGAGGGAGAGGGAAAAGTGGCGCGTGTGTGGCGGGTGTTTTTGTGCTGGCCGTTGTGGGTGTGGGCGGGGGCGCAGCAATATGAGCCGTTGGCGGCGAATGTGCAGGCGGCGCTGTCGCGCAGTATCAGCGACCGGGCGCCGCAGATTTCTTCGTTTACCCAGCCAGAAGACGAGCAGCGTTGGCTGTCTAATATGTCCAGCCGTCTGGAAAAGCGCCTGCCGGATCGGGTGGAACGCCTGGATTTGCTGCGTTCCGTGCATTACGAGGCGGTGCGGGCAGGCTTAGACCCGCAAATGGTACTGGCTTTGATGGAGGTGGAAAGCGGCTTTCGCAAGTACGCCATTTCTTCTTCCGGTGCCCGTGGCTATATGCAGGTCATGCCGTTTTGGCGCGACTTAATCGGCCAGCCGGAAAACAATCTCTTTCATATGCGCACCAATTTGCGCTACGGCTGTACCATCCTGCGCCATTATTTAGACATCGAAAACGGCAATGTACTGCGGGCCTTGGCCCGCTATAACGGCAGCATCAGCCGTCTCGATTATGCCCGTGCTGTGCGCCAGATCTGGGAGCAGCATTGGCTCTACCAAGGGGCGCGCCTCCAGGCGCCCTAGTGTTTGTTTTCTCTTGTGGCTTGTCATGTCGTCGTCCGCCTTACACCAATACATTAATCACAGTAACGAATTGATGCCCTTGGCGGCCCATGCCCAGCGTTTGCAGCATTTGCAGGCCCTCTATCAACAAGTGGTGCCTTCGCCCCTCAATCTCTCCAGTCGTGTGGCGAATCTGAAGCTGGAAACCTTGATCGTGCACGCCGATAACGCCGCCGTGGCGGCCAAGCTCAAGCAGTTGGAGCCCCGTCTGCGTGCCGAGATTACCCGCCATGGTTATCCCTTACTGGCGGTGGTGTTCAAAGTCCAACCCCGCCGCCCGGAGGCCCCGCCCCCGCCCGGCGTGCCCCATGAGCCGCTTTCTGATGTCACTTGTTCGGCGCTCGCCGATACCGCCGCCCATTTGCCGCCGGATTCCCCAGTGCGGGCGGCCTTAGAACGCATGCTGCGGCGGCGTGTATGAAGCTCGCTTTAGTCATCCACGAAGGCCCCCAGCAGCATCAAGCCAGCCAATCGGCGTATTCGTTTTGTAGCGCCGCCCTGGCCCAAGGCCATGCCATCGTGCGGGTGTTTTTTTATGGGGCTGGGGTGTTAAACGCCTCCCTGTGGGCACGCCCGCCCCAAGACGAAACTCATCTGGTGCAGCGCTGGTCGCAGTTGGCGCAACAATTCAATGTGGATTTGGTGGTGTGCGTGGCGGCCGCGCAACGGCGTGGTCTCCAGCCAGAACACATCGCCCCTGGATTTCGCATTTCTGGCTTGGGGCAATTAGTGGACGCCAGCATCGCCGCCGACCGGGTGGTGGTGTTTGGCCGTTGACTGGCAGAACGAAGGAGCGGCGCCATGGCCGGGGCAAAAAAATTTCTGTTCGTACAGCGCAGCGCCCCCCACGGCAGCATCTACGCCCAAGAAGCGCTGGATGTGTTGCTCATCAGCTCCGCCTTTGAGCAACGCTTAGCGGTGTTGTTCATGGACGATGGCGTTTATCAACTGCTCACCGACATGCGCCCGCAAAGCATCCACAGCAAAAACTTTACCCAAGCCTTCCGTGCCCTGGCCGACCACGACGTGCACGACGTTTACGTCTCCGCCCCCTGCCTCGCCGCCCGAGGCCTCACCCTCGCCGACCTCCTCATCCCCGCCACACCCCTAAGCCACTCGCAAATTACCACCCTGCTGGAACAGCATGATGTGGTGCTGGGTTTGTCGTGAGCGACGCTTGCCGCACAGCAGCGTTGGGAAAGAGCAAATGCCCGACCGGCAAGCCCTCGCTTTAGCCCTAAAATCCCTACAACCCCAACATCTCCTGCGCATGTTGGCGGGTGGTGTCGGTGATTTTGACGCCGCCGAGCATGCGGGCGATTTCGTTGATGCGGCCTGGGTTGTCGAGGGGGGTGACTTGGGAGAGCACTTCGCCTTTCACGGGGGCTTTGGCGATGTTCCATTGCCAATGGGCGCAGGCGGCCACTTGGGGGAGATGGGTGACGCACAGCACTTGCCGTTCTTGGCCCAGTTCGGCCAGCAAACGGCCCACAATTTCCGCCACGCGGCCACCGATGCCCACGTCCACTTCGTCAAACAACAGGGTGGGCGTGCTACCACTCTTGCTGGTAATCACTTGAATAGCCAAGCCGATACGGGAAATTTCACCGCCGGAGGCCACTTTGGCCATGGGGCGCAGGCTTTGCCCGGCGTTGGCCGCCACTTGGAATTCCACTTCTTCCAGGCCATAGGCCGCCCCTTGGGGCACCGGGTTAAGCACCACTTGAAACTGGCCGCCTGCCAAAGCCAAGTCTTGCATGGCGGCGGTGACGGCCTTGGAGAGCTGGGCCGCCACTTTGCGCCGTTTGCCGGAGAGCTGTTCTGCCACGCGCCGGAAACTTTGCTCCGCTTGCGCTTCTTTGGCGGCGAGGGCGGCGGGATCGGCGTTTTCTTGCAATTGATTAAGGCGAGCCTCGGTATCGGCCAGCAATTGCGGCAGTTCGTCGGGGTTAATGCGGTATTTACGCGCC
>JACCDO010591963.1_pt1 | contig 28712 bp, 22 predicted proteins | sample 7446101 | NCBI WGS metagenome assembly JACCDO01 (sample SAMN15323440, study PRJNA562643) | freshwater metagenome | isolation source: river surface water | place: USA:Blue River Watershed | collected 2017-08-16
AATTCATACTTATCCAATAATGGTAATTCCCCGGCTAAACCAATTATTAATAATGTTGGTAATGCCCTTAATAGTATTACCAATACAGCGTCCAATATTGGGCAAACTGTTATGAATACAGGGGCAAACATCACTTCAAATGTATCAAATGCTGTGACAAACGCGACTGGAGTTTCATCTGGCTCTGGTATTGTACTAATATTGGTTGGAATTGCTTTCTTAGCTATGTTGTGGATGATATATATTTATTATGATAAAATTAAATCATGGATTCCTGATTCTGTTAAGTTTATTTTTGGAGGTGGAGATATGAGTGATGGCCCTAAAGTAACTGGGCCATCAGCCGAAGCCCCTCCTTCAGCTCCTGTTACAACTGCACCACCAACCAATGTTGAAAAACCATTAGAGCCTACTCCGGCCTCTTCTGTTGAGGCTATTTTACCAGGTAGAAAGGAGGTTTTTAACGTGAGCTCTAATCGTTATACTTATTCTGATGCAGAGCCATTATGTCGTGCATTAGGTGCACAATTAGCTACATATGACCAAGTAAAGGATGCATTTGATAAGGGTGGTGATTGGTGCAATTATGGCTGGACTAAGGGTCAGCTCGCGCTTTTCCCAACTCAGAAAGAGACATACGAGAAGCTACAATTAGGCCCTGAGGGTCAACGTATGGCATGTGGTAAACCCGGTCTCAATGGTGGTCATTTTGATAATCCTGACCTCCGCTTTGGTGTAAACTGTTATGGAATTAAGCCATCACAATCACAGCATGATGCATCAAAGGAATCTAAGGGAGCCCCTATCAGTCCTAGCGCCCTAGAATTTGATAAGAAGGTATCGCAGTATAAGTCTGAGTCTGACAACATCGGAATTATGCCGTTTAGAGAAGGTGCATGGAGTTCTTAATTAATTAATTAATACCATTTTGAATTGAAATGTGTATCAAGTAAATATGGGTCTATATTACCTGAACCACTAGCTGCATCCACTAATTGTCCCTTTTTATTATAAACTAATATTCCATCTTCAATTAATTTATTAATATGTTCTTCTTCATTACGTTTATCCTCTTCATCGTATTTAACAATATGAGGGGAATCCATGGAAATAAAACGATACACCCAAAACTGTAAATTAGACCAAATGTATTCGGCCCCATTTTCAGTTGCAAAAAGATTTTCATAACCAAATCTATTTCTAAAACTCTTCCAAAACTTTTCGGGAAATATTTCATTAAATATTATACGGTCCTTTTCCAGGTCTCGGTGTTTTGGTGGTGGAACTCCTATAATCCCAATGTTACCGTAAAAATGCTCTTCGTCAGCTAAATACAGCCATGTCAAAAATTTATTTACAATCTCATTGCGCGTAAAATCAAATTTATAATTCCCACAATCCAGTGCATCCGCAATACAATCAAGTAAATTAATTAAATGCTCTGAACGTGTTAATGGGCTAGGAGGCATTAGTTGCTGATTTAACCAATCATCCCACGACTTAAAGTATAACTTGTATATATGCTGCGTAATCTCCTTACTAGTCAATTCAAATGATGGGGAAAAATTTTGATTCATTTTCTATCAAAAAACAGGAATCTAATTCTTTGAAGACTTTATTGTTTAGACTCTAAGCGAACTCCGTGTTCCCAATGAATTTCTTCTACTAGATGTCCTCTGATATCATCATAAATACGCTCTATTCCATGTTTCTCCATTGACCTATTAATGGTAAATTCGTAGCGGTAGATTGTTCCATTTTCATTATTATTTTTAAATTTATATACTGGAGCAATACCATCAGAATTCCAATCATATTGTAAAGGTGGAAATGCGGCTTTGCAATAGAAACAGTTAGTAGAATTACAGCGAATAATATAATAACATTTTTTATGAAGATTTGAATCTTTGCAATTACAGATTTTAGTTGTTACATAATCTTTGTTTTCTTCATTATCACAATAATAGCAATAATCCATATTGATGTAGTATTATTATTATTTAAACTAGCTAACATGTATAAATCAAATTTACTCTAAAGGTGGAGGGATAGCTGGTGAAAGCATATCGCGTTTGAGTTTTGATACTGTGACCTGTTTACGATTTTGTTTAATAAATCTCAAAATGGAATCAGTTTCATCGGGAAATTTACTTCCTTTGGCCCTAAAATAATCATGTAGCATGCGCTCAAGATGCTGAAAATTAAGAGGAGCTGGATGAGTATCTTCCACTAATTGTATTTTCCCACCAGCAATTTGAATAATTGCATTCTTCATATGGGTTGCTTCAAGCGCATGAATGATTTTCTCTTCATATGCATCCTTCATTTGACGAGCGTTAGTTGTTTGATTCTGAAAAGACTTTGTAAGAGTGTCATAATGCACATAATGTTTAACGAATTTATTAAAATCAGGTGGCAAAACTGGCTTAGATGCCGTAACGGAATTTTGTTGCGAATCCATTATAACTAACCTCATATCATAAAAGTTTGTGTTATTATACCGCGCACGTAGAGCATTTATGAGGAGTAGCCGTAGATGAACTATCCCTACCACCCATTTTAAAGAAAACTATTAAGAATGTTGATATAGTTAATAATATCATAGCTGCAATGACAATTATGCATAATAATATATATGGAAAAAAACGGTCCATGACATATGATAAAACTGGGTCAACAATGAAGACCTGTAGCCATTGGCGTGTTTCTTCAGATTTAAATGAAACAACTAGATTTTCAATCGTTTTTTGAAGCCATGCAGATTTTATAGGTATAGGTGCGGTTGATGTTTGCATATCTGTGTTAATTGTGTATGAAAAACAAGAGTGCGTTAGCGCAGATGACAACGCCTAATAATTGGAATTTCCAAAATCCTCACTTTGTTAAAACAACAATTGATGGTAAAACTCAAAATATATACACATTTCCAATAAACGTAGTATCACAATATCCTGAAGAAATATGTGCCAAGGAGTCGAATTGTAATCAACATGCATTTACTCCGGCAAAACTCAATACATATCTATTGGACATGTATTCAGGACTATTAAGAGTACATAGTTCTAAGTTTGTAAAACCTTATACACCGGCACATCTTGTTCGTGCAACAACTCATACTTTTACTTATGATTATTCCAACATTGGTTTTGATGCAGATAAGAATGATGAATTTACATGGGATATATCACCAACCAAGATTTGTTTAATTGGTAATAACTTTAATATAAATTGGCTTGCAACAGCACAGCCAGCAAGAATACAGATAGTGGAAGAGGACATTCAGGAAGTTGATGTTGATAATGCAGTAGCTGTTGCAGAGAATGATGATTTTCTCCGGCTGAATTCTCCAGACAAACAACGGGCGATACAATTATTACAAAGGGCGAAGTTGCGCGAGAAGGTGGCTCGCTATAGAGCTGAACGTGCATTAACCAAGTACATTGCAAAATATGGCGACATAGACCCTGCAGTTCTTGGAATTAGTGATGAGGAGTCTTCGGGTTCAGAGGATGACGAGTAGGGTGATTTTGTGAAAATAAACAATGTCAAATATCTTTTCTTAAAAATCCACTCATACTACAGCAGAGACAAATGAACAGTGATTCTATTGTTATGATCGTTGGTGTACTCGCCCTCGTCTTATTCGCAATCTATCTTGTTAACCCCGGTATGCTTGGTTTACGTAAAGAGGGCTTTGAGTCTGGTTCTGGTGATGCTAGTGCCCCTCATACCGCCCCTCCTGGCTCTGGGTCTGCTACTTCTACTGGTGAGAAGAAGCAGGCAATGGATGTTGCTGGTGCCACACAGGCTGCATTAAACATGGTTAAGGGTGCTACTGGTGCTATTTCTAATTTCACTGATGGTTCAGGCTCAGGCTCTGAAGGTTTCGAGTCTGGTCCTGCTAATTTCGGTGATGCTGCAGCCCCGGCTGGCTGCTATCCTCGTGACCAGCTCCAGGCCTCTGAGCTTTTACCCCGCGACTCTAACAGTGTCTGGGCTCAGCAGAATCCTCTTGGACCTGGTTCCCTCAAGGGCGTAAATTTCCTCAGTGCTGGTGCTCTTATTGGTATTAACACTGTTGGTCAGAGCATGAAGAACGCTAACTTACAGCTCCGCTCTGAGCCCCCCAATCCTCAGGTCCCTATCTCCGTCTTCAATAACTCCACGATTGAGCCTGATTTCAATCGTCGTCCCCTTGAAATCAACTAAATATAATTATATTATAATGCTTATTATATCCCTTAATTCTATTAATTATTTTAAAAAAAATAATAAATAGAAATTATGTTTTCATTTAAGAAATCTAGCGATAAAGTATTTGTAAAACCGTTAACAACCTATTTAGGTACATTAATAGGACCTACATATACACAAGACAATTATGATGGTACTAAACTAGCTAATCCCAACAAAGTTGCTGTGGGTAAATATGAAGCAGTATTGACACAGGCATCAATGGTTGCGCGTTTGCCTTATGAAATGAATACAGTCATGATGGCTGCATCTCAGTTATTAAATTTTAATCCATTGATTTTTAATACTGGTTTATCTATCATTCGCAGAAATCAAAGTCGTTTTATAACCAAAAACAATACTATTGTTGTTAATAAAATTGGACCTGCAGCTGAAGGCAGTATGATTTTTAAAAATTTAACACCTGTTGCTCTTGCGCAAAAAGGTACTCAGATTGGCATACAAACTGCTCATAGTATTACTTCTTCTCTTAAAACCTCATTTTTAACAACTAAACAATTTACTCCAATTCATAAAATAATAGGTGATGCAGCTAAACAAGTAGGTCAACTTCAAAAAGAGGCCAATGAAGAAGCAGGTGTGTATTTTCAATTAATTGATAATACTAATCTTCAAAAATCACCCCATGCTGGTCAAAAAGTTTTATACATTGCATTTCGTGGAACCTTATCATTAAAAACAGCATTAACTGATTTGAAAATTGCATCTCAAAAACTAGAAACCTTATTTGCAGCAACTAAATACAATGGACTTACAGGTACACAAGCATTTCAACAAGAGATTGCTGGGGCCGAGCAATATAGAAGTAAAATAGTTGGACTAAGTGCAATTAACCCACTTGGTGCTCATAGTGGTTTTGTTAGCCATTTAACTGTTATAATGCCTGAGCTATGCGGGGAATTAGAAAGATATATGAAAACATATCCCGATATTAGCAAAATCATTATTACTGGTCACAGTTTAGGTGGTGCGAGTGCAACTCTATGTGCAATGGCACTTGCTGGTCTAAGACGCGCAGGAGCATTTAACAAACCAATTCATTGCATAACATTTGGTGCACCGAAACTATTAACGGAATATTCACGCGACGTTTTTAATAGTTTGTTAAAAGGCGGTGCTCTAACTTTGGACCGTGTTGCTGGTCGTATGGCAAATATTTTGCTAGCTGGTGTATCTTTAGGTACCGCAATAGATATGATACCAACAATACCTCCTAATTTTGTTCATCCTGGCTATATGATTCTAAAAACAGAGATTAAAACACAAAGTAGAACAGGTCGTTCAAAAAATATTAGTGATTTGCGTAAAATGTTTGGCGATATTGATATCGAAGGTGGAGGATTTTTAGGTTTCGGAAAATGGATGGGATTTAATGGTTTACCAACATATCCCGAATTCTTTAATAATTTTGAAACTTTACCTGGAATTGAATTAAAAGATTATTCTTCCTTAATTAAGACTCTTATTTTTGGTACACTATATCCAGTTCCTGGTACTGCAAATGAGAAATATAATGCCGTTAAAAGTCTTGTTCAGGCTATTACCAAAATACAAAATCCATTTGATGCCGATAAGAAAACTGATGAAGCAGAACAAAATGCTTCTGTAGCAAACATTGTTACTCCACCTCCAAATGTTGTGCAAGCAGAAGAATCTGGCGATGAAACACAAGAAGGCGGGGGTCCCACTTTAACTGTTGGAAAATACAAAGAAGAAACTGTTGGTATGGGTAGTAATCATATTGTTTATAAATGCGATAAGAATATTAGCACTATTAATTGTCATATGAGTTATTTGGGAGTTAGTTATGGTGGTGTAGTTAGAAATTTTAGTCATAATAAAAAACCATATGCAATTTTTATGGTTGCTCCCAATAATGTAATTATGTTAGGAGAAAGGGAAACCCTAAATGGTGGTGGAAAACGTAGGAATCATTCTAGGAACAATTATAAAAAGAATATAAGAAAAACCCGCAATCGTACTCGTAAACATTAATAGAAGATTAATATGAGTTCTCTTGGTTCTTGGGTTACATCGATTTTTACAGGTAATTATCCATTAGTATCGGTAAAATCACGTGTTGATGGGCGTACATATAAGGTTCGTGATATGGCGGATAAACAGGAGGCTGCAGACCTTTTAGCAAAGGTTCGTATTCGTTTGGGAAAACTTTGCGACCAGTTAGTTGCTAAGTATCCGAATAAACCACAAGTACAACGTATGCAACAGAATTTTAAAGCTGACCCCGACCGATTTTTAGAAGCCACTCCCGACGCGAAACACACATCTTATAGTGTTAATAAAGGTGAAACAATTCATTTATGCCTTAGACAACGTAATGGACCAGATGAATCACTTGTAAGCGAAGATGTAATGATGTTTGTTGGCATTCATGAACTCGCTCATACTATTACTAAAAGTATTGGCCATGAACCAGATTTCTGGAATAATTTTGGCTGGTTACTTCGGGAAGCAGAAGCTTTAGGTCTATATGAACCACAGGATTTCAAAGCACATCCAGTTGCATACTGTGGGGTAAGTATTACGGACCAACCTCGTTATGACCCGGCACGTGATGAATCAAATTTGGTTAGTGGCTCGGGCGATAGCACCTCTAATGGTCTTGGCAATATTTTACAAATAGGTAAACTATTTAGCCGTTAAATACCAAGTTAGCCAGTAGAATGGATATCATTGAGAATTCAACACCAGCCTTCTTGAAGGCTTTGCAGAAGGTTGAAAAATTAAGTTCATTAGACCCACTAAATATACATATTAAATGTTGGTCTCATGAAAATCAAACCTTTGAAGAAATTATTTATAAAGCATATCCTTTCACAACAATTAATGATATTAAACTACATATATATTCTATCAAAAAATCACCTCAATGGTTACCCAAACAAGTGTTCTTAGGAACACCTGATAGTGAACCAACAGAGACAGCAAAAGATAGATACTTTCCAGCAGACATTCAATGGTTTTCCTCTAATCGTGTATCAATAAATGATTTTATAATTTTGGAATCACCATTAAAATTATCCAATCCGAAGTCACCTCGCGATAGACAGTTTGTGAATGCTTTTGGTAAAGAAAATCCAAATAACGCAATGGAAAATCGTGGACGCTCTACAATTCAGGATGTTTATCTTCAGGAATCAAATGAGCCACCCACGTTTTATGCATTTTGTTGCTCCGATATGCTCGCTGCATTTGGAGTTACCGAAGATTATGACCCATCTGAAGCTGATTGGAATGGAAGATTCTCAATGTTCTTTCCGGCGTTATCATTGAAAAACTATAAACCAAGGAAGGAAGATAATGAAGTTGCAGAGCAGTTTTTGAAATACAAATTTGCATCTGAAGCATTACTTAATAAAATTAATCAACTATTGGTCGAAGACGAACCAACTGTTAATATGAATGTTGTTAATATTTTGGGTATACAATTGCATTTTGATTATGATGTCTTACGCGAAGATGAGAATACGCAATTCCCCTTTCAAAGTGTGGAGGATATTTTCTTTGAAACCGATGTAACATCACGAACACCATTTATGCGTATTCTTCCTGCACTTGAAGAACCACGTACAAAAATTCATGTTACAGGTATAATTCCAATTCCTGATATTGCTGACCCAAATTTACTCTTGCAATGGAAGGATGAAGAATCTCCTGACCCAGATGCTGATTTCCTATTCCTAAAAGTCTTAGTCCGTGGATTGGATGGAGGACAACTTCCATTGTATGCGACAGTGCGAATCTTCGATGATGGTACTTCAACTGTTACTCTAATCCCTTCTAAACAACATAGAAATGGTATTGACCCAAATACTGATATGAAGAATTTTGACCATGCAATCTTCGAAGGTGTTAGCAATACTCACCTTCAAGGTTGTGATTTAATTTTAAACGAAGTTAGTTTAACATTGAATTTACACTTGGAGCGCGAAGACCCACATTTATCTTATAATTTACTTCATGACCGACTAAAATATTTTAATTATTTCTTCCAAGAAATTCCAAACTATTATGAAGATAAAAAACCAATTATTCTTCTTCGCTACAAGGCTGTCAGTCAGTATGCTGTTGAAAATAATATCTTCATATTCATTCGACAGTATTTATCCAAATCTGGTGCAAGTTCTTCAGCATATGATTTAGTTGCTTCACTTGCGACAGAATTTACAATGACTCATAATGAAGCAAAAGAATATATTAATGAATATTTAAAACGTTCAGAGGCTTTCACTATTGTTGCTCCTAATTTAATGACTTTTGTGGAAGATAAAAACGCAGGAATAGATATTGCTATCTTTGGTTCTCACCCCATTTATAATATTCGTATTAGTCGTTGTAATTCACTTTATAATTTAAAATATTTATTCACATTACTATCATTATATTTAACAACATCAATAAAACCAGATATTACTGAAGCTTCCGCTGAAGAGGCAGCCCTAACTGTTGAGCCAACAAAAACTATTAGTGGTGAGGAAGAAGAGATTCCTTCTTATAATTATGGATATGATTATAGTGATGATGAAGAAGATAAGAAGATTCGTGATAAAATAATACCACCTGAGCCTTCGGCTACACCGAAGCCCATGCCAATATATAATAATGAAAATGATGAATTTGGTATTCTATTTGGTGGCCAAAGACTAACACAATCAAAGATTGTTGGAGGTGCTAGAAGAATACCAAAAGAGGGTGAAGAAACTGAGCTTCGGGGGAAATCATACTATATTACTCAATTAAGAGCAGCTGACCCTAGACTTTTTGAATTTAAACCAACAATTGGAGTAAAGGGAACATATACTCGTCGTTGTCAAGCAAATGTAAATCGTCAACCAATTGTATTAAACCCACAAGAATATGCTCGTATGCGTAAAGAATATGCCGACGATGTTGGATTAACTATTATAGAATATCCCCTTACTGGTCCTGAGCCAAGCTTTTCCCCAAATAATGAACTTGTAACAGTTATGAAATATGGTACAAATCCATCAAAACCAAATTATTATATATGTCCAACTCTATTTTGTATAAAGGATAGAATTTTTGTTCGTGAAAATGATTTTGAAAGTACTAGATGGAGAGTTGGTTATGGACAAGGTCAAGGGCTAAAACCAATGAATGCATGTCCATTCTGTGGAGGTAAAGAGATTTCGGATGCAAGTATGGGTAAACCAGGACACACCGTTCTTAGACGCGATACCATGGATAAATCGACCAAAATTGCAACCTATATCGGTTTCTTATCAAAAACAACACATCCTGATAAGTATGAATTACCTTGTTGTCAGGTGAAGCCTGAGACTTATACAATTAATCAGCCAGAATTTGCTGAGTTTCTTGCTTTGGCCAAAAAGGAGCAAGGGGTTGTTGAAGAGGCAGGAAATATAGTTGATGCTGCTGAGCAGTTTAATGCAGATGAAGTATTCTTTGAAATGAAACGCCAGCAATTACCAAGACAATATATTCTCAATCCTAACCAACACCCCCTTAAACCAGGGTCATTTGGACTATTAGGTAAGGGGCTTGATAGATATTTCAATCAAAATTCACAAAATTTAGTTAAAAGAACTATTAGACAGGAATTGAAGGCGACAAAAGGAATAAATGGTTTTTTGCGAATGGGTGTGAAGGCGAATCAAATGAAGGAGGTAGGAGGCCAATTCGCCGACTATAATGGTTTCTTTGGTGTTTTAGCTCCATTTATTTCGCGTAATACAGTTGAAGATGTGCGTCAATATTTACACTCAATAATGAATCCGCAACTTTTCATTAGTGCAAACTATGGAAATCTTTTACATGAATTTTATAATCCATGTGATGAAAGACCATCAATGGATGAATTGAGTCAATGGTCAGATACATATTTAGGTATTACACCAACAAAAGGCAATTTATATGAATTACAACGTGCCTATATGTCATATGCTTCCTTCATAGATTATTTAGATGGTAAAAAAACCTTTAAGGAGTATCGGATTTTTGCTCCATTACTTGCATACAAGGGATTAATCACTCATAATGGTCTTATTCTAATTGTACTTGAATACGATTCTGTTGATTTAGAAAAAGAACCAACAATAGTATGTCCTCCATTTGGTTATAATCCTGACCTGCATAATGGTTGTGATTTCGGTTTTGTTTTACGAGACCAGAATGGAATTTATGAGGCAATATGTTATTATGAATTCCCAAGTTCAAATAAACCATTAACACAATTAAAATTCAATCCTTATACATCTTCATCTATACCATCTATTGTTGCAAAAAGAATAAAAGAATTTACAAATAAATGTCATTATATTTCACCAGCTATATATACTGCATCATCTGCTGTAAAAGTCCGTGATTTGATTCCATTATCAAGACTTATTTCTATGCCTGGAATTCGTAAATATTTAATTGGAGTTGTTCGTGATGTATACAATCATATTTGTGGTGTTTGTTTATCAGCAGAGTCTGGTCGTTATATTCCATTCCCAGTATCTGATGATGGTTATTTACCAACTGACTTATATACATTCTTTGACTGGTCTAATGTTCCTAAAACAAAAGCTGAAAAAATTTATGAATTTTACAATACTACCCTTAAAGGTTTTATTGATAATAATCCTGGATATAAAATTCAATCTGTTATTAGTATTCAACCAAAGATTGTAAGAGCAATAAGATTAGCAAATGGAGTAGTAATTCCTGCTAGTGGTTTAATTGAGAATTTACCTGAAGAATTAAAAGATAAAGTTATTAATGGAGATACAATAGAATACGAAGATAATAGAATCTTAATAGTTCCTGAAGTTTTGGAAGATGAATGTGAAGAATCTAGAAAACCTGGTGTAACTTTACCCGACGATTTACAAACTATTAGTAAAACACAATTAGATGAATTATATCAGCATTTCCGTTTATCATTTTCTCATTGGATATCATCGTCAGATGTATCACAGGAGTTTTTAAAACAGATTGAAAATATTATTCTACGAAATCATAATGATTTACCTGTATTTGAAAAACGTAAACGTCTTATGTTGTTATTATATGATACACTTAGTAAATGGTTTGTTGAGACATCAAATTATATTCCTGCGCGTCCATTTATCAAAAGAAAGGATTGTTTACAAATTACCTCTGCGGGAAAATGTACCGATGCATGTGTTTGGAAGAAATCAGCAACAGGTTCATCTGGTAAATGTAAAATTCATGTTCCTGAATTAAATGCTCTAATGGTCAATACAAGAAATCTTTTTATTCATCATTTAATTGATGAATTAATTCTATTCAAAGAGCAGCGAAAAGAACTATTAGGGGATGCTGTGAAGACAACAATTTCATTAAAAACAGCGATACAAGTTGATGACCAATTAATTATTCCTGAATCATCTCCTACATGGTTAGATTTACTTCGTCTTGAATGGTCAAAGAAAACGTATGAAGTACCAAAGTACTATGAAGAAATTGTTCAAAAAAGTTCAAAAGTGGAAGGAGAAGAAGGTGAAGAAGCCGCAATACATGAGGAAGACTTTGCTCGTAGAGAAAATCTATATGCACTCGGTGATGAACTATTAGGGAAGTTAAATATTCTTGACCAAAATAAAAAATGGTCTCTTTGGCTTGCTCGTCCTGGACCAGAATCATTATTACAAATTCTGGATGCTGGGTCAATCTCTACTAATAGTTTAACGACTATTAGTGCAGATATTATCCGTAAATTAGTACAATTAAAGGGATATCCTATATATCATTTACGAAGTCTTACTGATAGTGATGTGTTGAATATCAAGCTATATTTACCTAATAGTTATAGAGAGCAGCGTGTTGTACCACGCGCATTAGTAATTATTCAATTAGATACGCAATTAGATGATGGAAGCACTAATAGTATATTTACTATATTAATATCTCATAAAGATTTTAATTATTACACTTATATTAATGATTTACCTGCAAAATTAGAGGCATATTATACTAATAGATTAAGACTATTAAGTAAGGGAGTAATAGAATTTGTAAAACCGGATGAGGATTTAGTGGAAGCTGAAGCAATTGCTCCAAAAACTCTTCGATTAAAACGTAGAAAAACTAAAGCTAATGTCGTTTAATGTGCTGCCCATCAATTAGAGCAATAGTATCGTGAACCCCTGATGCAATAGCCGCTTTGCGGCATTCCACCATGGATAGGACTTCATCGCGCATATCATTCAAATAAATCCGTTTATAGTTACGAGGTGTTTGGTCTGGATGTAAAATAATGATTGCAAGTTCAGCAATCTCCATTCCATATTCCTTTTCTAAAATGTATTTATATACTGACAGCTGTAGACTATAATGCCAATAATTACAATCATCTAGATGGTCCAAAGGCCCCAAGCCTTTTTGAAATCTATTTTCGAATTTAATTTCCTTAGAGCGCTTCCAGTCATAAATTAGGAACTTACCGTCAGAGCGGCGGCGGAAAACTGCGTCGATTGAGCCTGCTAACTTAATGTCTTTATCAAATACCTCCCACTCTAAACGCCATGGTTCAATATCAGCTTCAGTTGCTCGAACAAAATTCATAAAATACCTCCATTCTGTTGTTGCAAATACATGAGGAGGAATAATTGCCTGTGCTTCATTATAATACATTTCAATAGCTAAATGCATTTCAGTACCAGCTTCTGAAGCGGATGCACCATTATCGGACCAAAGTTTTTTAATTGCTTCATCGGTCATTCCGTAGTATTTACTTTGAGGCCATTTTGAAGATGACCGCATTTTTTTAATAATTGCATCAGGGTCAAAATGACCAAAGAATGCATGAACAAAACCAGTAGTGGATGTCCATCCACGACTTTCACCGTCAACTGTGTAAATATGAGTTGGTTCGTCAAAAACGATTCGTTTATCACGAACATGCTCATTCCGTTTCCATAAAATTTGCCAAGGGGCTGCGGGCATTTCTCACTATATTAGTGGGCTAAAACTTTAAGCTGTAGCCTTGTAGTAACATGTAATTGTGGAGCAGGTGGTGCATGCATCCCGTCCTACCCTAATAGTATCACGTTGTTCATAAGAATTATACTTTACAACACATGGTGTTGAAATAGTAGACCCACATCCTCCTGTCACACACCCACTAGTCCAATTCTGCACCGTCGCTAAATAATTTACCCATTGAGCCTTCGCCTTATTACGAGCTATTGTATCACTTGCGTCCATTTCTATTTATGTAGAATGAAAAAAACAATTCCACCGATTATAACCGCAACACAAATCACTACTATAATAGTTAGTCCCAGTCCATAATCCTTCCATTCTTTCTTCGTAAATACGGGCTGCTTTTCAACAGCCGCCGGTATACTAATATACAAATCACTATTCATTAACTACTCACCCCTAATGGTCATATCGCCATTACTTTAGAATGGTGGATAATTAGCTAATTTCATATACACTTTACCAACCTTATTTGAACCATCAATACGACCATCAGCATTACGTCTTTTACCACCTAATTCAGAACCTGATGCCGTGTTATAGTTCAATATATATTTGTTCTGGTCACGCGCAGCTTCAATAATCTTGCGCAACCGTTTATCATGCATCCAACGATACTGTAATGCATCCGTCAATGCACGGTCCTTGGAATCTAACCATTTTGTATCATTGTAAATAACTCCGTTTTTCTTCATTGCTTGAGGACGACATTCAGCTCTCACCTCCTCAGCTTCCTCCTTAGATGCATCACGCTCTGTACTATCAGCATGACGTTTAGCTAAATATTTCTGATGGATTTTACCTTCAGTTGAGAATAATGCCTTAGCAAGCTCTGGTTTATCAGTTGCATACTTATATTTCATTGCAGCCAAATAATGCTCAACAGTTGGATATTGAATCTTTGCATCATCAGGGTCAGGAATAGGGAACGCTGCTGAAAGGCTTAACCAACGACCAGCTGCTGGCTCCTTAATCTTCAGTACATCCTGTTGACTAGCATCCATTCCAACCTGGAAGATTTGAGAAACAGTATATGACTTTTCCGCGTCAGCCCCACCATTCTCCTCCTCCCCCTCAGTTTCCGTTGCTTCAGAACCAGAACCACCGCCCTTAACAGTCTTCTTAGTCTTCTTACGTCTAAGAACTGGTGCAACCACAGAAGCCATACCCTCCGCATTTGGAACTGCCACAGGAAGACCATTAAGGGGAATTGTTTTAGTAACATCTGGAATTCTCAATGCACCAGCAATATTATTCTCAAATATCTCTTCCTTTACCCTCCTACTAGTCACCCTCTGGTCATCAGGTGCAATTGTCCCTTTACGCTTGAAAATGAACCAACGATTCAAGAATGAAAACTGTTTAAGTGTATCATCCATAGAATAGTTTTTACCAGATTTCATAGCCATATTGTATGATGTAGCAAACATATTTGTACTTGATGCAAGACCAACTTCACGCGCCTCACTATCACTTAATAGTTCACATCCAATTGAACGCATGCGGTCCACAAGGAAATCAAATGACACCAAATATTCACGCTGCGTCGTACCAATACTAATAAACTCAACATCAATTGGATGACCCAATGAATCATAATCATTGCTCAATTCATCAATATCATAACTTTTTGTAATTGACCATAAAGGTGTTTCACCTACCATTCCAACCTTAGACTGACCAGTAGGTAAACCCCTTAATAGTTTGAATACTGATTCACCATCGAAACAACATCCAATGAAATAACCTCCAACTTTTAGAGTCTCATTAATGTTATTTATGAAACCGTCAAAACTCTCTCTATTTTCAAAGAAGTAATGGATTGCAAACATACATGCAACAACATCAGCACCATCACGTAATGCAAGAGCTGCTGTACGTTCAACATTTGGTGGTACAACTCCTTCTGGTTTTACACGACCAAATACTGCACGCAGAATATCACGTTCTTCTGGTGTAGCTCCAGCAACACCATCTACAATACTGCGACTACTATCACCAATTACAAATACCATAGGTGGAACCTGGGTATTATAAATCTTACTTTTAGCAATCGTATTCAAATAACGGCGATAAATACCCTTCTTTGAATTCCGAATGTTGTTACCAGAAACATCAACACCAAGCACAAATGATACATTCCCGCGCAACCACTTCTGCAAGTCTCCACCTTCACCACATGATGTATCAAAGACTTTCTTACTACCACCATGTAATGCAACACGATATAAGATATCATCTTTAATATAAATATTATGGAAATCACGGAGACCACGTACGAGTAAGAGGTCCTGTGCAGGCGCCTTGCGCTGATAATAGACTTTTTCAATCTCTGATAGCTCAAGGTATCGCTTTTCAAGCTCCTTGACTTCATCATCATTTGGTTCTTCAGAGCCTGTTTTAATCATAAATTCAGTGACTGGATTGTGAATTGAATTCCAAACAGAATTTGCAACAAATTCATTGTTAAGAGTTCTCTGAATAATCCCGCGTTGAAGTCTTTCCGTTTTATCATGACGAACTCGCACAGGTACCCAACGCCAACCAGGTTCGCGTTTAGGGTCATATGCCATTTCAACAATAGAGCGGTCCCTAATTGGTTCTGCAGAACGTTCTGTCAATACAAATTCATCACCGGTTTCAAGGTCAATCTCAACCTTAGAATAACAAGTAGCGGCCATTGTATCAGCAAATTCTTCAGGAACAAACAATGTAGGTCTATACGCTCCACGAGGCATGTCCTTGAATGCTTCTGAACCAAATAGAATTGCTGTACGAGGGTCTGATTCTTCAGGTGAACTCTTCGTACCAACGTATAGACGCATTGTTTTGTAACGAGTCGTTTCCAAACTATTAGGATTAATTCCAATCGTTATTTTGTCTTCAGTTGGTGATTCTGTATCTTTTTCAAAATTGATTAGGAAATCAATAGTGTTATCTTCAGCTGGCTTCCATTTGAATTGCCCCCTAAAAGTCTCTCCTGGTTTCTGAGGTAGAGGTGTATCATTAGGAGTAAAGATGAGACCATCAGTATTATAATGACGTTCCTTCTCAAGGATTTTAGTAGCTGAACGGAAAATACCTTTACCGGGTGGTGCAAAACGGAATTCCTTCATTGCAACCTGTAATTGATTAGCACGATTAACACCACTTGCAGTAATATTGGGACCATCACCATCATTCCAGGCAGTAATCCATTTATTCATCTCATTCATTCTGCATCGTTTAGTTGCATCTGCATCTGCGGGTAGAACTTTGAAGGGCAACATATCAACGGGTTGTTCATCAAAGTAATAAATATCAAAACACAATAGCTGGGAAATACCCTTCCCATACTTGTCCTGTCTAATCCATTCACCATCAATCAATGCATTAGCACATGATTCACGCTGAAGACCAGTACGATACACATTCATACCCATATCAATAAGGAATAGTTCTCCACGTTTATCACAGAAGCCATGGACACGGAGACCATCAGCTTTATCAGTTACATTGTAACCAGTACGGATATTTGGTGTATCAGGTGTAATAGTACTTGTCATATTTTGAACTTCAAGTGTTACAGGGGCAACACCTCTGAATTGGTCTGTACCAGTTAATTGACGATACGCACTCAATACATTATTCTTCATTTTATTACGAATAAGAATACTGTTACCCTGAAGACCACGTAATATTTCACCAATTCCACGAATAAGATTCTTCATTGCATTCTCAACTGATTCACCAGGAGCAATATGTTTCAATTCAACCTCAACCTCATAAATTGCTGGGTCATGAATGAAAGCTTGCTCCCTAAAGGTCCGTACCCATTTGAATTCACCGCGTGCATCACGACGTGTTTGTCTAACAATAGATAAATCAAACTGAACACCATTACCACTGAAAGACCAACGACGAATCATACGAAACGCCTTACGATGAACTGCCCAGCGCTCCATTAGTTCGCGAATACGCGCATCATCGGGGGCTAGTTCAATTTCACGTCGAACCTTAATACGAGTATCATATTCCTCAATATCAAGATTACTTTCAATAAAAGTACGGTCTTTAATAATTGCAACAAATGGTTTATTATTCAAAGTATCGTCACGACAATATTGTTGAATAATACCTGTTCCAACAAGCGTAATTCGAATACGTTCAGGAAGAATAATATTTAGACGGTCTTCTTGTGGAAGAGCTTCAAAACCCTTTGATTTAAGACGTCGTGCAATCTCAAAGAATGATGTTGCATCAACAACACCCTTTTTACCAAACGTCGCTTCCAACTCATAGTCGTCATTCTCAGACCAGGAAGTTATGAGCTGGCGAAGTTTGTTTGCTTCCGCAGGTAATACTTCCATTCTATTTCTCTAATGGTAAATGTCAATATGCCCTAAGTAGTATTAGAGGATATTGTCAATTTTTAGACTAATTAACTATCGCTTCAAAATTATTCAATTAAATTACTATCAGAATAGTTACTAAGATTAATCAAATGAGCCATTGCATTACAGCGACCAACTATTAGGGCAAGCTCTGCTTTCTTTGCTTTTTCAGGAACTGTTACAATATTAATATATGGAATTACTGCAGCATCAAGTTCCTCTTTAGAACCGTCCGCTAGGGGCCATTCAATTGTCCATCCTGCAATCTCAACTGCAGAAATATAGGATGATAGAGTTTTTCTTTCATAATTGTCAATTGGTGGAATGAATACACATTTAAAGTTTGAATCAACAAATACGATTTTTTTACTTGGGGACCAAGTTTCGACAGATGGAATAAAACTAATATAACGCCCCGTTTCAGTACCAGTTGAAATTTTAACAAATTGAACTCCAAGAATATTTGCCCATACCTCTTGCAATAACAATACATCCTTCGGTGCAAGTCCTGCACCAGTTACTGAATTCAATACCTCTACAAGTCTACGCCTGGAGCGCGAAAATTTTGTACCGGAGATTTTATTTTCCATTTCAAATTGTAATTTCAAAATTGATTCATTATAAATCTGTCGCTTTAAAAGTTTATCTGCAACCCTAAATAGTGGGTCACGCGACCACAATATATAACTAATTATACCTGCAGGCTCAAGCTCGTCTGATGACCATGGCGAGGAACCTGGTCCAGCAATGAATTTATATGTTTCCATAATGTATTCATTATTTGATGGTTTTATCAACATCAGCGGTGTTCTTTTCAAGGTCACTGCTGAATGTGGATTCTTACCAGCCCATTCCTTAATAGTCTGTAATGATGTTACAACTGACATTTTATTAATTTAATCCTTATTATATAATTGTAATCTACATTTAGGTGCCTTCGCAGAAAACATTTGTTGAATGATTTGGGGCCTTAGGTGTAATTACAAAACCATTACTTTGAGGATGAATATCTCTATTGGTTATACATTCACTTCTAATAGCATTCATTTCAATATTACGATTCTCCTGTTCACTTCGATTCTGTAGACAATAATTCATAAACTCTTTCAGTTTATTAAATGTATCACTTCTAAGGGCAGAAACATCAAAAAATATACCATTTGTATTTTCACTGTAAATATCATTATGACGACGAATTATACGAAAAATCTCTTCAAGCTCAGAGCGCGATAATATTCCCATATTGTCTAAAAATTGTTTTCTTTCATCGTAATTTTTGTCAGAAGACATCATTTCTAGGGTTTGACTTGAATTTGATTGAAAATCTTCAACGCATTATTCAATCTCCAAATCAATCTCTTCTTCATCCGGAGAACCATCTTCCTCTTCCTCTTCCTCTTTTGGTTTTGCAGGCTCTGGCTTTGGCTCTGGCTCTTCCTCTGATTCCTCATCGTCCACCTCAACATCAAACTTAATATTTAATTTCGGAAGCTCTTCACCATTTCTAGCCCTATTTGTCTTTTCAACATTCAAACTTGAAACCTTCGAAATAAATAGACCCACACTCAAAATATGCTCGTCATTCACTTGGAAACGAGATTTCTTTAATTCAATTTCAATAGTATCACCAATCTGAATTGAATCATATTCTTCATTGCCAATATGAAGGTCACGGGGAATCATTACTTGAATAGCATTTTGGTACATTGCAAATATACCCATTTTGTTCTTCTTTAATACCAATGCATTCAAATGTGCACCATCGGTCGGATAAATAATATCCCCCTCAACCTGTATCCATGAAACTAAATCTCCAGTAAATCTTCCACCCTCTATATGAGCCATCGACCTTGATAGAATTTTTAATGAACCAGGTACAACCCATCCATGGACAGAGCAACGTCCTTCATTAGCCCGTCGGAATTTATCAAGCAACAGTTCTTCAATTGATACTCCACGAAGTTTATTAAACTCCAATGGTGACAATGAAATCTTCTCTTCAAATACAACTGTAGACTCCATAACTGTCTTCTACTAACTAAAGCCTACTAATCAATTTTAGGCCTTACTTTTTAGACCCGTGCCCTAAATGTACTTTTATGCCCTGTTAAAGCAGCCTCTACTGGTCTGTAGAACCAACGTTTGTTTTCAAAACGAATGATATCCATATAGCGCAAAACTAAATTTGTCAATGTACATACATGCTGAACATTCTTCATTGCACGCGGCCCTTTATCAAGTACTTCACGTGTTAAACCCAAATCGGAATGACGACCATCCCTTAATCTATCACCAAGCTCAATAATTTTACGTATATGGTCACCTGTACTTGAAACATTTGCACATTCTGCACCACGCTTTAATTTACGCTCCAAAGCATCCTTAGAACCAGCAGGCAATGGCTCATTTGTTTTAAATATGGGCCCTACCTGTCCCTGTTTCATTACAAGTGAACCATATAGGAAACCAGTATTAGAATTATCCACTCGCATTTTAACGTATTCACTTTTCTCATTAATTAAATCAATAATAGCAGGTGGACAGGGTTTACCAGAAATATCACATACATATTTTATATTACCATCATTTGGAGATACATATAAATATGCTAAACTTTTAGAGCTATAGTTATTAAATTGAGTTGGTGATAATTCAGAACCAATTGTTTGTAGTTCAGGTATTGTATAAAACATATATTGTAAATCAAATGGAGTCTCCTCATCATACATATACTCCCTTACCAGTCTTTTAATAATATCTGGCTCAACATTTATTTCACGTAAACTAGTAGCAATCCAAGGAATCATTGCCAATCGTGCCCTTCTTTTATCAAATTCCTTCTTATCCTCATCTACCTGTGTTGAAACCCATGTTAAAATATCTATTGGAACAGCCTCATCATGGTCTACTAGTTTATCTGCCCATTTATTCCAACTATTAACAAGTTTTACAATATAATTATAATCAACAACAATTGATTCCTGAACTTTTGCTTTCCCTTTAGCTTTTGCCTTTGGTGGACGTTCTAAGTCCGAAGGACGACCTTCTAAGTCTGAAGGACGACCTTCTAAGTCTGAAGGACGACCTTCTAAGTCCGAAGGACGACTACCTAATGGTTCATCACTGTTTTGCTCATTAGTCTCCTGAATTTCTTCTAATTTTGACATAAATTCAGGTGAATAGGAATCTTGACGAACAGGGAAAGACGCCATACGAATAGCTTTAGGAATTCGCAAATCCTTAAAAACGAAAGGCTGAAATAAATAATATCCATTTCTATAAATTATATAACCTTCACGACCATTATTTCTAACAACAAACGCTCTATTATTTATAATGTTTTGTAATAAAGATAATCTAGCAACTCTTGGATAATGCCCTAATAGTGTTGGTAAATCATCAGCAGGAATACTTACTACATCAATTTGACTGAATATATTTCTGATATCTCTTTTCATTCTAGAATCTAACCATCGAGCAGTAAATTCATCATAAGATATTTCGCTCGAATCCTGAACAGAAATAGGAATTGTAGGAATACAAGAATATTCACATGAATCTAACCAATCACATATAGCTGTATATGGTTTATCATTAACACTAACATTTTCCCTAACTTCACCCTGAGAGGTTATGATACGTCTTCTTTCACGTCCTTTGATTATGATAGCTTCATGATTCAAATTACAATCAATTGCATACATTTTTAATACTCGACTTACAGCTCCTACAAGTCGTGCTTTTTTATAAGCTAATCTATAAAGGTATAAATCACCTGTTTCGCGTTTATCATTTGGCATAACATTTGCATACATGTATATTGTGCAATTACGTTTTTCTTTTGGTAATTTACAATGACTACCAGTTCTAATACCGCGACCAATAATCTGTTCCAAACGATTTAAATGCCACCATGGCTCCATAATATGTACTTCACGAATATACTTCATATCGACACCTTCAGATGCAACTTCACTTCCAATAACAACTTTAATAACTTCACCACGAACATTTCCAGGACTTCTAATTGCTTCTATTGGAATTCTATTATCTGGTGAAATCTGTGTATTTCCTGTCAGAAGACAATAATAAGCAGGAGTGAATTCATGGTCTTCAGCTTCATGAACTAATTCTTTTTGTGAACATAGAGCGCATTGGCGACCATTAGGAGATTGAATTCCATCTCCTAGAAGAGGAAGACGCCGCCCTCTATCACTCATGGTATATCCATTTGCTTCTAATGCAAGAGCAATAGAAATGCATCCTAATCCAACAGAGCGTGAAGAAACGAAGCAAACACCTTCAGCGGTCTGAAGAGTTGAGACTAATTTACTAATTTTAGGACTCCAAGTCTTCAGATTTTCAATAGCTAACCATTTTGCGCGCCCTAATCCTCTGCCTTTATAAACAACTTCACCCCCTACAAGTTGTCTATAGAAATGTAATTCGAGAGCATTGATGCTACAGCGTTGCAATAGACTATGTGAAGAATCTTCATCAACTGGAGGAACAATAATCATTCCAGATTGAATAATATCCCCTAATCGTAAAGCGGGGATATCTTCGCCCTTACCTTCAGGAAGACTATTAAGTAATTGTTGTTGAGCTGTAAGTATATCTCCAGACATCTCTGTCCCAATTATGGGAAGATGATTAATATACAGACGGTCTTTTTGCATTAAAGTGATTCCCTTCGGATTTTGTGTTGGGTAATAATTTAATGTTTTGGATGGATATAGACGAAGAGGAAAGATATCAGGGTTTTCACCACGCATATATGAAACATAATGTTGTGCAATACTTCCTAATAGTTCTATTCCATTTGGACGAAAAGTACCATCAGGATTGAAGATATCAGATTCTATAATCTCTCCTTTTTTCTCATTCATTAAAATTAAATTTAAAAGGAAAATAATCTCTTTATAACTATTATACATTGGTGTAGCAGACATGAGAACAAATTTAATACCCTCAACAACCTTTAATAGTCTTGTAAGAACAGGTGTTAATGCTTTTCCTTCAGCGCTATCACTAGGTTTTTTAATTTCCTGAATAGCATCAGATTCAGAAACAGCAGCCATAGCAATTGCAGGAGCTGCGATATCTGGACTTTCATTTAAATTATGTGCTTCATCCACAATAAGGAGAGTACCTTCATACGTTTTTCTTAATTGTTCATTCTCAAATTCTTCGCGCTGCGCACCTTTATAACGGTCGCTTACTTTTCCTAGTTCTTCTTTCAATTCATTAGCAAAAGCTAAATAACCCATAATTGAATAACGTTGTTTTATTTTATGGTATACTTTACGTTTAATGATATCTAAATTTCTTTCGTACATTGTATTAGTCAATTCCATATAAATTGTACCGGTACATTGTTGTGAAGAATTTGGTTCATTTCCACGTCCTAATTTTACTTTTGAGATATCAAAAATTGTATTGAAGAAACCCTCTTTAATAGTTCTTGGAGCTAAAATAATAACTTTTCTGTTTGGATAAATATGTAACCATTGTTCAGCAATTTGAACAGCAGAGCATGTTTTACCAACTCCAACACCATGATATAATAGCATAGACATGTATTGCGTTCTTGGTGACATAAAATTGGCGACAAATCGTTGTGTCGGTGATAATTGAAATTCATCGCCAAACTTATTCTCACACCCATCATCGTCGGCAGCTTCAGCTTCAGCTTCAACCCGTGATTGATAACTTTCAGCAAATTCACGCCGCTCTAAAAGTTTTGCTAAGAAATTGGGGTCATCTATTGTTGGGTATGCACCGGATGAACTTTCCCATGTATTTTCAAATTGACTGGGAAAAAGATTACGTTCACGCATTTCCCTTAATAGTTTGTCTCTTTTACTCATTGATGTTTCACTATCCCAAACATCAAGTAATTCATCATTCGTGAGTGAAGACATTCTGCACTCATTAATGATTAAATTTTAGACCAGTCAACACTCTATGGTGTATTGAATAAACGTCCTAAAATGAAAGGTTGAAATGTTGTAATAGTTTTTATAGCATTTTGAATAGTGTTTATTTTATCAACACTTAATGGACGAATTAATTTACAAGCATCTTTAATGTCAATCCATTTAATGTCCCCAATTTCACGAGTCATATGATAGTTCTCCAAATTGTAGTGAATATCACTAGAATGATTATTGTTAATCAGAGCTAAATAATATTTATGACAATAATGGACACCATTATCACCAATAAATGATTCCATAAATGGACTAATTGAATCAAAAATATGTAATTGTGATAAACTTAAACCAGTTTCTTCAATTGTTTCGCGTATAGCACAATCAAAGTCACTTTCATTAGGATTTCTACGACCTTTAGGGAGACCCCATTCAGGTTCATCCCATAATGCAGGTGTTTCATCAAAAATATCTTGAATTAAGGATTTACTTGTATCGGTGATGCCGGATAATGTTTTTAATTGATTGAATTTAATTTGTGATTGTTCAAAATCATTTCTGTAATTTCTAGGGTTACTTGTACCCCACACATATTGCCATAATTCACCAAAAGGTTTAGTTAATATTAATTGTCGTTCTCTTGGTGTAATTTGTTGAAACATTTGCTTCAAATATGGTATGTTATCAATATTGTATTTACCACGAACAAATTCAACAAAATGTAACGAATCTTTACGTTGAATCATGAGTATTTGAAGATTATTGTAGGAACTCATTTTATCTTTGCATAAATTCTTATTTGAAATCCAATCATTATTTGAATAGCGAAATATTATCATACCATAGCTGAGAACTGGCTCATCACATTGTTTAAAAGAATGTCCCAATGTTCCACAATTAGTACATGTTGTAGAAGTATGATTATATTGATTATATGGATGTTTAATGATATAATTTCTATACATCTTAATGGTCTAACTTAATAAAAACTATTAGGATGTGCTTAGGTTGTTTAGAATAATAGTAAAATGTAAAAGTTAGAGAATGAGATTTCCACCAGCAGTTTGGGGTCCAATTTTTTGGATGACAATTCATATTATTGCATTGGGATACTCCGATAAACCGTCCTATTCGGAGAAAAAATCAGCAAAAGAATTTTATGAAGGCCTCCAGCATCTATTACCCTGCCCTACATGTCGTGAACATTACAGGGCGCATTTAAAGGATAATCCAATCACACCATCATTAGACAATCGGCGTGATTTATTTAAATGGACTGTTAATATACATAATTCCGTTAATAAAAAACTAGGAAAAGCACAAGTGACTGAAGAAGAGGCTTTGGCATTTATGGCACGCCTAGGTGCTCGTGGACGCTCACCCATTTGGAAAAAAGAGGATATGGCTGAAATCGACATGAGCTCCTTCACTAAAGGTGTTGTTGTAACCGCCTCAGCATGTGCAGCAGTTATTGGTTTATTATGGTATATGAAAAAGAATTAAAAGTAGAATGAGCAATTACGCTAAAGGTCTACAACAGCAACTTAGAAATACCAGTTCATCAAATTCGACAAGTACTGGATTCTTTTCTTCCTTCTCAAATCCATTTAATACTGATACAACATCTACCATTGCTTCTAAATTAATGGTATTCGGACTTGGATTAATTGGTATACTTGTTTCTTTATTAATTATTCATTATACAATCACACCTATTTTTAAATTTAAAATGTCTGATAAAGGCTATATACCTGTTCCCGGCATACTGACGGATGATGGAGAGCAATATTGGACAACTACATTACATAATGAAATAAATGAAAATAGTACAATCTTCAAAAGTGATAAAGGTGATAGCTCATACACTGTTCAAATGGACATGTATTTAGAAGACCTCAATTTCAATATTAACAGTAATAATGAATTAAGACCATTATTCATGAGATATTCTAATATGGATGATGGAACCAAACCAGTTAATTATCAATTAGGTATTTTCCTTGACCCACAAGTCAACGATATACTTGTACAAGTAAGAACAATCTCAAAAGATACAGAAGTTGTAAAGATTAAAAATATTCCAAGCAAAGTACCAATTCGTATTGGTGTTGTTGTCGGTCAATCATACTTCGAAGTCTATAAAGATGGACTATTAGTGGGTACGCGCACATTACGTAATCCCCCTATTAGTTCAATTGGCTACCTGTTTGGAACTCCTGGTCAAACTATTGGTGAATCAAATAAATCCGCTGGTACTGCTGGTACCACTAGTGATACATCAATTGGTGGTATTGCTAAGAAAACTGCAAATTCAATCACCGAACAATTATGTACTCCTAAAGGTAAACCTATCACCGGTACAAATGGTATAATTAATCTTCGCGTTTGGTTACGTATGCTAGGTGCAAGCGAAATACGTTATGCAAGCCCGTTAATGCCTAGTGCTAGCGATTTTGCTAAAAAAAAGTAAGATAGACAGTTAGGATGTGGTCCATTTTACAGATACTTGGAACTCTTTTAGTTATATTTGCTATAACCTACATTGTTTTCTTTTACGTTTATACACCTTGGTCTATGAGTATGACTCTTATTGAAAGAGGACCAATAGATATTAAAACGGTCACCAATTACAATTTTATACCGGCATTAAACACATCTGATAACTATACATTTAGTTTTTATATAAAACCAGGCGTTGCTGACAGAACACGTCATGCAAATTGCCATGAACTCGACGGCATTTTCCCCTTAATGTATTGGACAGATGTTTTCTATTTTACTCAAAAAATAGACCAGCAAAAAGCTGTTCTTTACGTCAATCAATTAGGCGGGAATGATTTCAAATCTTACACACCCATTTATTGTCCAAAATTACCCGACCTCAAATGGACTATGGTAACTATTGTTATTAATGGGCGTAAATTCGATGTGCTATATAATGGTAAAACGGTTGCATCAAAATTAGTTACAAATATGCCGAATATAACTAAATCAGGTAAACTAAAAAGTGGTGCAAATATGGAAGGAGAACTTGCATATGTTTCTTTCAATAATCGCTCCATGACTCCTGAAGAAGTTATGATTGAATATACAAGTACATCTGATTCAAGAGGTAAACCATATATTGATAAACTATTTGATATTGGAAGTATGTTCAGTTGTCCGGCAGGGATACTATGTATGTTTAAACCGCGAACACCACCATCATCTGGTCGTTTAAGTTGGTCAACGCCTTATGGTTAAACATTTAGTAGTTTCTGGAATAAATAGTATCGTTAATTAAGTTAGAAATGAACACATCATCTAATTATGGTGCCCCGGCAAGTCCAATGTCGTTAATCTTCAAGATTATTTTACTTGTAGGTGGTGCATTTATTGTTTATTATTCCTACAAGTATTTCTTTGTTTCGCAGGAAATTAAACTTGCACTTGTAACAAGCATTACTAGTGCCTCAGTTCCTAAGACATACAAGAAGACCGAAATCCCTCTAATATTCGAGGGTGGTAGTTATTCTTTCAGCTTCTGGCTCTATGTCAATAACTGGACTGGTGTACGTCGTAACTACAATAAGGAGGTTCTTACACTTGCTAATCGTACATCTGCTAATGGTGTTGTCACCCTTGGTATCTACCTTGATGCAGTTGAAAACACTCTCCATGTTCGTACTTCCAGCAGCGCTGACTGTGTTGGCTCACCACCCGCTGGAACTTCTACAACTGATACTGCTGTTTGTCTCAAATACGGTGTCTACAACAGCATGTTTAGTGCCGCAAGCATTGGCTCTATGGGCTCTGGGGGCATCAAGGTTGGTAATGACTGTGTTGTTGCTCCATTTGACTTACAGAAGTGGGTCCATGTTGCTGTTGCCCTTAACGGTAAAACAACTGACGTATACCTTGATGGTAAACTTGCACGCTCATGTATTGGTAATAGCACATATATGGTTGATTCAGATTACACACTTGATGTCGCAGCTAATGGTGGGTTCGGTGGATTCTATTCAGGTGTTGTTGTCTATGATTTCGCTCTCAACCCCGAGCAGGTCTACCGCGAATACATGCAAGGGCCTCTCGCCAATGTTACATGGCAGGATTACATCAAGTCACTCTTTGACCCCAAGGCCATTGGTACTCTTGAATACCCCAAGATGAACTAAGTAATATTATATTAATGCCTATATTTTTTTTTGCACCCATAAAAGTCATATTATATTATTCATAAATATTTATAATAAGATTTTTGACTAAATTCTATGAATTTAAGTATTGAATCGTATCAGAATGAACGCAGCTGTTAACTCAGGTATAAATGCAGGCCTACCCGGCATGAATTTTTTGACAGGACCTGGTTTCCTACCTCAATTAATCATGTCAGTTATTATTTTAATAATTCTGCACATAACATTCTTTGGTGCTGAAGTTATTTACCGGCAATATAAGCGATATGATAAGGCTGTAACAGAATTATTACCTCTTACTTACCCTTCTGATAATCGTTCTTATGAGATTGGACAGGACCCTAATGATGAGAGAAATGACCGTGCAATCTCACTATCCGATAATGAACGTACTGGTACGGAGTTATCTTATTCATTCTGGATTTATGTTAACCCCAAGACATTCTCTGCTGGTACCGCTGGATTAGCTCACGTATTCCATAAAGGTTATGCTCGTCAATTCCCGTTACTTGGCCCAGGTGTCTATATGACAACTAACTATAATACTATGCGTGTCTATATGAACTCGACCTCTGATTGGAACAATTACGTAGATATTGAAAATTTCCCTGTTCAGAAGTGGGTTTGTGTTGCTCTTGTAATACGCGCTAATGGTCTTGAAGTATATATTAACGGTGACCTCTCTAAACGTCTTACATTCTCTAGTGGTGTACCTTACATGAACTTTGGTAATATATATGCCTTCTCTACTCGTCAAATTGCATTAACATGTGATGATAGCACTGGTCAATGCGCTATTAATTCTCTTAAAGGTAAATCCTTTATTGTTTCTGGTATGCCGTTTAGTGGCCAGCTCAGTCGTCTACGGCATTTCAACTATGCTCTCAGCTACACTGAGATTTCTGCCCTTGTCAAGGAAGGACCTAACCCTAAAATCGTTGGTGAGGATGAAAATAAACCACCTTACCTTGTTGATACAT
>JACCDO010180701.1_pt1 | contig 28706 bp, 32 predicted proteins | sample 7446101 | NCBI WGS metagenome assembly JACCDO01 (sample SAMN15323440, study PRJNA562643) | freshwater metagenome | isolation source: river surface water | place: USA:Blue River Watershed | collected 2017-08-16
GCACCAATATCAGCATCTGTCGCACGTGTAATCTTTCTAACAAACACTGATTCATCACCATTAAGATCAAACACTGGATCCATAACGTAAATACCATTTTGTATTGCTGACCCTTGTCCCGCAAATAAGACTCGTGCATCATCAAAATTCTCATTTGTAAGATCAATGCCGTCAAAAGTATTACCGGTTGCAGTGATATATTTATCTCCTACAGCTAATCCAACTGGTACTGGGTCGACAACAGTTGTAATAGCAACTGGCACAGTACTAGCTGCAAGCACAGGTTCTGTAATATCGACAGTTGCTAGTGCTGTGTCAAGAGCAGTTTGGGTAACATATGTTGTTGATAGATCAGCATTGATCCATGCGTTAGATGCTTGATGCCATATAAGACCATGACCGTCTGCAAGATCTTCAATAATAGTGTCACTTAGTTCAGTAAGAGTATTGACAGTTGCAACTTGAGACGCAACGTAGGCAATTGCCGCTTGTACAGTAACTAGCTTGGCATTATTATCCGCAATCACGCCATCAGCATCAGTTACTTTATCTGTTGTTTTAATTGCTGTAACGGGTAAAGATCCCGCTTTAATTTGTTTACCATTAAGTATTGCACTCATGGGCTTCTCCTTAAGCTTTTACATACCAGACTTTAAATGTTTCCCCGACTTCTATGGGATAAACTTGGCCTGGTAAGTCTAATGTTATAGTTTTGTTATCGTCTGCGACTACAAACTCGTTTTCAGCTAGTTCGAGCCCATTTAAGAGTACTCTTACTTGATAGTTATTGTTGACTTGTTTAATTTCGTTATCTAAAACAATGTTATGTCCATCAGCATTTATTGGTGCATCCACTACAACTTCCTCTGAAATCCACTCTGTTGTACCTAAAACTTGCGCCTCTGTTAATAAAGGACTACCGTCAAAGAATAGTTGCCCATTTGATGAATACAACTTTTCTGCTGTGTCCAACACATTAGCTTGACTAGGTAATCTTAGCGTTTTAGTAGCAACAGTTGCCCAAGGCTTTGCAGGTGTCCCTAGCGCATCTAAGTTAGAATTTGATGGTACTATTGTTGCCATTATAGCCTCACTACTAAGTCATTCCCATTACGCACCCAATACTTATCAGGCATTGAAGTCGATCCAGGGATGATTTCTATTATGTTTTTTATACTTAATTTGTCACTTGTGATTATATCACGATATAACTCGTTATCAAGAGCATTTTGTTCGCTTGCAAAAAATATGTTTCCGTCAGCGTCGGTCATTGCCATCATGTCTTTGTCGATAGGATCGTTGCTAGGATTGGCAATTGCATTACCATTTGCATCGGGATCAAATACATCTGTAGCATTTGGCAAGACAATATCTTCTACGTGAACTATGCCATTTATATCTACAAACGGCGTAACAACGTTATCGGTAGTGTTTTCTAAAATGCGCATAGCCCATAAGCCTGTTGCCCCGTCTACTATCATCAACGGTACTAAGTCTATACCGTCTAAATCCCATACGGATGTTCTAGGAACAATACCAACAGGCGGGGGCTGAACACCTCCACCGCCTTCTAGTATCTCTTTAACAACGACAAGCTTACCACTTAATTGAAACAGTGTTGGATAACCGTCTGTATTCCCGTGTGGATATTCCTCGTATGCAGTTGGAATTGATTGAGCGATCCAAGAAGTCCATCGCTGTAATGCCGGCGCAAAGTCTTTTACAAGAAAGGTCATGCTAAGTTCCTTATCTTCACTGACGCCTTTGTAATTTCTATTGTAGCGTCATCGAGTATATTACTAAGTACTTCCTGCATACCTATTTCGTTTAAGGCTTGCAGCAACTCTGGTGTTGCGACTAGGTCGGCTAGTAATTCATCAGCTGTAGGCTTTACTACATATAGATTATACATATATGTATTACTACCCGCAACAGGTAATGTTTGCTTAGATAGTCTATACCCATTATCAGAATATGCTGTAAGGGGTATCTCAATATTTTCATCAATGTTGATTAAAAATCTACCTTCGCCTTGAATTTGTGGATCAGGTACGAGAGTAAAGCGCTCAATCTTAAAGGTTGCTCTTAACGCTAACCCTTCGCCTTCTGTAAGAAGCACTGCTATGTTAGGATCTTGATTACCAATATCCAAGATCGCTTGATCTAAAAGCGTAGAACGAATACCGGCTACAATTTCTACTTCAGATGTTGTGCCGTCGGGGTTCAATGCGTAGTCTGCGTAGTTAATTACAACTGATCCGACATATTGCCTTGGCTTGTTTTCTAAATCTGGTGCAGTCGGTGCTGAGAATTGTCCATATGTTGCAAAAGGATATTCAGTAACAAAGCTTTTACGCACAACTTGGCCGTTTGCGTTTAGAAATATACCAGGGCTTCCCAATGCTACTACGTTATTTCCATCAGACATCCACAAAACGCCATCATATATCGCTAGATCACCAGGGCGTCTAATAGACTCGTTTAGATTATTGTCAATAATCCCACCCTGGTTGTCTGGATTATTTGGGTGAATAGACGCTAGTTGCTTTTCTTCAATCCAAGCAATCATAGACAGCGGATCATTAATTAAGATTGCGCTATGTCTATGGTCATTATACTTTTTTGATGCGAGCCTTGCTGTATCTCCATCTTGTCCACGCTCAGGAGCGCCGATATTCCAATAATTTTCAAGGGATATAAATCCGCCATTGTGTGTTCTTGACATGATTATCCTATAAGTGTTGTATCCAAGACTCTGGTTGCTACTATCTTTGCGCCATGTATTGTTTGATTATACGCTGGTACAAGTGTCATTAACAAGCGAGCAGTTGCGAGGATATCTAAGTCTGTGTTTGGGTGTAAAACGTCTTTGATGGGTCTATAATATACTCTTCTATCTAAGTCTACAACTATATGATATAAGCGTATTGGCATAATAACACGTGAAACCCCAAGTCTATGCAAATATTGAACTAGGGCCGAAATTGATATAGGCGTATTTGAAAGAAGCGCATTATTAAACACCTTTATAATACCATCTATAATTGTCTTTTCTAGCACGTTTCCTACATATCGTATATCTGCACCTAAATATGATCTAACTTTTTCTTTTACAAGTGTGTCAGAACAGATAACCCTTTCGTCTGACGCAAAGATAGACTCAACAACGCTTATCGCAAAGTTAGTAGCCGATTTGATTGTAATATCGCTTGATAACGGAGACACATCAAAAACTCTTGGGGGTATTTCAAGATATAAGCTTTCCTTTGTAGTCCTGGCTACTTCTAAATCTTTACTTATAATTCGATATCCATCAATTTCCTCATTGTAAGTGTCGAATCCTTCGCCTTGGATAAAATTATATGCGCTATCCAATCCTAACGATTGGAACTGAACTCTAGCTGCGTACATGCCCCCAATCATATCATACTTCTTGATAGCTAAGAACGACCTAGAAATTATAATGAATGGGTTGTTCTTGTTAAACGACATATTTAGGTTGCGCATATTATCAACAAATAAGAATGGTTCTACCTTATCTACTGATGGGATGCTGTTATCCGCAATAATTTTAACGCCAACTGACTTATTATCTAAAGCGCTAGAAATAATATCGAAGTTTGTTGGATTTCTTGCGTATATCTGTACTGGTAGTAGAGTAGTTATGCTTGTTGTTCCATCTTCATTTACAACAGGTGTTACTTCTGGAGCGTCTGTTATTACAAATGACAACGCTAAAGGCTCAGTGTCATCAGCTTGAAGACGATTAAATCCCTTAAAATTTAATAGATTTGGGAAGCCATCGACTGTTACACGCTGTGAAACAACTACGTCCCTACCTGTAAACTGACTTCGTCTAACTACTGAGTTTACATCCATTATCTTATAACACCCAATGTGTTGGCGAATTGGGACAAACGCATCAAGACCATTTACGCCTGTATATTCTGGAGATTGTACATAATTGAATATTGTTATAAATCTACCAATGTCATTATCGCTTAGAAATGATCTTGTAACATCTAGCAAAACGCCACTTTCATTCCCTTGAGCTCTTTGATTTCCCACATAGGTAAATACGTTATCCTCGCCAAACTCAATACCTTGAAATCCGTAAATTACGAGCTCATTTTCGACTGTGTAAAATATTCTGCCAACATTATAAATTCTTGGTGTACTAAAAGTCATAGGCTTTGTTAGTTTTATAATGCCGGTTTGTTGATTGTATTCATCCGCATTGTATATACCTAAAAGCTCATTATTTTTTTCTATGAATATGTCTCCGCTTAACAAGCTATCTTCAAACGAAAAGGTTGTAGATGGGTCAGAAATTGGGCTAACTAACCTAAGTTCATTAGAAAACTTAGAGGATTCTGCCAATGTAATACCAGTTATTTCTGTATCATCGTCTGAATAACCGTAGAACATAAGATCACTGGCTTGCACATCAACGATATCTCTCCAAAAGGCGTCACGATCCCCAAAATTATTTCCTGGTAAAAACTGTGTATTACGAAATACTGCGTCAACGCTTTGAGGTAATTTTTTAAGCGACTCTGGGTCTTGTTCATAGGTAGCCTGGTTTATTTCAAAAAAGACGTATGTGCCTAAAGCTAAATAGTATTTAACAAAGTCCTCTGCGGTAATACCATCGCCGTTTAACCGGCCACCACAGTTTTGAAATTCCAGAGTTGCCATAACATCATTTGCTGAAAATATTTCAGCAGCTTGTGGTAAAGCATTTCTAAATGCTGCATCTGGTACATGTATGGGTATGTATGGTAAGAATACTTGATCGACGGATCTTACAAAACGTTTTTGAACGAATATCTCCCTGCATACATTAATTGACACATCCTCATAATCTGCTACTAAATTTAAAGAATTACTTAAGTTTACGATGTCGGCGCGGATATCGGCTCTGCCAGCTATAAGAGCGTGGTTAATTAAATTAACTGAGACCGATCTTATGTCTAGCCCTCGTTTCCAAGTTCTTTTATCATCAAATAATTCGTTTCCTATTACACTAAAGGATGCGTCGTCAGTTAAAACAAGCTTTAAGTCGTTCTTTTCCGCATAAAACCATTTACGTAGATTCTTTAAAATCTTTTTGGGGGCTAACTTCTTATCGACTCTATTCTTAACACCATCATTAATATCAGAGATTAGGTATTTTTGTGTTTGTATGGGACGCAATCTGGTAACAACGTTGTCCTCTAAAAATAGATTAGCCTCCCCTTTAGCGGGTGTGCCGTATGTATACTGAACCTTATAAAGCTTTTCTAAAAACGAATCATCAAACTGTGTTAGCTCGTTTAGTCCTCCAAGTACTCCTCTAAATTTAGAATTGATGAGCTCAAAAACTTTTATTGTTGCATCAGCGTCTAGTAATACTTTAATCGTGGTAGATTTTATTTGATTTATGAATACGTCGCTTAGTCTGTGGAAGTCAAATAGGTTTAACCCTGGATCTATACCACCAAGAGCATTACTAGGAATATTTTTTACAATCAACGTAGGGTCTACTTGAGTGTTCAAAATATCAAAAGGGTTTACGGGAAATCTGTCTTTAATTTTTACAATAGATATGTTTCTAAACAACGCATTTGTTGCTTGACTAGAGTTTACATTGTACGTGATTGTGTAGACTGAGTAGCGCTCATTTCCAACGCCCTCAAAATCAATTTGTATATTACCGCCCACACTTATGGGCTTTCTCCAAAATTCTTCATTAGGTGCAATGCCTTCAAAATTATTTGGTAGGCGTATATTTAAAACCTTATCAATTACGTAATTACCCTTGTTTAATCCATCATCTATGCGTAGTATATTGCCCCTAGAAAAGTTAAATATTGGGAATTCGTAGTCTGTCACACCGTCACCCAAAGCGATAAAAACATTATTTGCGCCATCTATTAACATGTCGTTAAACAACGGAACTTCTAGGTAAAACATTCTATTAAATTGTTCTGGGTTTAATACTGCTTCTCCGTCTTCTAAAAAATTCTCTAAAGATGACTTACCGCCTACAAATATCGCCACCGACATGTCTTCATCTAAGTAACCGTATCCGCCGCCGTATTCTCCAAGATCAAAACGGGCGTCTACGTTGTATTCTGGCGCTACTTGTAATTTATCGCGTCTTAAATGCCTAATCTTAAAATTTGACTTAGAGAAAGACATTAATGGAAGCTGTGCGGCGCGTACTTTATTGGGGGATATAAACATATCTAGTAAACATCTGCTGACGAATCCCACACCTCTTGCGAGAGTCTTTGCTCCATAAACACTTATAGGCTCAAAGCCTAGACAACGATTGCTTCCAATTGTTTTATTAGAAACGTTAATCCCAAATATATCTGACGCAGGAAGAATGCTTGTAGTAGTCACCCTAATAAACTTTAATGGAACATTTAATATTTGCTGGATAGGTCGTTGATCTACTTCCATCCTATCCCCATATATTGCAACTATTCTAAACCTAGACGAATCTTGTAAGACTATAATATCGCCTATATTAATAACAGCCGATACATCTCTATTTAAAAGCGCCAAGCCCGCATCAGTAATTGTCCCTATAACTCCGTCATTAATGCTTAGTATTGTCGTTTCTTTAAGAGATATGTTTATGCTTAGATTTCCTAGTATCTTCCAGAAGGAAACAAATATGCCATTTTCTAGCTCTTGTTCTATGTATATGTTTGTTTTATTTCTTATTACTTCGGAATATAGAATTCTAAATACTCCGTCATCCGTTTGAATAAAAGAACCGCTGGCAATATCTAAAACTGCGTCTATGATTATCTTATTTCCTACAATTTCAAAACCAAATCCGTTAATAATCGGGGCAAGCTCGGTTTCCGAAATTGTTGTGCTTATGTCTGTAAATGATGATGGTTCGATATAAACGTCTGCTTTACCACCAAGATGTACATTATCGTTAAAAACTTCATTTCCAATTTTTATTGTAGAAGCGCCTTCTATATTTATAAGAAATGCTTTTCCAATTCCAGCGTCTACATCCGTATATACAATAAAGCTTTTACCAGCATCCATAAGAACAGGTGCGTTCTGTTCGCCTACTACTTTTACAACAGAAAATTTAGTACCATCCGTACTACGAATAGTGTCATTCTCATTAAGAGTTGCTTTGACATTATCTAACGTTAGGAACATTAATCTTCCTACGGAGTATCCAACGCCAAATGCTTTAAAAGGACCCCGCTCTTGAAAGTCTACCGCATCGCGTGTCATCTCAACGTCCCCAAACCCTACTACCTCTACTGAATTTACACTTCTTGTGTAATTTTCTATTCTTGCGACAATACCTCTTTTGGTTACTAAAGATCTTTCAGTAGCTGATCTGGGTAATCTATCACGCAGTAATGCTTGATTATCCTCCGAGTCACTTCCACCAGAAAAGGCTATCGGATTTGTAATGCTAACTAACCCGTTTATATTTGCAATTGACGCAATAGCCCCTACTGGAATATTACCATCAATGCCGTCTAGCACTGCTGTCACATTTAGATCGAAATAGTAATTACCGTTCGCCAGTCTATTGGTCAATAACAAGGCTGTATCAATAGTCTCAATATTACTAGGAGCAAATATAACACCTGATGTAGATCTAACTACATTAGTAGCATCTATAGAAATTGTTGCTAAACGATTTACAACTACTCTAACCGTACCGCTAGCTTTTGTACCAATTCGCCTTGTTACTAACCAATTTGCTGCTAAGGCGTTTGCGTCCCCGTCTGACATTTGATTTAAAAAGTCTATACTGAGAGCGTTTTTAACTGTTTGAAGCTCTAGTCTATAAGCTTCAAAAAATAGTTGGCTGACGCTTATTAGTATGTCTGATACGGCATCCCCGTTTGATAGGGTCGTGTTAGGGTAAAGCTCATTAAATTTAGCTATTAAAAAGGTTCTAATATCAGTCGCCATTGGGTCCGAGCCAAAGGCTTTAACAATAGGCTTAACAATAAGTTCTTGAGCAAATCCATTTTCTGACAAGTCGATAATAGGGTCGTATGCCCTTAATCTCGCTTCTATTAATCCTTTAATATCTATCATAACTACACCTCTATGTTTGTGCCGACAGCTTGATTGTTAGCATTATATATCATAACTGATACAGATACACTTTGTTCTTTTAATGCGTAAGCTATATTAGTGATTTCCACTCTTAAAAGCCGTTCTTCTAAAGGCAGTTTTGAGCTCTGCGTGTCAAGTATATACCTTTCCGCATCATTAATTGTTTGCGTAACTAGCGGTTCTAAGACCTCAGTATCATTTATATTTATTCCCATCAAGTCTCTAAACCTAGTTCCCATTTCTGGATTAAAGATAGATGACCCTTTACGAGTAAGAAGAATTTTAACAAACGACTGCACTAGCTTTGATAGGCCACTAGTGATACCTATTGAGTCGGATAACCCTATGTTTAAAATAGCGTCTCTTTTCGTATTTAGTGCATTTCTACCTTGAACAACAATGCTAGTTATCTTGTTATTTAGCCTAGGTACCTCGCAAACAATAACAGTGTCGGATAAAATGGCAAAGTCGGGGCTCTTAACATTATTGATCATGACACTTAAGGCTGTTAAAAATCCACTACCAGTTAGTTTAAGAGACGGTGTTTCCAACGAAGTCTTTTCTATTTTTGTGATGGGTAGTATGTCGGTTAATTGGATTACACGTATGTCCATTATTCCTGATCCTTTAATATTCGGTCAATCATGTTTAAAAGCTCTTCTAACTCACGTTTCTTTTTTAGATTATTGTTATTATAAGACTTACTGATTGATTCTATTGTTTGGTCAAAGTTGGGTGTCCTAGTTTCGTTAGTGATGTACTGTAATTGCCTATTTAACTTTGCTAGTATTTCGTCTTTCTCATTTTGCGTCATGTTGTCACCAGATCATATATAGCTTTCTTGATTACGTTTACAAGGTATCTATTACTATTACATTCATCCTCTGTTAGACTTGTATAACTTACGAGATCACCATTAAAAAGATCATTTAACGCAACATCATAGTTGTTTGCTCTATGCGCATCCGACAAGGTGTTTAAGCCCTTAATGACAAATGATTGTAATCTTCCAAACGAGTACGCTTTAAAGAGAGTAATCAGATTATTTGCTACAATTTGCAATCTGTTTATATCGCTGCGTAAAACGTCTGTATTCATGTTTTGAAAATCTTCTAAAGTTTTGTGAGTATAGGATATGCTAGATAGATCTTTACAAAGCTGTTTCCACCGTTTGTATGTTCCTAACATAACCGTGCGCGGTCCAGAGGTTACAGGCTCAGATAATGTAGCTTCGTTTTTGTTAGTAGTTATAATTTCAACGTCAGACAGCAAATCTCCCGCTTGAATAAATGACACGGGGAGCAGTAAATTTTTATATTTTACCTGTTTTACGCCAAATACGTCATTCACATTTTGTGATTTAGTGGATATGGAAACCGACTGATGTGTTAGATTAAAGCGCTTCCCAACCAAGTCGTTAGTAAATCTTGTAGTAAGCACAATCTGGTTATCACGTACTATTATGATGTCTCTTTCAAAGATCAAAAGAAACACTCCTAACGGAAGTCCCTCAATCGTTCTATTTCCATTGAAAACTAAGTTTGACTCTTTAATCTGCGATATAGGACTGCCCCCAAGCAATTTTGCAAGCTCAGATGTTGTGTATAAAAAACTATATTTTAGCGGATCTTCCTGCGAGCTTCTGACACAGAAACCAACATAATCAGTGTCTTGGCCGTTGTTAATTAATGTTATAACATTGTCACTGTATCTAAAATTTCTTGTATTAATTGGCGGATCGTTTTTTTTAATAATTACATTTGCATTTGGGGGATTACCGTGCAAGCCGTACAGACTAACTTGTACTTGAGAGTACAAATCAAGATCTTTTGTCAAATCCGCTGATACCGTTTTTACAGGAATTTTTATATAGTTATTATTCACTAAGTGCTCTTGCTCTTTTTTTACTATCATCGGGGTGTCGGTTATCTTTATAGATGCGTATTGTTCTGGGGCTAAAGGGGCGTTTATATTTAAAACTTCCAAACCGTCAATCAGCGATAATCTTTGCTCTATATTTATTGCGTTTGGCATTTTTGATAGCTCACTGAAGATTTTGCCAGATGCGATTTTTTTGACTTGAATCTCTTCATAATTCAATATGTTATAAATTGACTGATTTATGTTATCCGCTAGATTACTTGCATATTCGGGAGTGTATTCTAGATTTGTAGTGTCTAGCTTAACTGCCATTTTCCTCAACATAGGAAGGGTCAGCCCATACAGTAAGTTTGGGCGTAGGCAAAGCATCGTTATAGTGTTCGTTTGCACAGATTGAAAATCCGTTTTGTTCGAATACAATTCTGTTTCTGATTGTATCATAATATGTACTCCAAAGCTTAACGCGGTCTTGTAGTAGTTCTACATCAAAACCTATAATATAACAAATAGACTTGGCAGATGTAATATATTCGCCTTTATCATAAAACAGCCATCGAATAGCCTTTTTACCATCTCGTTCTATTTGCTGAGATGGCTTATCAAGTAAAACAGCTCTTATGTCATCTAGCTGACGCTGTAAGATCGAAAACAAAAGATTTACATACTCTTCCGGAAGCTTGGAAGAATTACGAGACTGTGATGTCGATATAATTAATGTTTCGTTCCGGTCCGACCCTCTTAATTGGCGACGCTTCATTATTGGTGGCTCCTACTGGTACATAAGGCTTGGTCTTAAACAAAACTCTGTATTCTCCTGGAATAAGATTGTTAAAAGTAAATGTATAATATGTCGAGTTGTACTCAGCTTTTGTATCGTCAATAAAAGCGTCTAATTCCTTAAACTCATATGTTTCGGAAAGCTCCGTACCATTACTAAGATATACTATAGGATTTATTTGTACCGTGGGGCCTACGTATTCAGTCGGCGCTACAACAAACACTGGCCTTGGTATGACTACATCTATTAAGCTACACACAGCTTGATTTGGTATATGTATGTTTCGGCTCACCACATCATAAATTGTACTGCTATAAGGAACAACAGGTACGTTGGTAAATATATAGTCGTAGCCTCGAAGTAAATCAAACTCGATGTTGCCATAAGCATCGGATGTTGCCGTCCCAGTGCTTGAGCTTAAATCGTCATTTCTATTGTACATACCATCTTGTGCAAATATTCCAATTCGCCAGCCAGCTAAAGGATTGCCAACGGCGTCCACAAGCTTTCCATATATTCTACAAATACTCGGATCACTGGGAACATTTGTTAAAATAGATGCGCCAATCATTCTATAGATTGCATTTTCTTCTATCGTGATTGTTCTTGGTAAAAATGTATGCGTTGTGCAATAAACTCTTATTAAGTATGTTCCTAAAGGTAGTTCAAGGTTAATTGCACTACCAAAGATTGTAGTTTCTTCAAGAACTCTTTGGTAGCTTGCATTATAGATACGTATAACTCCGTCAACAGATGCGTTGCCTTCGTCAGTAAGATAAATGGAAAACATTGTCATAATGTACTCTTAATAAGCGCAGTGTAGGGTGGTGCAGGATTTGCGTAGCTATCTGCTACACTAGCTTGAACATCTAGCAGATTAAAATCTTGATCAGGAACTGTAATTTGTCGTTTGATGTCCGATTGCTCAATTGTAAAAAATATGTTTGCACCTTTTACAAGCTTTATATTTGCTACACCTTGTACGTTTGTTGTAATTACTCTGACAGCGTTAGATGATCCAATATTATACTCAATCGCATTATCTGTGATCTTTTTGTTCTGTGGAAGCGCATTAAATACAATTTTTACACCAGCTTGTGGAATACCAAAAACATCAACAAATCTCACACTCGCCGTCACAAGATTGTCGCTTGATATAACAGGAAGTATTACCTTCTTTTCAGCATAGTATCCTTGAGCACGAAGTACTGATACGACCTGCGCTTCATTACGTTTTATGAAATCATCTAACTCTTCGTTTGTCATTGCTTTGTTCTCGTGATTCGTCGTTTAAGTTTTACGTATTTATCTTCCATTTCACCAAGCACGGAAATGTTGAATAGTTCGCGCCATTCTTCTGTATCTTCTAGACGTTGAATTACTCTATGCAAGCGTTCCGCTTTCTTTTCTAAAGATTCCTTGCAGTACGTTGGGACAGTTAAAGTAATTGTACTAAACTTCTTGCCAGACTCAATAGCGTCGATGGTAGCGCCACCACTTTCTAAAAGCGCAGCAAGCAACAAGTTTGTTGTTTTAAATTGAGATGGTTCTGTAGGTTCTGACATTATTATTTTCCTTTGTTATACTTGTTGTACAGAGGTATTGGATCCTCTGGAACGCTATAGGATTCTAGTTGTGCGATAAGCGGGTTGGCTTTCATCTTTTTATACGATGATGAGATAGATTTCAAGTAAGCTAGATTATTAAGTGGATCTAAGCTTACCTTAGTCTCATTCCCAGATACTACTTTGCCCTCGTATTCTCTTAAATACGCTAGCCAAGCATTGTCTGCATTACCAAGAGCAGCGATTATCTTAGTCTTTAATGAATTGTATGTCACGGGAAGAAAATTGTACATATATAACATCGTAGCTTTTATTATATATGGTGTGTTTAATGGAATGGCCTTCCACGCGTCGTACATACTGCGAAGCTGTAGTTCCATTTCTAGCTCTGGTGGAGCTAACCAACAAAATTTATATTCTGGGTGATCTCTTAATAACGCTGGTTTATATTTTTTCATCAGTCCGTACCATGTACTAGGCACATACTGCCAACACCCGTAATCCGCACGAAACCCTCCCCCTTGTCTATAAGGAGATGATATGTCTTTTTTTGACACGGGGTTTCTTCTCGGAAATGGGCCTGCATCTGCATTTACAAAATCATCGGAGCTATAGCTATTCCCCTCAATTGGTCTACAGTCAAATCCTCCGTTAATTGCGATAGGTTGTCCTATGCGATTGCCGCTTTCAAACTTTTGTATATAAGTTACAAAGGATGTAAATGCTTCTTTATCCTTGCCTTGCAAACCAACAATTACGTTTGGCAAGACTTGATCTAGGAGTTTTAAATTCTCGCCTTTTTTACTAGCGTATCTACCGTTTGGGTGCATACCAGGTGGACGTGTGTTATTCCAAAGCAAGCCATATAAAGAATTTGTATCAACTTCGTATGTAACATTTTCGGGCACGATCGGTTTACCATTTGCTCCTAACAAAAATATCTTATCAGCATTTGGTATCCCGCCTATATTATCAAAGTTTTGACTTGAAAAGGACGAAAAACTGTTCTCAGATACAGTGTTAGCAACTCTTGTGTTGGTCAAAGCAATATCTTCATCTACTCTACCGAGCAACCCAGCTACTTTTGTTCTAAGCGCACGTAAATCTTCTAGCTTTGGTTTTGGACCAGGTGTACAAGCATTTGGATCCTTCTCTGCAAGTGGTGTAGACATTATTGATACTTCTCCCATTTAGCGCGAATGCTCGCAATTAAACGACTAACCTTTGAAGGGTTTATGTTTAACTCTTTAGCTATCTCGCCTGGTTGCATTTGCTTAGATCCGTTTAGTCCAAAATATCTTTCAAACACTTGCTTTTCCTCGATATTTAATTCATACGGTAGCATTTTTAATAGAATACGATCACCAGTGGCTTCATGCCTAAAATCCGAGTCATCAGTAATACCCAAATCGCGTCTATCCTCTTTCATATACATAGACACTTCTTTAGGTGTTACTGGTCGTTTATATTCTAATGACATCTTTTCGGCTAGCTCTTGTGCAGTTGGATCTCTGCCATATTCGTCCCTATATAAAGTGCGCGCTGTTTTATATTCTCCAAATTTAGCCCCACCACGATTTTCGGGAATACGCGCAAGATTTTGGTGAGATAAAACAAAGCGTTCAATACGATTCAGTCTTTGGCTAATATGAGTAGATAGCGCAGCACCCTTTGATGGGTCGTAGTCTTTCAACGCTTCAATAAAGTGCTTTTCCGCTTCCATCTCAATTGCCATGCGTGGAATATTTACTCTCGCCCACTTATCTACGTTTATTTTTATTAACCCTTTCATACCTTCTTGTAGTGGTCGAAGATATGTAGGGTCATAATTGCTATTTTTCCATTTAGTCCAAAGATCAATTTCTTTAGCCTTATCGACAGGGGTTTTTGATATTTCCTGTAGTGCAGGGGGTAGCATTGGAACGCTAGGTGTCAGCTCAGTAAGACCGACTGCTGATGCGCTTTTCTTAAAGCTTGTAGAATCGGATATCAAATAACGTTCTAAATCATTCATAGCGGTATTCCTCTATTATGTATGGATTCAACATATTTTCTAACTAGCTCCTTACGTATTTCCTCGATGTTGGCACCGGAACCCCTTGGTAAATCCCCCGTGTGGGGCGCACCGTTTACAGGCGGTGTTAGACCAGGTGAGCATGTGTTAAAAGTTTGCCTCAATGCTTCAATATCAATATCAAAGCTATGAAACGAGTTATCACCAAATATAAAGTCGAGGCTAGCTATTTCTCTATATATGTAAGATCTTGTAAATTTACCGATCGACCCGTTAGAACTCATTTTAGTTGATAAAATCTTTTTTTCCAAATTTTCTATTGCGGATTCCTGCGAAGCATAAGAAGCGCCATCGGATACCTTAGTAAACGGTCTATCTAGCGATAGGTCATCTACAATAGAGTTTACGCCAAGGAGCTCTCTATAGACGTTTTCGCCAATCTTGTCGGAACGGTAAGCCGTGTCCAGCCACAAGGGTTCTATTCGTGATTCAAGAGGTTCGGCTTGTACTTGTTGTTCTAACCCAAGAGGATTCTCTCCTAAGTCTACTTTAGTAACAGAATCTAAACCTGACCCAAGTTTAATTGTCCCGTCTTTATGTCTTCGTACATACGATATAGAGTAGTTTGTATTTGCTGAGCTTTGATCAATTGAGTGAGTTACTAAGCTAACTAAGCCAATATAATGATTTGAAACAGTACCAAGCACATCAGAGCCCGTATCAGTCGTACTATACCTATCAAAAACCACGCATGGAAAGCCTACAGCTACATACGGATTAAATATACCGCCCATGCTTATTGTAGTTTTGGACAACCTAGATTGTGTATACAGATAGTCAGTAGTCCTTGTTAAAAAATTTTCAACGTCTTTAAATGGTTCTTCCCCCGTTCCAATAAATTTGAAGATATCCTTTGTAGCAAACTCTGGCACAATTCCACTAAATAGCTCGTGATCTAGTAGATACCCGTCAAAACGTTTACCACGCTCTACTCTTGCTAAAAATTCTTGAACTTCTGGTTTATTTATTACGCCGTCATCCGTTAGTTCTTGGACAGGTACGATGGATGGCGCAAAGTAAACTCTGTCGGCGCCAGGCGTCTTTATAAGTTCGTTTGTAGCTTGCAGGGTCAATCTAGTAGTTTGCTCAGTTAACTGTGAATTGACACTAAGTGTTTCATACATGCTTGGAAAAATTACATTACATGTTGGGGCAACTGACCAAAACAGTTCGGGCAACATCATTGTTGTTTTTACAAGTTTGCCCCCTTGTACGGGCCCTTGTATACTGTTAGGATCGGAAGGCACTTCTTGGTACATTCTATTAACTACTGAACCAGGCGTAAAAAAGTTATTTACCACCTTACTATAAATCTCCGTACGATCATAAATAGTTTGTAATAGCTCATTTAACTGCTCTAGCCTTGTTTGAACTTCCTTCTCTGATCCATTTAAGCTTAACTTATTTATAAGAATGATTAACGCATTTTGGGCAGATGCGTTTGGCGTTGACAAAGGCTTGTTAACCCAATCACGCCAAACTCTGATATCCTTTGACCCCTTAACTCGTTGATATGCTTGATCTGATAAACCAAACCATTCAATAGGATAATTACCTTTATCCTTTGCAACATCGTAGGTTGTGGGTGGTCTTATAAATGCTTCATCAGTTGTAATTGTACGTAAGTATTCCGCAACTTCTGACCTACTAACATTATCTAAACTCATAATGTCATCAACTTCGTGACCATACGCGCACGAGTTTGATATTCTGGTGTAATAGATTGTTTTTAATATGTGATCCAAAACTTGAACTAGCGTCATTAAGCCACCGTCAATTGCAAATCTATTTGTTACAAATTTGAGTAAAAAATCACTACTTACTAGTTTTGCTGCAAACGTGTCATTAGAGTATATTCCAATTTGTTGCAGTATTCTTAAGCGAAGCTGTTGTATTGTTTGAAACATCGAGTAGCCAGAGATTTGCACAGTGTTATTTTGGTCTATAAAGCCACTGTATCTTTCAAGAATGTGTATAATACCCGCTAGCAAACCCTTTGTTGTTTGAAACCCTGATGTTAAAGGTTTAGGGTTTTTTAACGCTGCTTTTAATACCTCCTCGGCATTGAACGGAATATAATTTTGTTTAACTAACGCCCCTGCATATATGTACTGCGAATTAGATGCGTCCGTTGCGTTTGCACTTATAGTACTTGCAGACGCGTAGTATACATACGCCCTATTATAATTTTCAAAGTGGTCTTTACACTCTAGTAAGCCATTTATGCCACCGCTTGCATTCTTTGTATAAGATATAGAGTGCACTTCCCCCATATAAAGTAATCTATACCTTTTGTTAGACGCTAAATCTAGATTGTCTCTATAATCGCTTTCTAGAGAAACTGCTATGTCCTCAAGAAAGAATAAATGCACACATGTTCTAACGGATATGTTTAAAAGCTCCGGAGTTGCAATTACGGATATTGATGCCGTAGCCGGCCCACCAATATTTGACGTGACTGACGCCGATATAACTGGGCATTCTATTCCCTCAAGAAAGAGTCTAAGACGTTTTACTGCTTGTATCATCTAAGGACTCCGATAGCTGCGTCAGCCTTTGCATTAACCTCATCTAGTATTTTTTGAGCAGATCTTCCAAACAAGTTATTTGCCGCTTCTAAGCCTTTATATAAAGCCAATCCCGCAGCAACTGTTAATGTCTGTTTAAGTTTTACATTCAGCCCATCAAATATTGATGAGTCGTTAACATGCGCATCTAAATAACCTGATGCTTTATTTCTAACATCTTCCTCACGAGTAGCCATCTCTTGTCTTTGCTCAACGCTTACATACACTTTAGGCTCTAGAGTTCCAATTGAACCCCTACGTCTAGCGTCTTCGTAAATTAAAACATTTAAATCTTTAGACTCTTTTGAATTGGCAAATTCCGTATCTAAAAATTCTTTGTCAGACATAGACGTAAAGGTATCATATAAGACGTCGTAGGATTTACCAGAAACATGATTAACATACTCGTCTGGGAATAAAGATCTGTAACCATTTCCGTAGATTGGGTTAACTGAGTTTCCAATAGGTGTTGATGGATTGTTTGCTCCATTATTTGCTGCGATATTTAAGGTATTACTCTGCGCTGCATAAAATGCAAGCTCGTCTGATAATGACGCAAAGCTTCTAGTTACAGAGCTAGTCTGTGATCCGCCCAATACTAAAGTATTTAGCAAGCTCTCGGCTTGCCCTGTTGTATATACTCCATCTAGTATTTCTGCCACAGATTTAGCTTTATTCTTAATAGTGGTTGGATCAGTTAAATGTTGTACCTTAGCAACGTGCATACTAAACGATACACCCAAACTGCTGGGTTGCTCCGAATTTAAATCATAACTAACATTGTGTATGTGCCCATAATATATAACCCCATCTACCGTGATTGTTATTTCTTGTCCACGCGCTGCAGCTCTAGTACCACGAAATGAATTAACATAGTTTGTGTCAAATTCGGCAAACCACTCAAACGTTTGGGAATTCAATAGTAATCCTCTAAAGTTGGCAACAGGACTTCTATTACCAAAGAAGTAAACATAGTTTTCTCCAAAGGTTTCAATTACCTGCATTTTTTCGTCTCTTGAAAACGTCATGCTTTGTATCAAAAAATTGTTATTAAAGTTTGTTAATTTTTTTGCATCTATATATGACGAGTTAAGCATTCCATTGGGCGACATGATAGTGGCGTAGTAATTTTTATTCGGGCGTAATCCGTTTAATGGCCTACGTACATGTTTCTGGGATTCCTCCCCATCATCCTCTTTTACTTCCTGTTCCATTTTTGCTGTATAGGAATACTGTAGATCGGTGTATCTTACTATTGTAAATGTTCTAGCCATTTCTTACCACCTTTGTGATAGAATTTATAACTACCGCGTTTGTGGGTATATAGCCGTCTTTTTTAGTAATCAGCTTATACGCAACACCGCGAGCATTCATATCTATAATTTGATCCGGTAATATGTAATCATAGGTTTCTGTACTTAGCGCAATACCTTGCTTATTTTTTACAACGGTAGCTTCACGTAGAATTGGGTTTGAAATCATACTACTGTCTCCTAATCTGTGGTGTGTGCGTTTTTATATCGTTTACTAGATTATTTGCATTAAGCACAACTGCATCTACCGCTCTCTGCATTAAAACGTTTATTTCCATTGTCTCTTTTAATGCTTCTTCAGTCTTATATCTTGAATAATAAGAATCGGACACTAAATTTTTAAGTATGTGCTTATCAAGTGTTTCTTTTATAGCGTTAGGCATTTTAATCCTTATGGTGTCAGTTTTTTAACAGACTCAGTAACATTTGCATTAAAGGTAGACTGCCCTTCAATCACTTTGCCAACGGCTTCAGCAAATTTTAGGCTCTGCTCATTTACCTTTACCATATTATTTGCAAGATCCATATTATATCCTTGTGTCTGATCATCAATCGCAGCTTGATCTTGATTTAAGAACACGTTCTGTAACCCCTGCTCTAAAACGCCTTGCTTTAACAAGCCCTGTTTAATTTCTTCAACGCTTTTCTTTTCATATTCTTTCCTAACACCCTCATCGCTAAATTGCTTGAGTAGCTGGTTCTTATCACCACCCGCGGAGTCTATACGCTGTTGTATGTCTTTAATTCCGCTTATAGTTTTACCCGCGTTAGACTTTGAATCTAATCCCAAGCTTTCTAAGGTTCCAACGTCTTTAAATACATCTATGTTATCCATAATAAGCTTTTGCTTTTCTTCGTAAGTGCTAGCATCGTTAATCTTTGTAAGTAGGCTACCAATTTTTGATTCCTTAAATAACGAACTAGATTCTGCGCCTTCTATGTCGAATGACATTTGGTTCATTTGTGACTTCTTGAGTACGTCGATATTTTGTAATATCTCTCTAGCTGCGTTAACTTGATCTTCATGAGCACCCTGTGATAGCGCGTGAAGATCTCTCAATAAGCCATCAGTCATACTTTCCAACTCGCCTGACGTAAGATTTATCCCATTTTTACTTAATAGCTTTCCTAAACCTTTTCTACGGTCTTCTAAATCATTATTAGGATTTAAAACAATACCGAGCTCCGCTGCAAACTTTTTATCTGTTTCTACTAGCAATGTTAGTTTTGCAATAGCTTCCTTTAATCCTATTGAGCCTCCGTTCTTCTTGTAAACGTTTCCTATATCGCCTCCACCTGTAAAGAAGCCGGCATTATCTCCAAGACCTTCTACGCCTAGGTCAGTAATCTTTTTTTGTATTTCACCTATTTCTTTTGCTGTCTTTTTAGAGTGTACGCCCGCGCCTATTAAATTTTTTTGATACGTGCTTAGATTTTTTGCGTAGTCTTGTGTCAATTCTCCGTGCTTTTCGGCATATTCCGGCGTTTCCGCGAGTAATCTTAAAAACGCAGCAACGTCTATACCAAGATCTTGCGCAACAGGTACTAGCTTATCAATTACTTGTTGTTTATCTAACCCCTTTCTAGCCGCGTCTTTAAACACTTCAATCAGCTGATCAACTTGTTTTTCTTTTCCTTTAAACTCATTTTTAAGATCTTCAAGACTAGATGTCATTATCTGTTTAATTCTTGCCGATGCAGCGTCGCGCCCCTTTATATTTGTAAAGTCTTTTACTGCGCTTGATTTTAACATATCGGGCATAAGACTCTTAATCGAAGATCCTATTCCGTCTTCTGAGTCTTCCTTCCTTATATCATATAAATTTTTATACTTATCGCTAGTACCAGCACCAATTGTGGACGGTGCTATGGCTCTTCCTAGCAATGCGTCTCTCGTTATACTCTGTGTTAACCCATTTTCTCTAAACGCGTCACTTCTGCCAAAGAATGCGTCCTTTGCAGTCTTATTAAAATTGAACTCGTCTATTAGTTTGCCAAAGTGTCCACGATTAAACGCCATACCAATTCTGTCAAACTTTGTTGATACGTCTGTTAAAAATTCAGCCCCCATCTCTTGTAAAGGCTTTGCGGTGTGCCTATTTACCTCCGTCTTAAAGCGATCTATCTTTGCACCAATACCTTGATATTCTATTTGTGATGCTAAGCGTGCTCTTTTTTCGTTAGTTCGAAGTTGCTTTTCAAACTCACCTGTTACTTCTTTCATTCCCTTCGCTGAGTCGATTAAGATATCTGTGAATTGCATATCAAACCCACCGAGATCCTTAATAAGCTTACGTTGTTCCTCTCTACTAAAGTTTTTATCCTTTGTAATAGACTGAATGATATCTTGTAAACCGCCTGCGCCCATTTGGCTTGATAAATTAGCGCCAAGCCCTTTATCGTACTCATTCATGAAAGATACGGCGCTATCTTTTTTAGATAGCTTTTGACTAGCCACCTTTGATATCTCGTCTAGATTAACCTTGCCTAGCGAATCAAGCTTACTTCTATCTAGCTTTCCAGTAAATTTGCCCTCACTATCTTGCTCTGCTAAGTAGGCAGTAATAAGCTTGCCTTGCTCTGTTTGCTGTAGCAGTCTTGCATTTCCAGAGACAAGTTGTTGTGCTATATCGGCAATCGCATCTTCGCCTTGCTTTCCAGTGTATTCACTAATTGCGGCTTCATTTAATTTACCCTGTTGCATTGCTACGCTCAATTTACCCGCCATATCTCTAGCTGCGCCTGCGCCTAACTGTCTACTACCGCCCATTGCTCTAAATGTGGATGAACCAAATTGCTGTAGCCCCTCTATTCTTCCGTCCGAAAAACCTATGCCAACGTTTTGTGTATATTTATTGAGTGCGGCGTTTCTGCGCATATCTTCGAACGAAAAGAAGCCTGATTGTATGCTTTGTTGCATAATTGGAGCCATCTCTTCCATCGTTTTATTTAAGTCCATGCTCATTTGACGCATCGTTTTTACGGCTGTTTCAAACTTACCAGTCATCTCTTTTAAATTTTTGGATGATTGTAGCATTTTCATATCCGTTAGCTTTTGAAACACACTCATAAGCTCTCTATCACTTGTCATCATTTCTGGCAAATGGGCTAAACTTCGCATCGAGTCTGTAAATTGCTTTGCACCCTCGCGACTTACGCCTAACCCCATATTACCACCCATGTCTCTGTTCCTAAACGCCCTATTTAACATATTATCTACGGCTACCTGTTGTTGCGCTCCCTGTAGGAATTGACCTGTAGCATATTTACCAACATTGGCTGCTAAAGCTACGGGAAGCAAAGCTGGATTAAGCATGGACGCAGTACTCATACCAAAATTAGTTATGCTTGCCATCTTGTCTAGGCCACCTAAAATGTTCATTCCCATTTGATTGCCAAACTGATTACTAAATGGCGTAGTGCCAAACATACTCGGTGCAGTTAAGTCTGTACCTGGCGCAAATGAAAATGCTGCTGATGGTTGCTGAAACATACGTTAATCCCCTAAAATATTTATATTATGTGTGTGATAATAACATATAACACGAAACAGAAAGGAAAAAAATGTTAGGTTTCGCTTTAATGGTAGTTGGGATGTTTACAAGCGCAAAAGCTTCTACAAAAGCAATCTCATCCTTTATCAATTATGTTGACTCACAGCTAAACAAACAAGGGGCATTTACATGCAAAATTAAACTACTAGGTTCTGATTTAGAAATAAACCATAAAGAACATCGGAAAATCGCACAAAGTTTCTTTGACATATGCGCACTTGGTGAAACGGTAAAGCTAGTTCCCGAAATGCGTTTAATTCGTATTTACTTGTTTTCGGAATGTTTGATATATGGAAAAGCGGTAGACAGCCTACCAAATGAATATATGAGTGCATATCCAGAGTTTAAAGAGAAGTTTCTTATGGAAACACGTAGAATATGGAAGTTGAATCATAGAGCTGTTTTTCCATTCCTAAACATACTTAAAATGAATAATTGTAAAGGATTTACTCTTCCTTCTGAGGAAGAACTTTTCTCCAAAGAATAAACGTTAGTAAAAGCGCTCGTTCAGGACGCGTTAAGGATGCTTTAAACGGACCTGGTAAAGATGATTTAAGTAGATCAGCTTCAAACTGATTAATCAGTTTTTCCGCTTCTTCTTTTAGCTCATTTGTTGGTTTCATTTACTATCATCCACCAAATACAAATGCACCAGCTGGATGACTTGATGCACCGCCGTGCATGCTAATACGACCGCTGTTCTTATTTTTTAGGTTTACAGCATCCTTTTCGTGATCGACGGAGTCTTGGTCATGATCAAAGTCATTTTCGTCATAGTCCTCTCCATCGTAATCTTCATCGTAATCTTCGTCTGAGTCATCTTGATAATCATCGTCATGAATAGGAAAATTATCGTCATCAACGTCTACGGGGAAGTTATCATCACCATCATAATCGTCTTCACTGTCGTAATCTTCTTCGCCTTCAAGGAGGTCAGGAGGAAGTGCTTGTACCTTTGTGTATTCACTGATAATACGTACTGATTCTTTCTGAATTTGTTCGTCAGACAAATTTGTAAGATTAAGGATAGCGCGAATAGTAAGTGCTTGTGCATTTACATCTCTAACAAGTTTTCTAACTACGTCAGATGTTTTTAATTTTTTAGTTGTCATTTGTCACCTTTATGGAGCTGATCTTTCGAAGCTCATCTTGTGCGGGTTTCAACATTGTTTTTGTAATTTCGTTAAGAATAGAGTCGACTACATCACTTGGAACGCGTCTACCATCTTGTGTTAAAACTAGATTTTTTGGTTCTAGTCCGTCATGGTATGAAAACGATTCAGTACACATTTCCACAATACTTTCGATAAAAGATATTCGAAGTGTTAGGTCTGAATGACGTTTTAGTAGTTCTGCTACGCTAACAGTTTTAGCTTTTACGGGTTCTGCTGTTGTCTCTTTTTTAGCAGCTGAGGAGCGCATAAAATCTCCTTTGTAAAGAACTACCGGCTGTAATGTCCTTGATGATATTCTTAAGTGGATAGATTGTCAAACCACGTAAGGATCTTGCCTTATCAAGACCTTCTGCGTCTGCCATCGCCTTATAACGAATATCGGTTGGATGATACTTTACATATATGTCAGCATTGCTTTCTAACTTTTCAAACCAGCTGACCAAACGTGTGGCCAACTCTTCTGTTGTGAGAGAAACTAAATCATGGCATGATAAGTTTTCTGTATTAAGAAGACGTTTCTTTTCGCATGGGCAAATCGCAACACCCTGACGAATGTTATTGCCTGGAATAAATCTACCGCAGCCTTCTTTACCACGTACTACTTCTTTATCTTTAACACCGACTGTATTCAGTGCAAGACCCTTATCTCGCTCTGCACACATGTACATCATCTCGTCCCCTTCACCGTCAAGTCTTGCGCCCGACTCCCAAGCGCTTAACGCAACGACGTTTGGGCCAGCTGATGTACGGTTTTTATTAAAGACAACTTCGATCTTGTACTTAGCGGGTGCATCAACGCTTTGAGAAATCATCTAAGACTCCCAATTCTTACTTGCTTGATTGTGCCACGGGCTGGCTTAACAAATGCGTTCATGGGCGCTTCTCCACCACGATCTGGGCTTGGTGCAATTAAAATGCTTTCAAGCTTTGTTAACGCTTCTTTTAAGTCGCCTTTGATTGTAAAGTCCCAAGTAAATGCGACTTTATCATTTTTAAGCACCCAAGGACGGCTAAAGCGTAATGTCCAGGGAGTAGCACGCTCGGGGTCTGCTTTAGAAGCGGTCTCAATCTTTAAAGCTGTTTCAATAAAGAAAATCAATCTTGACTCTGACGCTTTCATATTAGTATCTTGACTGCTTAAGGGCTTTAATCTACCAAAGGCAACAATCAAATCGTCATTTTCAATGTTTGAGTATACTTCAACATTAAGCTTTGCAAGAATAGCTTTTAGTCTATTTAGGGGTGTTTGTTCTTCCATTAAAACGACTCCATAAGTCTAGGATTAAGTTAGTTTCAACTCTCACTTCAAATCCGACTTCTTTATGTTCAAATCCAAGTGATATGTTTTCTTGCCCAACGGAAAGGGTTAATTTTGCTCTGTCGTTTGTGTAGCTTTTAGGTACATCGACATTATCAGCCACTCGGACTGATGGTCTTTCTGATGGATTAGAAGTGCTATTGTTGGCAATACGATATTTGTCCATAGTATTTTCCTGCTCGTGTTTATGCTAGTAGTTTGGTACTTTTTACTAAGTACGATGTGTGTACAAGATGGCATGCTTGCGCTAATCATATTTTCTATGTCAGCTAGTGAGTGCTCACCATCAATAACTTTCAAGTGCTGTGTCTTGAGTAGGTATGATACGGATTCTTCCGTTAGCTCAGGCGTCATACCAGCGCCTGTTGGGTGAACTACCATCACACCTTGTAGAAAATCAATGATAATCGCTCTGCAACCTTCGTCTGCAAACGACACTATTTGCTGCCCTAATTCTAAATTAGTCTTAGGAAGCGGTAGTATCTTAGTACTGTTCAGGAGATTTTGATCGTTCATGTTTTTTTCTTTTCAGTGTGACTAGCTCACGCATGATCTGTGAAACGGATTTAGCTTCAGCCTTACTTAAAGCTTTAAGCCAACTTACGTCTTCTTCTGGTAACTGTATTAACAATCGTTTCATATATTGCTAATTTCTGAACCTTCCGGTACGACTGCAAGTAAGTCTTGCCAATATATAAAACAAACATCCTCATGCTTGTGTATGTCTGCAATATATTTTCTATACAAGACTCTATCGCCAACTTTAAAGCCTAAAGCTGACGAAGGAATACGCTTATCCGAAATAGCCATTTCAACAAGCTTTGCTTCCGTATTTTTGGTAGGTGATGCGTAGGACACAAAGTCGGGTAGCATCTCTACAACACCAACAGCGTAGCCAACCTTCTCATGACTTGTTTCTTCGGGCAAGTGTAAAAAGGTAGAAATTGCTCTCTTCTTTTCTGGTCTAACAACGACCCATGAGTTCATTACTTTTTTAATGGTTGTCATCGTCTTTAGCTCCGATTGCATGTCTTGTAATTGTCACAACTGTTTGTGTTGGCAACGGATTAATGCTCTGAGTTCCAGAATTTAACCCATCCTGTCTGCGTACTTTACCGTGTACATCCATATTATAATAGATGTCCGTATCAGTAATAGGACACACACCATCAGTTTTGCCGCTTGAGCCAAATACTGGTTTAGGCATTTCCTTTGCGGGAATACCCGTCAGCTCGCGTAGATACCACAGAATGGCATCTAGTTTATGCTCTATTCTTAAGATATCTTCACTGTTCATGCTTGCTCGTATTCATCATCAGGAGATTGGTATTCATCTTCGTCAACATTTGCAAGTGAGTAGTCAAATTCTTCTCTAGGCGCTGGCTTTGATCTGAGTTTATTACGTACTTCTTGTGCCCTATCTTGCTTAGCGTTAGACTCGGCTAGTGAGTCTAGGCGTTCTACAAAATCTTCATTAACGGGAACTACTACTCTTGTTCCAAGCACGTTAAGCTCAACTGAGTATTCGATTACGCCTTTTACAAAGTTATGCTTTTGTAGCAATGCGTTAATATGTGCGGTTACTTTCATCTTAAACCTCTTGGTGCCCTAAGTGCTGTTCCGGTTTCGTCAAATATTGATTTCTTTTTAGGCTTTGTAGCGTTTTCAATCGCTCGTCTGATAGCTTTTAACTCGTCGAGGATTTCTTTGATCTCTTTGGAGACGACTGGCCCTGAACAACTATCGGACCCTTTTGCATCTCCCTCTCCATGATCTGCGCTATCTCTTTCTTGTCCTGCCATTCTGTTTTCTCCTTAAAGGGAAAAAGCTCACGCTCGTACATGTCTAGAAGCTTTTTCAGTGGGTCGATGTTTTCTTTTGTTATATGCGGTTGTATCGTGCAAAGAAGCTCGCTGTATTTTGCCTTTTGTCTAGCGGTAAAGACAAACATACAGATTGCTTCCAATGGCGATCCAATAAGTGGAGGGGATTTTAGGGTGTCGTAAATTAGATTTGCTCTAACCCAACCTAAAGGGCTGGTCACCCATTCCCTAAAAAATCATAGTCTAACGCTTTTCTAACACGGTCTTCAAACCATCTCCAATGAATCCAAAGTCTATCGAGAAGAACTTGTGGCATTCTGCTGATCTTTAAAAATCGTTCTTCAAACGCCTTGTCATCGATTTTATCGTTTGAATCCATGATAGGTGGGAACGTTTCACCGTTAATTTCGTGAATAAAGCAACACATATTTTGTAAAAGAAATCGCTCTTCAGCGTATCTTGCACTTTCAGTCTTAACTTCAATCAGACGTTTTTTAACGTATAAATCTTCGCCTGTACGTAGGCTTCTAAATACAACACTGAGCTTTCCAGGTATAATATCTACACGCTGTCTAACTTCACCGCTAATAAACAAGTCATCAATGGAAATGGGTTTAAGCTTTGCTTCAACTGCTTTACGTAGAGCAACGTTTGCAACCTTAATATCTGGTCTTATGTCCATATTATCAAAGAGTGGATCAAAGATTAGTGATTCATCTTGTTTAGGAGCATTTTGGGTTTCTTTAGAAACGTTCTCTGATGGTGATACTTGTTTAGAAGCAACTTCCATCTGTTTGCTGATAGCTTCAAGTTGCGATTTAGTGTTATCGCTTAATGAAATAGACGGAAGCGCTAAGCCTGGTTTATCAGCTGCAGGCGCTTGCTTATTTACACGTTGATATGGTTTCTCAGTCATCTTGTTCTCCTAGTGATATCACTTTGATATCATAGTTTTTTAATGACTACAAATTTTTTATATGTTTGGCACCATTGTATAAGCATTTCCGACATTATCTATTTTTCCCGCAGATGCGCCTAAATACGCTCCTCCTATAGTGCCAGCTATTGGCGCAAGCGACCCAAAAATATTTTTACCAAGTTTTTTCTTAACTTGACTTCCTATAATAGCGCCACCGGTTGCACCCAATACGCCTCCTGTTACTCTACTTAATCCGCTCATGACCTTGTTGGGAATACTTGACGGGTGTTTTGGATAAACTATATTTGGATCGTCTTTATATAATGCGGTGCCTCTGTTTGTTGGCATCCATTCTGCTTGTTTTTGTATTTGGTTATTTGCTTTAGAAACATTATACGCTTTATTGCCTATATACTGCCCTTGTAAAGCTCCGTATGCTGAAAGTAATGGGACATATCCTTTATATTTACTTAGCGCGATACCACGTTTAGTAGTATTTAGCATATGCCTAACTGCTCCGTAGCCTGAAGCTGCTCCTGTGGCTTGAGCTCCAAGGCGCTTGTAATCAAATGATTCATTATTGTTGTCCATAGTATAACCCCGGATTAAGTACTGGTTGTTGTTGGCTTTGTGTCGGTGTCTGAGCATTTCTCCAACCCATTACCCCACCTGCTACTTGTCCTATAGCCGTAGCGCCTCTAAGACCGCCTAGGTACTTGCCCATAGGTGTTAGGCCGGCCAATAAGCCCGCACCTGTACCAATTAAAGCACCCTTTGCTGCGGAATTCATTTTATCAGTAGTAGTTGGTTGAGGCGCCTGCATTTGCGTGCTAGATGGCTGTTGAGGTGTTGGATACGGTTGAGTATACATATATTCGGCTAACTTATGCAAGTTAGCGTGCTTATACAGATCATTTGGTGTCTGTTTAGCAAGTGGTACATTTGTTGTAGCTAGATTTGGGTTTACGCCTCGTTCTTCTAGCACAGCTGCGTATGGTCTACCGTTCACGCTCATAGATCCTCCCGCTGTTTGCATAGCGTGTGCTAGCTGTCGGCTATTTCCTTTTCTAAGCGGTTGTCGGATCTCCATAGGTATGTCCATGTTCTTGATAGGATTGTTTTTTTGTCCTTTTCTTAAACTAGGTGTTATACTTAAAGCTGGTCTAGTCTCATCTTTCCCAAGCGGGTTAACTTTAGTCTGTAAATAGTGTAATGCCATGTGGTTCTCCGTTCTCCTTAAATATCGTGATAATATACTAATAACCGAAAGGACCATACATGATTTTAAGATTATTATGTATACTCTACTTGTTTACTATATCAAATGTTTGCGCAGATGATAAGTTTTACAGTGAGTTAGCTAAATATTATGACCGTGCACAATGTATTGTCATATTACAACATTTCCTAGGCACAAATTATAACACTGACCAAAAACTCGAAGAACGACTTAGTATTTGTACCAAAATCATAAATAACTCAGAAGACGTCATTGACGCGTTAGCAACCGCTTGGCGAGAGAGTAATTTTACAAATGTTGTTGATTACACGGGCTCAAGTTATGGGCCACTACAGTTTATAAAAACACATTGGTGTGATGAAAAGCGTTGGGGGCCTGTTAACTGTGAACCTATTCAAC